>CEVE01104916.1_pt1 | contig 308109 bp, 288 predicted proteins | sample 356431 | NCBI WGS metagenome assembly CEVE01 (sample SAMEA2622764, study PRJEB7988) | marine metagenome | isolation source: saline water (ENVO:00002010), including
ATAATTCCACCTCTTGAAGGAATTCATGCATTCTCAGAAAGTAACATTTGGGCAGCTGGTAGCTTGCCTGTTCGAGGAGATGGTGAAAACTGGGAAATTATTGATCTGCGTACTATAGTGGATGAGAGCCTTTCACTCTGGAAGGTATGGGAAAAAGATACGAGCGAAGTATATTTCGGTGGTAAAAGCGGGAGTATGGCTTACTTCAACGGCCAAACCTGGCAAAAGATCGAAACGGGTACGGAGTTGGATATAGAAGATATCCACGGCAATGCGGAGCAAGGGGTGGTTGCGGTGGCTTCCAAATTATTTGAAACCCTAGATAATGCGATATTCCGAATTAAGGAAGACAAAACAGCAGAAGAAGTTAACACAGAGGGGATTCCAGAACCAATAAGTGGTATCTGGTTCGACGAAACCGGGGTCACTTACATTGTTGGAAGTGGAATGTTTAAAAAGCCAGGATTGGAAGCCCCGGTATCTTGGCAGGATTTTCACCTGCCTATTACCAATAATTATATGGACGCAATCGATGCTAACGGGCTAAGTGATATAGTGGTAAGTGGCAATTCCGGAGAGATACTCCATTTTAACGGAGCTGGGTGGACCAACTTTCAAAACGGGCTGGCAGGTACTTTGTATGATATTGATATCCATCAGGGCCTGGTGGTAGCGGTGGGGTATGATGGGGGGAAAGCATTTATAACAATGGGAGTAAGAGAGTAAAAACTTGGAAATTTAATTTAAAAACCAGTCTTATGAAGAATACTAAATCAAAAATTTATAAAAGAATATCAACTTATGTTATTCTGGTACCGATTTTTTTAATGTTTTTCGGACTAGTCAAAAGGGGGGTATTTTTTGAGGTAGCACAAAGTAATACTAGAATTAGTAAAACTGCTTTAAATGCTTTTGAGTCTAACATAACCGAAGATGGAAGAAGTTCTGCTTCAAATCACCCTAAAGCCCGTGCAATTGGAAGGTTACGAAAAGGAAGTAAAGTTTGTACGGGTTGGATTGCAAGTGGTGGAGTTTTAATTACGGCGGAACATTGTGATGTTGATTTTCCATCAGGGGGGCTGGTAGGAGCTATTTTTGAATTTAATGTAAAAGCTTCCCCTCGTTACGAACGTCCACGTTCGTAATGCAGTCCGGAAGCTCCAGCTTCCATACCACCTCCCAACGGTTTAACCAAGTACCAAAATAATCCCAGTATTTTTATTACCAACTCTAAAAAAAACAAGGTATCATACAGGAACTTACTCCCTCTTATTACCAATCGCACCTGATCCTCCCGTTATGGAATTACCAAGTACCTTAACCCTCGGTCTCATCCTGTTGCTGCAAGCAGGCTGTGGGTTGTTTGACCAAAGCGACATCGAATCCTTTACCCTTACTCCAATCTCTGCGGTAGAGGTGGCTTTGGAGATCCGGGCGGATGCAGGAGATAACATTCGCGTTGAACGAGACGGAAAAGAAATATGTGCCTTTAGAATGAGCCGCAAAGATACCGTGATCTATGATTCAGGCCTGACTCCCGCTACTTCCTACATCTGGAAAGTGACCAACGAAAGCAGCCGGAGAGACCGGAGCAAAGAACGCCAGGCTACGACCTACTCCACCACCTCCAGCGATTTTACCTGGCAAACTTTCTCCTTTGGTGAGCATTCTTCCAGCGTGCTCTATGGGGTATCCATTATTGATGAAAACAATATCTGGGCCGTGGGAGAGATTTACATGAATGACTCCACCGGGCAGGCCGATGATGATGCTTTTAACGCTGCTCATTGGAATGGTGAGGGTTGGGAGTTAATGAAACTACAGTTTTATACTTTTTGTAATCAATCCAGTACGGGATCATATAGGGTGACATCGATACTGGCTTTTTCAGAAGATGATATCTGGGCATCTTCTTTGTCTCAGGTAACTCGTTTGGGTGGAACAGGACAGGAATTAACAGAATGCATTCCTACCTCTGTAAATAAGTTATGGGGAACAGATAATAATAATATTTACGCAGTGGGAAAGAATAGTACCATCTCACATTATAACGGCCAAACCTGGCAAAAGATAGAAACGGGTACGGAGTTGGATATAGTAGATATCCATGGTAATACGGAGCAGGGGGTGGTTGCGGTGGCTTCGAAGCTGTTTGAGAGTTCAGACAATGCCATACTAAAAATTAATGAAAACAATACCGTTGATCTTTTATCTAACGAAGGCATTCCTGGTGCTATAGAAAGCATCTGGTTCGATGAATCAGGTGTTAGTTATATCGTTGGTGTAGGGATGTTCCGTAAATCAAATTTAGCAGCTTCAGAAAACTGGCGGTCTTTTCGCCAGGGGATATCAGATAACTATATGTTCGATATAGATGCAAACGGGCTGAATGATATAATGGTAAGCGGAGATACAGGAGAGCTCCTCCATTTCAATGGAGCTGGATGGACTTCTTTTAAAAATGGGTTTAGGGGGTATTTGTATGCTGTTGACGTTTATGCCAACCTTGCAGTAGCGGTAGGTTTTGATGGGGGAAGGGCGATAATTATGTTGGGGGTAAGAGAGAATGAGTAATCCAATAAGGAAGGATAATACAATAAACCAGAAACCTTAAAACGGAATAGAACATGAAATATAAAAAGAGACTCTGGGAGAAAAGAAATATCCTGCGACTTATAGAACTATTGGCACTATTTTTTCAGGACCCACAGCTAACACAGTTGCACTTATTTGCTATTTCAGATTGAAGAGAGCCGGAGCGGAAACTGTTTGGAGTGGAACTACAAATTTTTTTGGTACTACTCAAAACTGGTCTACCGTAAACAGCATTGATCCAGTTTGGGGAGAATAAAACGTTTAAAAAACTAACACTATGAAAATTTTTCTTTCCATTTCCATTCTTTTAGGCCTGTTGGCCTCCTGCAACACCGGTTCCGACCCGAACGAAACCTGCGATTTCCCTCCCGGAAACCGCGAGTTTACCTGGCAGGTGGATACCGTGGCCATCTTTCCTTCTACCGTAGGCGGTGTATGGGCGTTCGGCGATGACGATGCCTATTTAATGGGGAACATCAGATTCATCGATGACCCAGATCCTCAGTTTCTTGCTCTACATTGGAATGGGCAAGAGTGGACGGATGAGGTTAATGCGGAAAATCAAGCTGATATCGCCCATTATTCTAACGATGTAACCGGCGATGATCATTTTATGGTCTCGGTGGGTTCTTGGTCTATTGGAGATGAAAAACCAGGACTCTCAGAGTTTGATAACCACACCAAGCAGTGGAAAGGGTTCCAGTTTCAAAGGCAGGGGGCTCTCCGCGGGGTGTGGACCGATGGAAAAGGATTTTTCATGGCTGTGGGCGATAACGGCATGGTATATACCAAAGATGGCTACCAGGCCGACTGGTTGTATTCCAAAGCCCCCACGGAGTTTAATTTTTATCGTATTGAAGGAGTTTCCAAATCTGAAGTATATATAGTTGGATATTTATCTATACCCGGAGAACCCGTTTATGATCAACTCTGGAAATACACGGGTGATGAATGGTATAGACTATACGACAATCAGAATATACCAGAGAGCATTCTTCAACTTGGATCCGCTATGGATCCACTTCAAAGTGGAGTTGGGGATGTTGCTCCATACAGATGCACAGTTACAGATTCATTGGAATTGTATTTGATTGCCAATGAATCATTCTTACTTACTTCTGTAGATCAATCTTTGAATTACGATGCAATAAATCTCTCCGACCTGGGCTTGCCTTTACGTCAACAAGGCCGAACAGGGCTAAAAATTGATTTGTTCACCCCGAACGATGTATGGATTTACGGAACCCGGTTCAATTTCTACCACTGGAACGGTTCCAATTTCCAGAAAATGACCATTCCCGGGTTGCCTGATGACGACCAGCAGTTTGGCAGTCAGCGCAAAATGGTGAAAACCAAGAGTGGGAAAGTGTTTTTTCCTACCGAAGTCAGCTCCCAGGTGTATGTAGTGGCCCAGGGAGTTTCTAACTGATTCCCCTCGATACGAACGTCCACGTTCGTGATGCAGTCCGGAAACTCCAGCTTCCACTAAAGTTTATAGCGTAGAGCCATAGCTTGATTCATAATTCCCCAATCGTAATCCAAACACCGAAAGACAACGGAACTATAATTCTTAAAATTATTACCACCTCTTAAATTAACAGGGGCTTGTAAAAAGTGCGTCCGACTGGATTCGAACCAGTGACCCCCACAATGTCAATGTGATACTCTAACCAACTGAGCTACGGACGCAGACGAATTTTAAAGATAAGAAACAGAAGGATCATTCTTCAAGAATTATTGAATAATCTTTGTACTCATTTCCTTATCTTTGCGCCTCACAAAAACTCATGGCATGATCAATCGCAGACTAGTACGTGAAACTGTTCTTCAATCTATTTACGCATTTCTACAAAGTGGGGATACTACCCAGCATATTGTTGATTCCTTTCTGAAGGAGCAGGTGGGTAACGAAAAAGACGCCCGGAGATTCGCAGAACAGCTTTTTTTCCACACTCTTGAGCACCGCGATGAATTCGATGAAGTGATTCAGGCCCATATTAAAAACTGGGAAATTCAGCGACTTGCCATGATCGACCGGATCATCCTTCAAATGGCTTTATGCGAATTTCTTTATTTCGATGATATTCCTACTAAAGTGACCATTAATGAAGCGATTGAGATCGCAAAAAAATATTCTACTGCAAAATCCGGCCGTTTCGTGAACGGAATTCTCGATGCTTCGCTTGAACAGTTAACCAATGCTGGTAAGATCAAAAAAACAGGACGAGGATTAGTAGGGAATTCAACCAAAAAATGAGTTCACACACCAATAAGTACATTGCGATAGGAGATATTCACGGTTGCTCTAAAACACTGGAGCTATTACTGGAACGACTGCATAAAGAATACGGAACTACCCGAACCTATGTGTTCATGGGGGATTATGTGGATCGGGGTCCCGATACCAAAGGGGTAGTGGAATTATTACTGAACTTTCGAAAAACCCATGAATGTGTGTTTATCCGCGGGAATCACGACGCTATGTTCATGAAGTATCTCACCGATCCGGATTATTTACTCTGGTTCGATAACGGAGGAGCTTCTACCATGGAATCGTACAATAACCCGGATGGTTCGCAAGGGAAGATCCCGTATTCTCATCTCAAGTTTTTCCTGAACACAGTACCCTACTACGATAGTGAACACTTCTTCTTTGTGCACGGAGGTCCGCCGATCACCCAATCCATTAAAGAATCACTAGGTAATGAAGTGCTGTACAGCAGCTTTATGTGGAGCCGCGATCACATTGATGCAGATGAAAATGATATTAAATGGGAGAAAACCGTAGTTTTCGGCCATACTCCCGTTCGCTCTCCGATCGATACAGAAAAGCAACTGGGTATCGATACCGGATGTGTGTACGAACAATTTGGCAAATTAACCGCTGTGGCACTTCCCGAGCGGGATTTTATACAACAGAAACGAATAGATTTTTAACCTGATTTTACCCTGATGAGTCTTAAATGTGGAATTGTTGGATTACCCAACGTCGGCAAATCAACACTTTTTAACGCGCTGAGTAATGCAACAGCTGAATCGGCAAACTTTCCTTTTTGTACCATCGATCCTAATGTGGGGTTGGTTACCGTACCGGACGAACGACTAAAGAAACTGGCGGAGATCGCCGGGTCTGCGAATGTGCTTCCGGCCACTATTGAGTTTGTTGATATTGCGGGATTGGTTAAAGGTGCTTCAGAAGGGAAGGGAAAGGGGAATGCTTTTCTATCACACATCCGGGAAGTTGACCTCATTATTCATGTTGTTCGGTGTTTTGATGATGATGACATCATTCATGTGGAGGGAGATGTAAACCCGGAAAGAGATATCACTATCATCGAAGATGAATTGATCCTGAAAGACCTCGAGAGCGTAGAGAAACGGGTAGATACACTCAAAAATCAATCGAAAGGTGGCGATAAAGGGTTCAAAGCGCAGCTGGCAGTAGCCGAACGACTGAGAGAGCATCTCGAAAATGGAAATTCTGCCCGTAGATTCGAAGCTACAGATGATGAAAAAATCGCTTATAAAGATCTGTTTTTACTGTCAAGTAAACCGGTGTTATATGCCTGTAACGTAGGAGAAGAAGATCTGGAATCAGGAAATGCCTATGTGGATGAGGTAAAAGGAATTGCTGAAAAGTTCGATGATGAAGTGGTGATGTTCTGCGCCAAGATCGAAGCCGAAATTGCGGAGTTGGATGAGGATGAGAAAGAAATGTTTCTGGAAGAATTAGGGGTAAGCAGTGCCGGACTCGATCGTTTGATCAAAGCGGCCTACGCCGAACTCGGATTGATCACCTATTTTACAGCGGGCCCAAAAGAAGCCCGTGCATGGACCATCAAAAAGGGAACCAAGGCTCCGGGGGCAGCCGGTGTAATTCATACCGATTTCGAACGTGGTTTTATTCGTGCAGAAACCACTGCCTATGAAGATTATGTCGCTTTTAACGGCGAGAAGGGAGCGAAGGAAGCCGGAAAAATGAGACAGGAAGGCAAAGAGTATGTAGTTAATGACGGCGATGTTATGCTCTTCCGTTTTAACGTTTAACAGGAAGTTCCTGACCCGAATATCCAGCCTTTGTATTCGATTGAATACAGAGGCTTTTTTATTTTATTTTCTTCAGCTTATGCTTGTTGAAGAATAAGAATCCGGCCCAGATCAGACTTAAGCCTCCGAAGATCCCTATAAAAGTTAAAATTGCCGGTTGTGGATTTTCAATACTGCTTACTGAACCAGAATAGGCGGCTATGATGGAATAGGGTATGGTGCCGATCGCGTAAAAAAGAATGTATTTCCAATATGGCATTCTGGTAACACCGGCAAGACAGGAAGTTACTTCCGGAAGCATGGGGGCAGCGCGGCAAAGCATCAGAGAAAAAGGTCCGAATCGGTTGAAGATATCGACCATTTCTTTGGTCTGAGCATCATCTTTACTGACAAAACGCAGTAATTTGTCTCCTTGAAACCGACTTATTACATAGCCCATGGTTCCGGCCAGCAGCATACCTGCCGATGAGTAAAATACTCCCAGTTCCACTCCCAGAAAGAATCCCGAAAGTATGGTAAGCGAAAGAGTGGGAACAGCAATAAAAAGATCGATCATCATCAGACCTACAATGATGAGCCCGACTATCCAGGTGGACAGTGTCAGTCCTTGTTCCAACCACACTTTGATGTCATCAACGGTTAAAAAACCGGTAAGTTTGAATACCACCAACGTGAAGGTGAAAAATGCGCCTAATAATACAACAAAGCGGACTAATGCTTTCAAGTGATCGATCTGTTTATTTTGATTTGGTGATTAACCGCAGGAGGTTTTCTATCGTTTCAATCTATGATTAAAAGCGGGTAAAATCCTGAGACAGTTCAACAAAGGTAGCACCGGTGATATTTGGCTGTTGCCCGAGTGCAGCTTTTAAAGTTACAAAATGTGCCACTTCCACGGAATAAATACTTCCCATGGCCTGGCGGGCAGAATTATTGGTCAGATTGGTAACTGAATCCTGAAAATATGATTGTGCCGCATCTATCTCTAACGACATAGCCAATAGAACCGCATCTTCTTCAGAAGAAACATCGGCCACTCTTGGATCGGCTTCATAGTCACTCTCAATAACAGGTTCTCCGTTCAGATCAACGATCAGATTATTGAATATTTCAAGATGTTCGGAGTGATGCCCGCGATAATATATAGCGGTATCGAGTACTGCCTGAGTCTCTAATACCCCGGCGGCGGCGGTATATGTAGCAATCGCCACACATTCCCTTTCAGCTGCATTCGTTAATATTTCCAGATCACCGGTTACATCGTTGCCGCCATCTGTTCCGGTTGTTGTGCTGCAAGCTGTTGCGGTAAAACCCAAACCTCCTGCAATACCTAATAAAGGTGCTCTCTTTAGAAAAGCCTTTCTGTCCATGATAAATGTTTATTTTTACTTAGTGAATGATAGTTTATTAAAAAAATGCGGTTAATAATGCTCTGAAAGTGAATAATGAACTATCGAATGGGGTTTGTTCACTTGCCAGTATTTTAACCTCTACATTTCGGCTGAGTTTATAGCCCAGAGCCCCTGAGACCCTGTATTTATCTTTATCCCAGTCAATCGTGCCATACTGATTCTGATCGAAGGGACTTTTTTCTATAAAATTGAGATGATCGAAACGTAATGCAAAGTAACTTCCTGTCAGAAAGGGAGGTTCGAAGCGTACATCTATATTCATCCCAATATTTGAAAGATCATAATTTCTGAGTTTGTTTGATCCGGGTTCAAAGACAAAACCGGATTGATTCTCAAGGTAAGCAGGTACATGCCAGCGGGAGTAGATCACTTCACCGATCACTTCCCAAAATCCCAATCCAAACCGGATATCTGTTCCCACTAACGTCTGCCGGTACTGTTCCAGCGCATTATCGTATCTGAGACTACCATTATCAGAAGGACTTAATTGCATAAAACTTCCGTAAGAGGCATTGAGTCCGATCTGCCACTCAATATTTGGATTGTAAACCAGCCGGCTGGTTACGGCACTGTTTGCCAGATTCGAATAATTCCTGGAAGATCCCAGACTTACTGTGGTGTATGCCGTTTGCAGATTCAATTCATTTTCTTTGATCTCCCAGTCCCAGCGTAATCCGGTTGCATAAAGTCCAAAGTAAACGGAGGTCATCAATCCTTCATCCGAACTATAATTGGAAAGATACCGGGCGTTATCCCAATAGCCGTATTCATCAGAAATACTCACGTAATAAGAATAACTGAGAGGTAACTCAACGAAGGTCCGGTCGATGGTAAGGTTTCGGGTCGAGTAGAACCCGAATGGGGTAAGAAAACGACCAACACTGATGGAATGGGAGCGGTTCGGATCGGCCCAGGTTACATTAGCCAGGGTAAAGCGGGGCATTCCTAAGGTACCGTCTTCCCAGGTATCGGATTGCAGCCTTGCTTCTACAAAAAATGTTTCATCTATCGGAGCGAATAGTAACAGGTTTACCTGTGGAATAGATAAGTGGAGGTATTTGTACTCACTATGGATACCATTTGAGATAAAACTGGAATTGGTTCCTCCGGAACTGAATCCTGCATCAAATGTTCCGTTCACTGAAACCTGAGCTGCCGCTGAGGAGATAGTAAAAACAGCTATTATAATTCCTGAAATCAGTTTATTCATAGAGTACCTCAACTATTTCAATTTCATTTTCAAAGCCCTTAAGAGCTTTTGACTCGACCGGTCGGAATTCAAATTTAGCTTCCAGATCCATTTCAGTAACCCGTTTTACCGGGATTAGGATCTGTCCTGAATCGGCCACCGCACAGAGTCGTGCACATAGATTTACTTCAGGTCCGATCACAGTGTAATCCATGCGTTCGTTAGCGCCCATATTACCCAGAACCATAGGACCATAGTTGATCCCGATCCCTAAACCGTCGAAGAATTTGTTTACTTCTTCATCATTTTTGTAGTCTGATTGGATCTTCTGTCCACAAAGGATAGCTCTTTCTAGGGCATTTTCCCCACTGAAGAGGGCGATGAGAGAGTCACCAACAAATTTATCGATAGAGCCACCCTGATCTATTACGGCATCGGCCTGTGAGGTGAGCGTTCGGTTTAGAATGCTTATAAAAGTCTCCGGTCCGCTGGTGGCGATCTTTTTGGTGGAACCACGAATGTCCGTAAAAAGAATAGCCAGTTCTTCACGGGCACCACCGAGATGGAGTTCCCGGTCGGATGTTTTACTGATCATTTTTAAGGTATGGTCGCCCACGTATTTTGATAGCGCAAATCGTTCTCTTAAGCCGATGATCATTTCATTGAAGGCTTTTGTTAATATGCCGATCTCGTCGTTCGTTTTCGGGGTAAGAGATACATTCAGATCGCCTTCACTTACCTTGATCATGGCGTCGGTGAGATTTTTGATGGGATCAGAGAAAAACCGAGCCAATAAAATGGAAAAGGGAATTACTACGAAAATACTGATCAGTGCAATAATGAGAATATTTCGTTGTAATTCTGAAAGGATCTCGAATTGCTTGGCAGCCGGAACATAGGCGATATAATACGCCCGTTCTCCAATGCCTAAGGGACTGATGAACGCCAAAAATTCAGTATTTCCGATCATTAACCGAAAGGGTTCGCTGATGGCTGTATTGTTAGTCAGACTGTCAATCAGGCTTTCGTATCTGACGGCCACATCCTGGTACAAATATTTATTCATCACCGAATCGGAATAGGCGATAGGCATTTCATCCAGATACATGACTACATCAAGCGTAGTATTCTCTTTTAAGTTCTGCGCTTCGATATCTTTAAAAATGGTGCCTAATGTGATGGTTCCGGTTATGGAACTGCCTCCTTCAAAAACAGGAATGGTTACGACTTGATACAAAAGATCATCAATAGCCCAAAGTTGCGGCCATTTTATTTCCACCGGAGGATCAATTCCTTTTAGAGCCGTTTGAACTGTTTCCCGATGTGTGATGTCTGTTCCTGTTGAGTCGGGCCTTCCAAGCCAGGATAATACCTCTCCGTGGTCATCAGTAACGATAAACAGATCGGCTTTCGCGAACCGGGAGAATTCAAACAGACTTTGTTCAACTGAGGGAGGATCGTGTAGTGCCACATTGGCTTTAAAACTGGAATTCTCACTGATCAGAAATGAAGACTCTGCTAAACGATCATACTGTAGATTCTGCTGAACTTGAAAAAATCCTCTCAACTGGGCAAAATCCAAAACCACACTTTCATTGATCGTTCTTGAGAATACATTATTGATCGCAGAGATCACCACTACCAATACAGCCAGGGTAAGGCCCAGCAGGATGGCGATCAATTTTGTTCTGATAGTGAATTTCATCTTAGTTCACCATGCTAAAGTTGAATGTATACGATTCTCCGGCAGCTACGGTGATCTTCTGAATGGATAACTCCAGATCTTTATTATATACCCGCAACTCATAGGTGCCGGCCGGTAATCCTGTAAGTTGATACGTACCATCTGCCTTTGTCCGGGTAAAATAGGGGGTATCCAGACTTAAAATTATCGCATTCATCTGGGTATGGATGTCACAATAGATCGAAATTGGTCCAAGACCTGATACTTTCCATTTTGTGGGCGGCACTTCTTTCTCATAAATATCTCCTGTCGGGCGTCTGCCGATGTTGAATTTAGCTCCGGGTGTTAAACTAAACACATTATGGTAGAAAGGATCACTGTTCACAAACTGAATGGTGCTGCCTACAGTAACAGGAGTAACTTTATGGATGAAGACGGCATCTTTTTGATCTATTCTGGTAGTATCACTGGTTGGCAGATTTTCAATAGTGTAGGAGACAGGATGAGCACTTACAATGGTGTTAAAAAAGCGGTCCTCCATGGTATTCTTATTTACAGAATTGTCTGAAGTTCCCCGGGCCCGATAGGCATATCCTCTAAGACTTCGGGTGGAACGGGCCTGTGCGGGTGGCAAGGTTATAGTTCCCGAAACTAGAGCAGTTTCAGTGGAAGCTGACGGGGGTTGTGCCTGATAAGCATACACTTTGCCCAGTAAAAATGTCCCAAAAATGGCGACTAATAAATATCTCATACACCGATAATAGATAGATTGACAACTATTTAGATAGAGTGTACGAAGGTCAAAAGCAATTGGATTGGAAAATTATTTAATAAAAATCTGCACCGTGTCGGCAGGTACATTCCATGGATTTACTTTGTCGTAAACGACCCATGCTTCTCTGAATCTCCGTTTAATGATCTGAGAGAATTCAATGGCTTTATCGCGCTCATGAAAATCTCCCACATGTACACGGTAGTAGGGAGTTTTAAAAAACGTGTAAGTCTCAGCCTGATAACCGTCAATATGTTGTGTAGACCATCCTCTGAATATAGAAGCGATCGTATCTGCCATGGCGACATCCTGTCCGGAATAGATCTGGACTCGATATCCTTCGTACTTATTTGTGATGGTATCCGCTTTTACGGTACGAAACTTTTGAAATGATTCCGGTACTTCATTCGATTTAGTGGAATAGAGATCGGCTAATGAATTACGGTATTTGGCCAGGTCCAGTCCTGATTCGTTCGTGTTTACCACGGGTTGAGGATTCTGAACACCATGGGTAGATCCGGAATCGGTTGGAGAATCTGTATCGGAAATCGTTTTATTACCGGATGCGCAAGATGCCAGTAAGACTAAGAAAATGATCAGGATCTTATTCATAGAGTTAGAATCCAACCGGATGCCAGGTTGTTTTGGTCTCCTGAAAATCAGTGATGAAATATGGATCTTGTGCATCTTTTGCGTACCAGTCTGTGATGAATTTTTTAACCATCCTTTTAACGTTCTCAGAGGCTAATTCGTCCAGTTTTTTGTGCAACTCTGAGGACGGCTTGTCGGTGATCATGAGTGCATTTACATCCATATGTCCCGCAAAATGTTCCGCTAATTCTTCTTTTTTTCCGGTAAGAATGTTAACTACCCCGCCGGGTACATCCGAAGAATTCAATACTTCTGCGAAGGTGATAGAAACAAGCGGGTAGGGTTCTGATGCAAGAACAACACAGGTATTACCACCAGCGATAATTGGTGCTACCACTGAGACCAATCCTAAAAGCGGGCTGGCATCAGGAGCAAAAGCTGCCACAACTCCGGTAGCATCCATCAAACTAAAATTAAAGTGGGAACTCGCAACAGGATTTACGCTCCCGAATACCTGCTGATATTTATCGGTCCAGCCGGCGTAATATATCAGGCGGTCAATGGAGGCATTCACATCGGCCCGGGCTTCATTGGTCGTAAATCCGATAGCAGTAAGTTCTTTTTCGAACTCATTTCTTCTGCTTTCCATCATTTCAGCGATCCGGTACAGGATCTGTCCCCGGTTATAAGCGTTGCGCCCATTCCATCCACTAAAAGCACTACGGGCACTTTCAACAGCGTTTCTGAAGTCTTTTCGACTTGCCAGACATGCATTTGCGATCAATTCGTCTTCGTTGTTGAATACCTTATAAAAACGTCCGGACTCGGTACGGGGAAACGCGCCCCCGATATACATTTTATATGTTTTTAAGATCTCTAAATGTTCGCTCATTGTAGTTCCTATTTCAGATTTACGTATGCTGATAACCCCTGAAGTCCGCCTTCCCGGCCAACGCCACTTTCTTTGTATCCACCGAAAGGGGAGGTTGGGTCAAATTTATTGTAAGTATTGGCCCATACTACTCCTGATCGTAATTTACTTCCGATCTTGAAGATCTTGGATCCTTTGTCGGTCCACACACCGTTTGCCAATCCATAAGGGGTGTTATTGGCTTTTGTGATGGCCTCATCAGCTGTTCTGAAAGTTTGAATGGTTAAAACAGGACCAAATATCTCTTCCTGAACTACCCGGTTCGATTGGGATACATTTGTAAGCAATGTTGGACGAATGAAATATCCATCTGCGGGCAATTCACAGTCACATTGATAAATATCGGCTCCTTCATTTATCCCAATTTCAAGATATTTATTCACGGTATTGAATTGATTCTCGGAATTAATGGCTCCAACATCGGTATTCTTATCCAGAGGATCACCAACGACCAGTGTTTGCATTCGGTCTTTTAGCTTTTGAACAACTTTGTCTGCAACACTTTCCTGCACAATGAGGCGGGAACCGGCACAGCAAACGTGTCCCTGATTAAAGAAGATTGCATTAATGATTCCTTCCACTGCCTGATCGATCGGAGCATCTTCAAAGATGATCATGGCACCTTTACCGCCAAGTTCCAGGGAATACCGTTTGTCCGTACCTGCAAGAGATTGCTGAATGATCTTGCCAACCCGAGTAGATCCGGTGAATGCGATCTTGTCTATATCTTTGTGGTTTACGATCTCAGCACCAGTTTGACCGGCTCCGGTCACAATATTGATCACCCCGTCAGGAACACCGGCATCTTTTACCAGCTCCGCAAATTTCATAGCCGTTAAAGAAGTAGTTTCTGCAGGTTTCAGAACCACGGTGTTTCCACAAGCAAGGGCAGGGGCTATTTTCCAGGCCAGCATCAACAATGGAAAATTCCAGGGGATGATCTGACCGCATACCCCGATAGGTTCCGGAGTTTTTCCGGGGAAGGCATATTCGAGTTTATCGGCCCAACCAGCATAGTAGAAAAAATGAGCTGCTACCAGAGGAATATCCACATCGCGAGATTCCCGGATAGGTTTTCCTCCATCCATACTTTCTAAAACTGCAAACTCGCGTGCTCTTTCCTGCAACATCCGGGCAATACGAAATAAGTATTTACCTCTGGTTTTTGGGGCAAGCTCCGACCATTCTCCTTCAAAAGCCTTACGTGCAGATTTTACTGCTTTATCTATATCCTTTTGGGTAGCTTCAGCAAACTCCGTGAGTTTTTTACCCGTAGCCGGATTCGTAGTGCTAAAATATCGCCCTTTGGATGGCTTAACGAATTTGCCATCAATAAACAGTTCGTATTTTTCCTTTACCTCAACATGATCGGTACTTTCTGGTGCCGGATCATATTCCCACACGGATGCAAAGTCTAACTTAGAGTTTGGTGAGGTCGGCTTGTAAGTTGTTTCGGTAGTTTCTGACATAATATTCTTAACTGAGCTGCACAATTAATCTAAAGAAAAATAATCCCCGGACTGATATAGGCCGGTTTCCTGTTTTACGATCTGACGAAGCACATCATTTGCCAGTGAACTGGCACCAAACCTGAAATATTGGTTATTCAACCAATCGGCACCCAGGGTTTCTTTTACAAGGATAAGATACTGGATAGCTTGTTTGGCGGTTCTTATTCCACCGGCCGGTTTCATCCCGATCATTTTGCCGGTCTTATAAAAATAATCACGAATGGCTTCCAGCATTACCAGAGTAACAGGTTGTGTGGCGGCCGGACTGATCTTTCCGGTTGAGGTTTTGATAAAATCAGCCCCGGCATCCATAGCCAGATCACTGGCTTTTCTAACATTTTCGTAAGTATGTAATTCTCCGGTTTCTAGGATCACTTTTAAATGGGCTTCACCACAGGCCTCTTTAATGGCTGCGATCTCATCAAATACCTGCTGATATTCGCCTGATAAGAATGCTCCACGACTGATAACCATATCTACTTCGTCGGCTCCTTCTTCAACTGCGAATTTAGTATCCGCAATTCTCACTGAGAGAGGAGCCATACCACTTGGAAATGCGGTTGCCACACTGGCTACATGAATGCCACTTCCCTGTAGTTCTTTCTTTGCAATTCCAACCATTGTTGGATACACGCACACAGCCGCCACTTTTGGTAAGTCCGGAATTTGGGCATGTGGTTGTTTCGCCTTATTACAAAGTTGAATGACCTTGCCTTTGGAATCTTTGCCTTCCAGTGTAGTAAGGTCCATCATACTTAACGCCATTTTAAGCGCCTGAACTTTAGATCCTTTTTTTATACTTCTGGAATTAAGTCGTTTAACACGTTCCTCAACGGCCACCTGGTCGATAGGAATTGTGGGTATATCAATCATGTTAATTTTGCTTTTTTGTGAAGGGCAAAACTAACAAAAATATTCGTGAATCCCTTTAAAATGGCGTCAAAAAAGAAATGAGGCCTCTATTGTACGACTTCACGTCTTAATGCAGATTGGGAACCGGCTATTTGGTTTCTGAAGCTGAATGTAATAGGCAGACTCTTATCGTCTTCGAAGTGAACTTCTGCATGAAGCTGAGTGAACAGTGTTCTTATGAGGGTAAATCCTAATGAACTCGGATTTTCGTATTTATCAATATTAAATCCGGGACCATTGTCGGAATATTCTACTGTATAAATGTCATCCTCTTCAACGGTGATCTTAAAAATGATCTGAGGGTTATCTACGTTTTTAAATGCGTATTTAAAGGAGTTTGTTACCAGCTCGTTCAATAAAAGCCCGAGAGGGACCGCCTGATTTATATTTACGGTGATGGATTCATCCACATCCACGATCAGTTCAACTTCTTTCTTGCCGTTGGCGGTATTACCAATATTTTTTAGCAGTTTCTTAATGTAAGAGTGGAACGAGATATCGGAGAAATTTTTCGAATCATAAAGTAACTCATGCACACCGGCGATCGACTGAATACGGTGAGCCATATCATGCAGGGTGGTCTCCACAGTTTCATCACTTGTATCCATGGCCTGCAATTCCAGCAATCCACTAACAATGGCCAGATTATTTTTTACTCTGTGATGGATCTCGGATAATAAGATCACCTTTTCTTCGAGGGAATCTTTGAGTTTATCTTTTGTTTCTACCAGATACTCATTCATCTCCATCAGCGAGAGTTCATATTCTTTTTCTTTGGTCACATCCAGCAGGGCGGTATCATAATTCACTGAATCACGTCGAACTTTGGTAGGGGTGCCCATGCCCTTGATCCATTTTAGCTTACCGCTTTTTGTAGTGATCCTGAATACATAATTCCACTTGGTGAGAGTAATGGCACAGGCTTTCAGAGATCGGAAAACCCGTTCTTTATCATCGGGATGGACGAGTTTCCAAATCGATTGTGTATCCGCTTTTGCCTCTTCGGGAGTAACTTCAAAAACCTCTGTGACTCCATCACTTATGTAATGGATCTCATCGGTATCGTTGTCGTAGAATACATACTTCAGTATTGCTCCGGGAATGTTATTGGTGATAGACTGAAGATAGGTCTCATTTACCCGTACCTGATGTTCTATGATGCGTTGATTAGTGACATCTTTATGAATGATATCCATGTAAGAACTCATATTATCTTTCACGGATACGGTCCCGGCAACTTCCACCCATTTAATATTTCCGGTAGGGGTCTGAATTCTGAAATCGATGTCGAAACTGGAGAGACTTTGGGTAGCATCATCAATTACGGCCCTTACCAATGGATAGTCTTCTTTCAGTATCTGATTCCAGATGTAATCAGAATTTTCAAGTACCTCATCACTGGTAATTTCATAGATATCCTGAATTTTCGGGCTTACAAATATGGGAGTACTGGTGCCATTTTCTACTTCACACCGTATGATCGCGGAATCTAATTCTGCCGTGATCTGCGTTAAACGGTTATCAGATTCTTCGATCTGTTTTTGAAATCCGTTTCGCTCTTTGATCAGTTTCAATTCACGAATGAAAGCAAAATTCATCCTTTTCTGATCATCAGGAGCGATGATGTCATTTATATTGAACTGATCTAACAGGCGGATCTCATTATCCCCAAAATCAGCATCGTACAGAAGTATAATGGAAGACTCAGGCTTGAACTTTCGGGATAATTCTAACAGTGAAGTTGAATTAACGATATTCTGATCACAATTAAAGACAATAAGGTCAACCGGATAGCGAAGGGCATCAAGAAACGTGTTTTTATCAGCACTTTCGGTTACGTTCAGTTTTAGCAGTCTGTCCGATACACTCTCAAAGAGTTGTTCTACAATTACTGGTTCACAGTTATGAACATGGATATGTACTTTTTCTCTCTCCATCCAATACTTAGCCGACTATCTTATTCTGAACCTCTAAGATGATATTTATTCTGATTGTTAGTCTTCCAAGTTCTTTTCGGCATTTTCTCAAAACACTTTAATAAAAAGAGGCAAAAAAGATCTCCACTCTGGTAGTTGATTCTTCGTAAAAACAAATACTTAAATATGGAGGTAGGTCATGTTTGTGTAGTATTAGAAAAATCTAATAATGGTTCGGTTAAAGTGAGTTGAGAATTCCCATTTTTTAGTTATTTAGATGAATATCAATCAATTCCCTTGTGGGGCAATAATTTAGGAGGTACAAATGGAAGGCGTAGTGATCAATTGGTTTGCAGTAATTGCAGCCACTTTAGTTGGGTTTGTTGCAGGTTCACTTTGGTATGGACCAATTTTTGGGAAAGTTTGGATGAAGGAGTCTGGCATCACCAAAGAAAAAGCTGAAGAAGGGAATATGGCTAAAATGCTCGGACTTTCTTTTGTTTTTCAATTCATTATGGCGTATAACCTGGCCATGTTTCTGGGAGATCCATCAATTGGAATAGGAATGGGGACTTTTTATGGATTTATGACTGGTTTCGGCTGGATTTTTATGGCCTTTGCAGTCAGCCATTTGTTTGAGCAGAAATCATTCAAACTGACACTTATACATGGCGGATACTGGTCGGTGGTATTCACCATTATGGGGTTGATCATTAGTGCCTGGCGGTAAATGTGATCCGAATAAAAAATGTTTAACAGGTAATTGTATGATTCTTAAACCTGCTTTGTGTGGATAATATTTACCGGGCAGGATTCTGCAGCATAGGAACATTCATCAAACGCATCGGGATCGTGGGTTTTCATAGTATGAAAGCCCCGTTTCTCCACCGATTCCATCAGAATAGATTTACCATCATCATCATCCATGCTGAAATAGTTCGGGGCAACTTCGCTGCAGTAGTTGCATCCGATGCAATCTTCCCGTTGTAATGTTACAATAACCATTAAGCCTGAATTATTTTGTAGATCTTGTCTGAAGACCGGACTTTAAAATCAACCGGGATGGTACAGTCATCACCTTTTTGAGCAACTTCTGCGATCACATCATCAACCATTAATTCGGATAGTTCAAATTCTTTCACACCGGTAGTAGGGCCGGTTACCAGAATTTTATCGCCTAATTCGATCTTATCCGCCTCGATCCTGAAATGGCCGACTTTATTCTTCGGATAGTAATGTATTCCACGACCGACAAAAACTTTCTTTTGGGTAGCCTGATTTCCGGATCCTTCACTCCATTCTCCCAGTTTCTGACCAAGGTAATAACCATTCCAGAATCCACGATTGTACACGGTCTCAAGCTTTTTCATCCAACCATCTACCTTTTCGGGGGAATAACTTCCATCCTCAATGGCATCGAGTGCTTCGCGATAGCTTTTAATTACGGTAGATACATATTCCGGAGAGCGGCCACGACCTTCGATCTTCAGCACTTTAACACCGGTATCAACTACCTGATCTAGAATATCAATGGTGCAAAGATCTTTGGGTGACATCATATACTCGTTGTCAACTTCTATCTCATTACCGGTTTCTTTATCGGTAAGGATATAGGCTTTTCTGCAATTTTGCTTACAGGCGCCCCGGTTTGCCGAGGAATTATATGAGTGAAGGCTAAGGTAACATTTCCCGGAAACAGCCATACAAAGTGCACCATGGCCAAATATTTCGACTTCCACCAGCTTTCCGGATGGTCCGGTTACATTCTCATCCTTAATCTGCTGACAGATCTTTTTTATCTGTCGCAGGCTGAGTTCCCGGCTCATCACCATAGTATCGGCGAAAAGAGCATAGAATTTTACGGTTTCAATATTTGTGATATTGATCTGTGTTGAGATATGTACTTCCATATCGATCTGTCGGGCATAAGCGATCACTGCCTGATCCATGGCTATTACCGCAGTAATATCGGCTTCTTTGGCAGCATCAAGTAATCGTTTAACCAACTTCAGATCATGATCGTAAATGATGGTATTCAAAGTAAGATATGTGCGTACATCAGCAGCTTTACAACGAGAGCTTATTTCTGTGAGATCAGCAATGGTAAAATTGATGCTGGATCGTGCCCGCATATTGAGCTGCTCTACACCAAAATATACCGAATCAGCACCGCTGTCGATGGCTGCCTGTAATGATTCAAAACTGCCTGCCGGAGCCATAAGCTCCACTTTTCCTTTCGCCATGTTACCTCATTTTTTTTGAAGCCTTAAATTTACGAAAGTTTATAATAGGTTTGAACCCTGAGTAATTAGAATTATTACATCAAACCGGATCGTTGAAGTTCATTTTCAAGATCTACATAGTCGTATAACTTTCGCACAAAAAGGGGATAGATCAGACTTCCGATAAAGCAAAGAATGGCTACAGAGAACATAAGCCATGCAACGGTCATGTATTTATCCAGAATATTTAGTGAACTAAGCAGATTTAAATAATCGTGGGAACTCTTAGGCAGATTTCCAATGAGCGGAAGGTTTTGGTAATAAGCATCGGCACAGTAAATAGCGGAATCGATCCAATTCATACCCAACCAGAAAAGAGATATCTGTGCAGTGATCTTAGATCTGTTAATGTGAGCATATAGGAAAACACTGAATGGTATAAGAAGTTGCATCAGTGTACCGCCAAGTACAGTCAGAAATCTCCATCCAAAGATCCCAAAAATAGTATGCCCGGACTCGTGAATGATGAGATTGAGATTGTCTGTAAGGAAATAAATAAACGAAAAGGGGAATACGAACGGATAGTTGAGTGTGAGCATTACATTTACTGACAAACCGGTCCAGGCAAATTCTGTCATCAAAATAACCGGAATGATGAGCAATAGGGAAAACCACCATTTTCCTAACCAGCCTGCGAGTTTTTCTGAGTCGAATGATCCGAACATTACGTTAAATCAGAGTATTTTTTTATCCCTTTAAGAAAGTAATCAACGATGATGAGTCTGTCAGTCAATACATCGTTTGAGCGATTAAAGGTCATCTCGGCTCTTTTTTTTCTGATCATTCCAAAATTGCGCCAAAAATGCCAATGAGCTTTAACTATGGCAGCGGTCTCATTTAACTTACCTGTAAGCAGAGATCGTAAAGCAGCTACGATATCCAGTTTTATACGAAACAGAAACTTCCACCATAATTCATTTTTTGGGAGATTCTTGAACAAAATGTAAAGACTGTTCCTGAAGTTGAAATACACTTTTCTGGACGATCCCATAGGCAAGGATCCACCCCCCAAATGATATACCCGGCTTTTCGGGGTATACATGATCTTATAGCCTTTATTCAGAATCCTCCAGCAAAGATCGATCTCTTCCATGTGGAACTGGAAATCCTCATCGAAGCCGCCGGCTTCAATAAATACATCTTTACGTATCGCTAAAGCTGCACCGGATGCCCAAACAATTTCAGTTTGGTCATCATACTGACCTTCATCCATTTCAACGGTATCCAGAATACGGCCTCTGCAGTAGGGGTAGGCAAGTTTATCTAAGTATCCACCGGCGGCCCCGGCATATTCAAAATACTCCGGATCGTTAAAGGAAAGGATCTTTGGCTGAGCTGCTGCTACATCCTCATATTCATCGAAGACCGTTGCCAATCCGTGCAACCAGTCAGGGGAGGTCTTTACGTCATTATTCAGAAAGATCAGAGTGTCTTTTGTAGCAAAAGGAACAGCCCGGTTATTACCACCCGTATACCCGTAATTGTCATCGAATTCAGCGATGATCACATCAGGATAATTTGCTCTCAGCCACTCTTTGGTCCCGTCTGTGGAGTTATTATCAGCAATGATGATCTCATAATCAGAATAGTTGGTCTTTACCACATCGGGAAGAAAGGTTTTAAGATGATGCAGGCCATTCCAGGTTACAATTATAATGCTGAATCCCATCAACAGAAATGAATGTTTAAATATTTTAGTTCTGGTATTTGATGTAGAAGTAATGACAAAAAGCCGTTACTTTACCGGCAGATGAAGCCGTTAAGATGATAGCAAAATTGTATGATCAAAATTGGGCTTATTTCCGATACTCATAATTATCTTGATCCACAGGTTCTGGAATATTTTGAGGACAGAGATGAGATTTGGCACGCTGGCGATTTCGGTACGATCGAAATAGCAGAACAACTTAAAGAGGTTGCACCACTGGTTGGCGTTTATGGAAATATAGACGGGCAGGACATCAGGCAGCAATATCCTTTGCATCAACGTTTTAAACGTGAGGGGATAGATATCTGGATGACTCACATAGGAGGAATTCCCGGACGTTATTGTATTCCCATCCGAAAAGAAATGGAAGAAAATCCACCGGAAGTTTTTATCTGCGGACATTCTCACATCCTGAAAGTAGCCCGGGATCAGGTGTTATCAAAAATGCTCTATATCAATCCCGGAGCAGCCGGAAAACAAGGTTTTCAGGAATACAGGACCATCATACGATTCGAAATAGATGCCGGAAAGATCCATAACATGGAAGTGATCAATCTTGGCAGACTTGGCGGTGGAAACGAATGATCGGTCACTCGTAACGATCGATCAGTTTAACGGCATTAAAAGCAGATTGAATGACGAGAGGGATACCGCCACCAGGATGTGTGGACCCACCTACAAAGTATAAGTTATCAAACTGCCTTGATTTATTTCTGGGACGCACGAATGCCGAAAATTTATCATTCGATGATGTCCCGTAAATGCTCCCTTTGTTAGAGGCATAGAGATCATAAAAATCCCGGGGAGTAATTACTTTCTGAAACTTAATGTGCGAAGAAAGGCCACTTAATCCTTTATCCTCCAGTAGCCGAATGATCTTCTTCCTATACACATCTTTCTCTGTATCCCAGTTTACTTGCTCAGACAGATAGGGCGCATTTATCAAAATAAATAGATTGGATCCGCCTTCAGGTGCATGTTCGGCATTCGAAAAGGAAGTATTGGCAATGTAGATGGTCGGATCTTCCGGCATCGTTTTCTCATCAAAGATCTGTTGAAATTCTAAACGATAATCGTTGCTAAAGAAAATATTATGGTGTTTCAGTTCAGAATAAGAAGTATCCAACCCAAGCAATAATACAAACCCGGAGCAGGAAGGTTCGATTGCAGCTGTTTTTCTTTTTTTTGCGGTTGAGACCTTACCGGGTTCCATCATATATACGATAGTTTCCGTGGCATCACTATTTGCCACCACAATGTCTGATTGATAGGTGGCATTGCCGGAAATTACAGATCGTGCTTTTCCCTTTTCTACATGAATACGATCAATCTTTTTGTTGAAATGAAATTGTGCACCCAGCTTTTTGGCTAGGGTAAAGAGGGAACGGGCTATTGTATACATGCCTCCATCCACATAGTAACCACCTAAAGTGAGTTCAACATGTGGAATTACATTGAGCGTAGCCGGTGCCTGATAAGGTGAGGATCCATTATATGTAGTGAAACGCTTAAAGAACTGCCTTAGATAATCGCTTTTAAAGAATTGGTCAATACGTTTATGTACTGTTGAAAAAGCATCGATTCCGAAGAATGAGATCAGATCCAGTTCTTTAAGATCTTTTAGATCATAAAGTGGATTGTATATGAAAGCATCAGCCGTTTTATCATAAAGGTTTTTACTGTATGCCAGAAAACTCAGATAGGCTTGTTCATCTTCAGGAGCGATTTTTCGGATCTCTTCTTGAGTGATCGGCAGATCATCATAACTATCGAAACGGGTTCCATCCGGATACCAATATCTACAGATCGGAGTGAGTTTTTTAAGTTGTATATAGTCATTGATATCGGCTCCGCATACCTCAAAAACCTGTTCCAGCAGATGTGGTAATGTCAGGAGGCTCGGACCGGTATCAAAGGTAAATCCGGATTCTGTTACCTGATTCATCTTTCCACCGACACACTCATTTTTTTCAAACACGGTTACCTCATGACCTTTAGCGGCCATTAGCGCGGCGGTCGTTAACCCTCCGATACCTGCACCAATAATAGTTACTTTCAATGTGCGAATCCTGAACTATGATTTATTCTGATTTAACTAAACTAAATACAATGTGTATTTTTAGGAGAATAAATTTTTAGACGTTGAAATTACAGCAGATTAACTCAGAAATTTTAGAATTCATTCGTGCGAATGAGAAGGAAGATCCTGCCTCTCTAATATTGAAAGGGAATATCCCAGAAGATTGGCCGGTATCATTCATTGCAGAACAGATCAAGTCTCTTAAAAAGGCACGAAAAAAGATCCCGGAACTGGCAGGTTTTGATAGACTTATCCTGCCCCCGGAACAGAATCTGGAACAGGCATCATCAGAAAAAACAGCTAAATATAAATCGGATAAATTTACTGGAGGTCGTTTTGTTGATCTTACGGGAGGAAGTGGGATAGATACCTATTATATCGGTAAGAATTTTGATGAGATCGTGTATGTAGAGAGCAGTAAAGAATTATGTGATCTGGTGGATTATAATTTCAATATTCTTGGCTTAGAAGTGGATGTGGTCAATACTTCGGCTGAATCTTTTTTGGAGAGTAATGAGGAAACATTTGATCTGATCTATGTGGATCCATCACGAAGAGATGGTGATAATAACCGATTAAGATCTGTGAGAGACTATTCACCAAATGTGATCGAGCTTATGGATAGCTTACTGAGCACAGGCTCAACTGTGATGATCAAGATCTCTCCAATGGCCTCTGTTTCAGAAACACTGTATCAATTATCAGGGGTTTATTCTGTGACCTTTCTCAGTGTTCAAAACGAACTAAAAGAGGTCCTGCTCTTATTAAAAAAAGGATTCACAGAAAGGCCGGTATTTGAGACAGTAAATTTACTCGAACATCAACCGGATCAGGAGTTTAAATTCTTCGAGAGTGAGGAGTCAACGGCGATCATGAGCTTAGAAAAGCCCGGGAAGTATCTCTATGATCCAAATCCATCCGTAATGAAATCGGGGACTTATAATCTGCTTTGTGAACGTTTTGGAGTAAATAAACTTCATGCCAATACTCATTTATATACATCTGAGGAGTTAGTTGAAGAATTTCCGGGGAGAGTATTTGAGATTAAAGAAGTCCTGCAACCCGGCAGAAAAAATATAATCCAGCATTTTCCGGGAGGCATTGTAAATATTGCCACTAAGAATTTCCCGGTAAAACCGAATGAACTGAAGAAAAAGTACAGACTTCGGGATGGTGGAGATGAAATGCTCTACTTTTGCGAGATAGCCGAACTAGGGAAAAAAGCTGTTTGGTGTATTCCTTTAAAGAATAATTGATATCAAATAGCAGCAGGATATTCCTGTGGGATATACTTCTCACGATCTTCTTTGCGCAACTTGATCAGACAATCAAAGCAGGCATATTTAAACCCACTTGGCTCTTTAATCTTATAAAGTTTAAATGCGTGGCCATTAATAAGTGAAGGTTTCCCTACGGGTGAATTACAATATTCACAATGAGAGTGATCGTTTTTATGATCAGATGCGTGAATGTTCATAGCCTAAAATAATTATTGATAAATTTACATTCCCCTTAATTAATAAGTCAAAAATACATAATTAACTTACCCATTGCTACAGTGTACAAAATTTTGATATCAAAAAATATTAGAAATTCACTTTTACCTAAATTATTAAGGCAAGATACTTAGGGAAAATTTTGGATTTCAAAAACCCAATCAGATTCACAGATGAATTCTTAACATCACTTAGATCGGGTATGGGTATGTGGTGATCACGGAATAAAATGGGTGCATGAGGTCGAATTTTTGAGCGCCTTTTGAATAAAATCTGAATTATTTCCATTGATCAAAGTCACGGGTATATCTTCGTTAAAACATAATTCAACGGCGTTAATTTTTGAGGTCATTCCACCGGTCCCGATCCCGTTATCCCGTTCCTGTATGTATTTCTTAGCAGAAGAGAGATCATTAACCTGATGGATCAGTTCAGCATCATCATACAGATGCGGATTTTTGGTATATAATCCGTCGATATCAGATGCAATGATCAATTTATCTGCTTTTAATAAAATGGCTACCAAGGCAGAGAGTTTGTCATTATCGCCGAGAACAAGTTCCTCGACAGCAGTGGTATCATTTTCATTAACTATCGGGATGTAGTTATGACCGATTAATTCGAGTAGGGTATTTTCGGTATTCTTCTTTGATTCCGGATGTTCGAAATCACGGTACGTCATCAAACACTGCGCTGTACGCAATTCATAATCGGAAAACACTTCGTTGTAGAGTTGCATCAATTTCGGCTGACCGATTGCCGATAATGCCTGTTTGCTGGTAACTTCGTTATCCCAACCGCTGCTGTTTATAAATTGTCTGGCTGTGGCAATTGCTCCGGACGAGACCAATATGATCTCATACTCATCCTGAAGCTCAATAATTTGTTTAGCCAGGTCTTCCAGTTTTCCTCTTGAAATTCGATTTGTTCCACCCGTAAGGGTAGAGGATCCAATTTTTACGACAATACGCTGTTTCATGCTCTTATTTGCCCGTTTCCCGAAATGAACCATTTATTTGTTACGAGTTGTGCTAAACCTATAGGTCCCCGAAAATGTAATTTTTGTGTGCTGATGGCTATTTCAGCTCCGAAACCAAACTGACCTCCATCAGTAAATCGGGTAGATGCGTTATGATACACCGCAGCGCAATCCACTTCATTCTGAAACTGTTCGGCAGTTTCGGAACTGTTCGTGACGATCGAGGCAGAATGGCCTCCGGAATAGGTATTGATCTTATGGATGGCTTCATCAACAGAGGTGGTTAAACTAAGTAAGATCTTTTCCGACAGAAACTCTTCGTAATACATCTCATTACCGGGAATCGGGGAGACTCCTGCAAACTGATTGAAAAAGTCTCCATCAGTATAAATCGTTAATCCCAGCTCCAGCAAAGATGAAATCAGCTGTTCTGTTTTATCCTTCAGGTTTTTTGTGTTCGAATGTATCAACACTTTATCAGTGGCATTACACACACTCAGACGGCTTTTTCCATTTTTTATGATCTCAGCAGCCATATCGAAGTCAGCATCTTCATGCACATACACAAAATTGTTGCCTCGCCCGCTAACTAAAAGTGGTACATCTGTATTGTTTTTGATGTAGTTGATCAAACCATCGCCGCCTCTTGGAATGATCAGATCGGCCTGATGCGAATTCTCTCTGAGCAGCTTTTGAGTTTTCTCCCGGTCGATGTCAAGATAGGTGATCAGATCTTCGTTCAGATCATGTGCTTTTAAGGCTTCTTTCCACAGCTGAACCAGAGCAAGGTTTGAAAATCGTGCTTCTTTTCCGCCTTTCAAAAGTATGCGGTTTCCTGCTTTAAATGCACTAACGGCCGCTTCGATGGTAACATCCGGTCGGGATTCGTAGATGATGAGAATGTTACCAAATGGTACCACACGGTTAACTACATGCATCCCATTGGGATGATCAAACTCATACAGGATTTTGTTTACCGGATCATCGATGTCAATGACTTCAAGTACCGAACGAATCATTCCATCAATTTTGCTGTCGGTTACAAGCAGGCGATCAACGAGCGTAGGGTCAATATCAGAGGTCTGCTCCATATCTTTTTTATTAGCAGAAAGTATCTGATCCCGTTTTTTATCCAGTAAGGTAGTAAGTGTCTTCAGGCACTGATTCTTGATTTCTGTTGATAATGGCATAGCTTCGGATGTTGAGTGAGGCAGAAAATACTAAACTGAGTGGATTTTAAAATTCAAATCATTGATTACTTTACCGGAAATCAAATGTTTCGACCATGAAAAGATTCACTTTCGTTTTATTAATTCAAATAGGTGCTATTATGGGTTGTTCCATTCCTGAATCATCAATCAAAGTTTCAGATGAAAATGGAAAATATGTGATCAAGTCTGAAAACCGGGACTTACTCAGTTACCAGTATGAAATGCACTATCCACCTACAGGAATTGATTCGGTATACAAACGAAGCGGATACATTCATCCCCTAAAAACTCCATCCGAAAAAGTACTTACTAACATCAATCCGGAAGATCACTGGCATCATTACGGAATCTGGAACCCTTGGACGAAAGTAGCATTTGAAGGGGATACCTTAGATTTCTGGAATTTACATGGTAGGCAGGGAACCGTTCGCTATGCCGGTACCGAAGAGCTTTTTCAAAATGATGGATCTGCCGGTTTTAAGGTAAAACACGAACATGTGGTTATAAATGGCGGCAATGAGAAAGTAGCATTGAATGAGCTTCAAACGGTAACCGTGCACGTTCCGCAAGGTAATCGATATATCATTGATTTCGAGATGCACTATGAAACAGCCACCAAATCACCGTTTCATATTCTGGCTCACCGGTATGCCGGGTTCGGATGGAGAGCTACAGAGGAGTGGAACGAATCGAACAGTACCGTGCTTACATCAGCCGGAAATGATCGCTCTACAGCTGATGGTTCGCTAGCCGAGTGGGTGTTAGTACAGGGACAACTTGGCGGGGATTATGGAGGAATCTTATTGATGGGAAGCTCGGAGAATGAACATCATCCGGAGCCCATTCGTGTGTGGCCGGAAGGAGACGTATTCCTTTGCATGTTCCCCACTAAATTTGAAGACTGGAAACTTCTCCCGGATACTATTTATACCCTGAAATACAGAATGATCATTTTTGATGGTGAATTCACGAAACGTGACGCCCAGGATGCGTGGAACGAGTTTCGGTCAGCAACCCAATACCTCCATTAAAAATTCAGGACCAGTCCAATAGATGGAAGTACCGTTGCCGTATTTTCGATGTTCACCTGTACCAGACTTCTAGGGGTGATGATATTTCCTTCATCATCTCTGTTTAATCCATAGCGGGGTTCCTGTGGGTTTTCCTGAGCCAGGATATTCTGAATTTCCAGATATACATCGAGACTGAGTTTATTGAAACTCCATTTCTTGTCCACCCGGACATCAAGCTGACTAAAAGCAGCTAATTCAACATCACCAATTCTGGAATAATCAAAAATTTCAGCAGGATAATTCGCCAGTGTTGCTTCCAGATCGAGCGGAGTATATGGCGTATTTCCCAAATACCGATACCTGGAACTTACTTCCCAGTTATTACCGAATTTATATCCACCCAGAAGAGATATCAGAATATTATTGTCCCAGACTGACCGCTTGTACAAATTATCGTATCCGGTAAATTCGCTTTTATAAAACGTAAAAGCAGTGATTGCATAAAAATTTCCGTTGAACTTTTGCTGAAAAAGTAATTCCAATCCGTAGGTTCTACCTTTTCCAACACTCTCAACCGGTTCATTCCCGAGTACTTCAAATCCGCCACCTTTATTCGCTAAAGAAACACTATCACGAACAGAAACCGGATAGTTGTTGTACCACTTGAAAAACCCTTCAGCTGAGATCCTGGAACGTTCGTTCACTAAATACTCCATTCCGGCCACTGCATGATCACTTTGGATGTAAGCAGTGTTTTTATTGATGGAAGCTCCGGTATTACTTTTGTAACCGAGAATAGTATAGGGAGGGATTTTAAAATATCTGCCAACCGAGGCATTAAAAGTCCATTTTTCATTTTCTGTGAGTAAATAGGAGAGAGAAGCTCTTGGACTCAGCGTTCGATAAAGTTCGTTTCCCGTATCCGTAAATGTATTTCCATCGGCCCGGATTCCTAATGAAACGGAGAGTCTGTTTTGTGCTAATTTTCCCGAAGTTTGAGCATATAATCCATATCGGAAAAAGTTCAGATCAGTTCGGTATTGTACGTTATTCAGCAGGTCACTGGTATCGTTGAAGTAATCAACGTTTTGCAGGTCGAAGCCGGCTTCATGTGTCCATTCACCATAGAATTTTCGGATGTTATACCGAAGTTTGGTTTCCATTTCCCGGGAGTCATTCAAAAAATACAATCCCGTTTCATTAACATTATCCTCGTAACGGTAAAACCGGTTTCTGAGCAGATTGTTACTTAATGTAGTTTGCATCAAGCCAGATTTATCTTTGAAACGACGTCTCCAGCTTACCCCGACGGTATTGGTTTCCTGTTCAATGATCGGAACCTGATCCTGTGTGGCTTGTTGTTCCGGATCATATTCGTCGAGTGGTTCAACTTCGTAGGTATCGATCGACCCTAATCCGGTGATGAAAATATCGTTATAGGCATCAATTTTGTGATTCACTTTATACTGATAATCCCAGTAGTTAGGCTGAATAGGAAGGCCAATGATCCCAAACAGGAATTCAAGATAGGAACGCCGAACTGATGCAATAAAGGTAGTGTTGCTTTCATCTTTATTTCCTTTGAATAACGGACCTTCTACCGTTAACGCCGATTCGCTGGAGCCAACTCTGAAATTTCCGGTGAATTCACGGGCATTACCATTTCTCTGGTCGAACTGAAGCACACCGGAAAGTACATTGTCATAACCGGCATCAAAAGAACTTGCGGTTAAGGTTACTCCTTCAAAAAAGGAAACGTTAAGTAATCCTACAGGTCCGCCGGCACTTCCCTGAGTGGCAAAGTGATTGATATTTGGGATCTCAATACCATCCAGATAGTACACATTTTCGTTGGGTGCGCCGCCACGAATGATCACATCATTCCGAAATCCACCAACAGAACCCGAAACCCCGGGTAACGTCTGTACCACTTTGGCAATATCGTTGTTACCACCGGGATAAGCGGCTACTTCTTCCTGACTCAGTTTTTGAATGGAAAGCGGAGTTGTATTTTCTTTAATAAACGGGTTGGGTGTTACCACCACTTCACCTAGCTCTTCCAGATCTTCTTGAAGTTCAAAATTAACATCAATATTACCCTCAGAACGTATCACAATGTTGTATTTAGTGATGGATTTATATCCGACAAAGGAGGCAATCAGGTTATAGGTTCGAGGTGGGATATTTTCAATCAGGTACCGACCGTTCTCATCGGTAGCATCCCCAATGGATGTTCCCTCAAAAATTACCGTAGCTCCGGCCAGTGGTTCACCGGTTTTAGCGTCGGTAACTGAACCTGACAATGTTCCGGTTTGGGCTATTGTGGTAGATGGAATAGAAAGTAAAGCGAAAATGAGCAGTAATAATAAACGGTACTTCACAGTCTCAAAATAATTTGGTTGAATAGTTTGATGAAAGACAACAACAATTACCGTATCAAACATTCCCAACTTTCTGAGTCTCAATAAGTTCGCTTCTGTTTACTTTTCATTCAGTATATGCTCCGTAAACAGCATCACGAAATCGCTTATGTAGCTGACCATCGAAAGGAAAAATCTGAACAAAGAAGACAGCGGTAATATCATTCACCGGATCTACCCAGAACAGGGTGATGCTGCACCGTCCCAGAAGAATTCACCAACCATTCCAACGTTTTCGTCAGGACCTTGTGCAGGTTTAGTGCGAACGGCGAAATCGATCCCAAAACCAACCCGACCTTTACTGGGCAGCCAAAGTCGTTCGGTTACCTCATCAGAAAGCTGATTGGTTGCCATTAACTGTACTGTCTCCGGTTTTAAGATCTGCACACCGTTCCGGGTTCCCAGATGGACTAGCATTTGCGCAAATTTCATGTAATCGTCCAGCGTGGAAGTTAATCCCCATCCACCCGGAGTAAGCGCATGCTCCGTTCTGTTAAACGAATGAGCAGATTCATCCGGTAATTGCTTCAGTGCACCGTCTTCTCCTTTTTGATACAGTGATGAAATCCTTTCCCACTCAGATTCAGGCACAACAAATCGGGTTTCTTCCATTCCGAGTGGATCAAGAATATGTTGTCTGAGGTATTCATCGAATGGCTGACCGGAAAGCACTTCAACAAGTCTTGCCTGTACATCTACCGACATTCCGTAGTACCACTGTTCACCGGGATGGAAAACGAGTGGTATAGTTGCCAGTTTTTCAGAGAATTCTGCCAAAGAATGATCAGGATTCATTGGAGCAGTTTCGGCAAGAATTTCACCTACATAGGGAGTATTGGTATCGTTAGCAAAGCCGGAAGTATGTCTGGTAATATCCCGGATGGTTAACGTTCTTTTTGGATGGGTGAGCATCGGATCTCCATGTTCATCGAACCCTTCAAAAACCTGTATGTTCTGGTATTCGGGCAGGTAATCTTCCAGCGGATCATCCAGACTGAACTTGCCTTGTTCATATTGCTGCATCAATGCAGTTCCAGTGATCGGTTTAGTCATCGAATAAATGAGGGCGATGGTTTTCCGATCCATTTCAAGGCCATTTTCCTGATCTTCGTATCCAAAGGCATTGAAATACACTTCTTTTCCGTCTTCATAGATCAGGGCAGATGTGCCGGCAACACGGCCTTCATCTACAAAAGCTTTAAGTTCTGAATCGAGTCTGCTTTTAGCTTCTTCATCAATAACTCTTGTATCAGTGCAGGCATTTGAGGCGAACAATATAATCAGTGTAATGAACGAATATCGGGAAGGAAAAGTCATGGCAACATTTGTTGATTAACAGCTAATGGAGAGTAACATAATTGACGATAAAACTCATGTTCAAAGTGCAGATTCTGAACTGTCATCACAACTTTGTGTAGTGAGTATTAAATCCTATCTTTGAGCACTTAAATAATGCTTATTAAGAAAGACTGAGGGAATGGGCCCTGTGATGTCTTGGCAACCGCCCAGCAGCAGTTCCTGAGTATGTTTATTGCTTGGAAAGGTGCCAAATCCCACTCGATCTTTTCGATCGGGATAAATAAGTGAGCTTTTACTTCGCTCTTTGTTAATAAGCCAATCAGATATATTCAGAGTGAAGATCAATCAGCATTTAGAAAAGAGAATTTTAATCCTGGATGGTGCCATGGGTACCATGATTCAGCGACATAAACTAACCGAAGATGATTTCCGTGGCGATCGTTTTAAGGACTGGAAGGTTGAACTGAAGGGCAATAACGATATGCTAAGTTTAACCCAGCCTAAGATCATTCAGGATATCCATGAATTATACCTCGAAGTCGGTGCCGATATATTAGAAACCAATACGTTTAGTGGTACAAGTATTGCACAGGCTGATTATGCGATGGAAGATTTCGTGTATGAACTGAATTATGAATCCGCTAAACTGGCCAGGGCGGCGGCTGATACATTCACCAAAAAAAATCCTGAAAAGCCACGATTTGTTGCCGGTTCGATCGGACCGACTAATAAAACTGCTTCCATCTCTCCGGATGTAAGTCGACCGGAGTATCGGGCAATTACCTTCGATCAGCTGGCAGAAGCATTTAAAGAACAGGCGAGGGGACTTTTGGATGGTGGCGTAGACGCTATTCTTATCGAGACGATCATTGATACACTGAACGCAAAAGCAGCATTGTTCGGTATCATGGAATTATTTGAAGAAACCGGGAAAGAAGTCCCACTGATGATCTCCGGAACCATAACGGATAACAGTGGGAGAACCCTTTCCGGCCAAACTGTGGAGGCATTTTTGATCTCACTGTCTCACGCTCCGTTGATGAGTATTGGCTTCAATTGTGCATTTGGGGCAAAACAACTAAAGCCGTATGTAGATCTGCTGTCTAGGTCCACGAATCTTTTTGTAAGTGCCTATCCTAACGCAGGATTACCCAATGAGTTTGGTGATTACGATCAGGGACCGGACACCATGCGAAAAGAAGTAAAAACATATCTGGATGATGGCCTGGTTAATATCCTGGGCGGCTGTTGCGGTACAACTCCGGAACACATCAAGGAAATGGCTGATATGGCGGCTAATTATAAGCCAAGATCAGTACATAAAGTGGAGGCAGCATAGATGAAGCCGAACCCTTTAAGGTTAAGCGGATTGGAGCCGCTCGTTATTACGCCGGAATCCAATTTTGTGAATGTCGGAGAACGAACTAACGTAACGGGATCTCGCCGGTTTTTGAATCTGATCAAAAATAAAGAATACGAAACGGCTCTTGAGGTAGCATTAGATCAGGTTAGGGGTGGTGCACAGATCCTCGATGTGAATTTAGATGAAGGCATGCTCGACAGTGCCGCAGAAATGACCAATTTCCTCAATCTTATTGCTTCTGAGCCTGAGATTGCGCGTATCCCGATTATGATAGATTCTTCAAAATGGGAAGTGATTGTAGCCGGATTAAAATGTTTGCAGGGTAAAGGTGTTGTGAATTCCATCAGTTTGAAGGATGGGGAAAAGGAATTCCTTAAGCGGGCTAAGATCATTCGAAGATTCGGAGCAGCAGTAATAGCTATGGCTTTCGATGAAGACGGTCAGGCCGATTCCTACGAACGAAGAATCGAAATTGCTGAACGTTCTTACCATTTATTGGTTGAAGAAGCCGGATTTGATCAATCCGACATCATCATTGATCCAAATATTTTTCCGGTGGCAACAGGTATGGAAGAGCACCGACGAAATGCGCTGGATTATTTTCTTGCTGCAAAATGGATCAGGGAAAACCTGCCCGGAGCTCACGTAATTGGTGGAGTAAGTAATGTATCATTTTCTTTCAGGGGAAATAATCCGGTTCGGGAAGCCATGCATTCCGCTTTTCTGTATCATGCTATAAAACATGGTATGGATATGGGAATTGTAAATCCGACTCAGCTCGAAGTCTATGATAATATTCCTGAGGAATTATTAACTCATGTTGAAGATGTACTGCTTGATCGACGGGATGACGCAACCGAGCGATTATTGGAGATCGCAGAGAAATACAGAGGAACCGGTCAGGTTAAAGAAAAAGAAAATGAAGCCTGGCGCGAAGAGGATGTGGAAAAACGACTGAGTCATGCCCTCATCAAAGGCATAACCGATTATGTGGAAGACGATGCCGAGGAAGCCCGACAGAAGTATGGAAGTCCGCTACAGGTAATTGAGGGTCCATTGATGGATGGGATGAATACCGTTGGGGACCTTTTTGGTGAAGGTAAAATGTTTCTTCCCCAAGTGGTTAAAAGTGCCCGCGTTATGAAACAAGCCGTGGCCTATCTTACCCCGTTTCTCGAAGAAGAAAAGCTGGGAAATGAAGAGTCCGGTAATCAGCCTAAAGTATTGCTGGCCACCGTAAAAGGAGATGTGCATGATATTGGGAAAAACATCGTAAGCGTGGTTCTGTCGTGCAATAGTTACGAGATCATCGATCTTGGGGTGATGGTACCTACCGAGAAGATTCTGGATGAAGCCGAAAAGCATCAGGTGGATATGATCGGTCTAAGTGGTTTAATAACTCCATCGCTGGATGAAATGGTTGGTGTTGCCGAAGCCATGAACAAACGGGGAATGAATATCCCGCTTTTGATAGGTGGAGCTACCACTTCCCGGATCCACACGGCAGTTAAAATTGATCCGGTTTACGATGGTCCGGTTGTGCATGTGTTAGATGCATCGAGAGCTGTTTCGGTTGGGAATGACGTTTTAAGTGAAGATCGAAGGGATAAGAAGAAAGAGGCAATAAAACAGGAATATGCAAAGCTTCGGGAAGAGCATGAGGGACGGACTAAGCGAAAGAAATTACTAAGTTTTGAAGAAGCTAAATCAAATAAGGTTCAGTTAGACTGGGAGAACACAGACATCAAAACACCAAATAAAACAGGTGTTCATACCCTTGAAGAGATTGATATTGAGGAGATAAGGAAGTTCATCGACTGGTCGCCATTTTTCAGAACCTGGATGTTGACCGGAAAATATCCGGCAATTCTGGATGATGAAACGGTTGGAGAACAGGCCCGTGAGTTATTTGATGATGCCAATGCGTTGATAGATTCCATCAGCGAAAAAAAAGGTCTGACCTTGAAAGCGGTTTATGGGCTTTTTCCGGCAGTTAGCAAAGGGGAAAGTGTTAGTATTTTTGACCCGGAAAATGATCAAAAGGTATTGGAAACCTTTCAGTTCCTAAGACAACAAACTCAAAAAAGGAGAGGGCAGAACAATTCAAGTCTTGCTGATTATATTGCCCCGGAAGGTTCCGGCAAGCTCGATTATTTCGGAGCGTTTGCGGTTACAGCCGGACACGGAATTGAACAGATTCTTGATACTTACAGAAAAGAAAATGATGACTACAACTCAATTCTGATTAAAGCTGTAGCTGATCGTCTCGCAGAAGCTTTAGCTGAATTTCTGCATTATAAAGTCAGAACAGAATTCTGGGGATACGATCCGGCTGAAAAATTTGATAATGAACGTTTTATCAGAGAGGATTATACCGGAATCCGTCCGGCTCCCGGTTATCCGGCTTGTCCCGATCATACCGAAAAAAGGAAGCTTTTTGATCTGTTAAATGTGGAAGAAAACATTGGAATTTCACTCACTGAATCTTTTGCAATGTATCCTGCCAGTTCGGTAAGTGGTTTCTACTTTGCACATCCAGAAGCTGATTATTTTAGCGTTGGAAAAATCGGTAAAGATCAGGTAGAAGATTATGCGAAAAGAAAGAATTGGCCAACTCAAGAGATTGAAAAATGGTTAAAACCTAATCTAGGCTACGATTCAAACATTTAGAACCAAAAGAATTTACTAACTTCGGATTCATTCATACCGAAGTAAAGATCATCTCAGAAAATGAAAGTCACCGAATATTTTAAGCAGGCTGAAGGGAAAACACTTTTTACCATAGAAGTTTTACCCCCGTTGAAAGGACAGAATATCCAAACTTTGTTTGATCACATTGATCCACTTATGGAATTTAAGCCACCTTTTATTGATGTGACCTACCATAGAGAAGAGTATGTGTATAAAAAGCGTACGGATGGTTTATTAGAACGCAAAACGGTTCGTAAAAGACCCGGAACGGTTGGTATTTGTGCTGCCATTCAAAATCACTATAAAGTTGATGCAGTCCCGCATATTATATGTGGGGGTTTCAACAAAGAGGAAACAGAAAATGCTCTGATCGATCTTAATTTTTTAGGAATTGATAACGTACTGGTTCTTCAGGGTGATGTGAGAAAACCGGATCGGGATTTTGTGCCCGAACCCGGAGGTCATACTTACGCATCGGAATTATTGGAACAGGTAGTACAAATGAATCAGGGAATCTATCTGGATGACGAGATCGATAATGCCACCAGTTCAGATTTTTGTATTGGTGTTGCGGCTTATCCCGAAAAGCATGTAACTGCTCCAAATATGGAAACAGATCTGCGCCATTTAAAAGAAAAAGTAGATAAAGGAGCTGATTATATCGTTACCCAGATGTTTTTCGATAATCAGAAATTCTTCGATTTTGTGAAAAGATGCAGGGAAATGGGGATAACCATTCCCATTGTACCGGGCCTGAAACCCATCACCACTAAACGACAGTGCACGTTATTGCCCCAGATGTTTCATATTGATCTTCCTGAGGCATTGAGTTCTGAACTTGAGAAATGTAAAGATAATGAAGCTGCCCGGCAGGTTGGTATTGAATGGGCCGTTCAACAGTCTAAAGAATTGGTAGAGTTTGGTGTTCCCACTCTACATTATTATTCCATGGGGAAATCAAAATCAGTTTATGAGGTGGCAAAAGAAGTTTTTTAACCACCTCATTACTTTTTAGAATTCCATTAATTCGGCTTCCTCTTCGCTAAGATCATTTTTATTCCAGATCTTCGCCATGATATCTTCCGAATTATCGTAATTATAATCATCATACTCTTCATCAATAGTGAAGAATCCTACTGCTTCTTTTAGTTTGTTTGCCTGACTGGATAGTTCTTCAGCTGTGGTTGACATTTCCTGAGAGGAAGCCGCATAATGTTGGGTGACTTTATTCAGCTCATGTATGGCATTATGTACCTGATGTGAATGATCGTTCATCCCAACACTGGAACTGGAAATTTCCTGGATCAGTACGGCAGTTTTCTCTACGTCCGGAACAATCAAAGAAAGCTGCTGACCGGCTTTTTGAGAGATCTCCAATCCGAGTTTAGATTTCTCCTCGATATCGGTGGCTGCTTCCGCACTTCGCTTTGCCAGATTTCTGACTTCTTCTGCAACAACAGCAAAGCCTTTACCGTGTTCTCCCGCCCGGGCTGCCTCAACAGCTGCATTCAATGCAAGTATATTGGTTTGGTGGGCAATTTCATTGATTATATGGATCTTGTCTGCGATATCTCTCATGGAGCGAACAGAGTTCTGTGTAGCTTCATTGCCTTCTTTTATACCTACTGAAGCTTGTTTTGCCAACGTTTCAGTCAGCTTGGCATTCTCCGTGTTCTGTTCAATTCCTGTGGTCATTAGATCTATGGAATGAGAGACCTCATCGGTTGAAGAAGCTTGTTCACTGGCTCCCTGAGCTATCTCATGAGAACTTGCTTTCATCTGTGTACTGGCATTAGCAATGATGCTGCTGCTTTGTGTAATGTTTCTGACAATACGTTTCAATGAATCTCTCATAGAGATCATGTGATTTAGTAATTCACCGATCTCGTCATGGGATCTGTTTTTGAGATCAATAGTAAGATCTCCATCAGAGATAGCCTCCGTGAAGTGTAAGGCTTTTTTCAACCGACTGATTATGAGCCAGTAAACAATAGCTACAACCAGAACCAATAAAACGATCACACTTACAATGCCTACTTTTATCATCTCAGCTTTCATTTCCGCTCCCTGATCTAGATAATGGGAGATATCATACTGTATAACTCCAACACCTATAAAAGCGCCACTGTAATCATTAATGGGATAGATGCCATATTTATAATTATCGATAGTAAGAATTTGCAAGCCATTTTTTGCATTCTGAAAGTGTTCGGATGTCAATTTTGCGATATGAAAATCATCCGAAGTCTTATTCACCAGAATAAACTCACCTTTGGTTAGCGCATTTAGATCAACATTTGTTTCTTTATCACTTAAGAAACCGGAAACTATATCCAGTAGGTTTTCATGCATGAATACCCCGATCTCTTCTTCGTCCCGGGATTTTGACATACTCACGTAATCATCAAACCCGTACATTATTTCAACAGAACCGAGATAATCCCTGGTTCCGGTTTTAAATACAGGATTTATTCCCCGTATCACAAAACCACTTCTGCCAACCTCAATTCCCATGATCGGCTGATGATCCTTTGCAATCTGAAGTACTGTTGACCGAAAACCACTGATATCATCCCCGCGTTTTTCTGTCCAGCTTCGGTATAAGGATCGGCCTTCAGGTAGGTGATAGTGTAACTTAAAGGCTTTACCGGTTTGAGCCTCTATACTCTCTTTTATGGAGGGTATATTACTGTTAAAAATTTCAGCGGCTTGTTCAAAGTCATATGTGTCTTCGTAAACCTTATATGCCTCTTGTGCAAACTGAACATTTGCTGCAAATGTACCCGCATATAATGCCTTAGAAGCCATTCTGTCCACATTATCCTGTAAAACAGAAATTTTAGAATTAATGATGGCATCCGTTTCAAGACTGTTACTTTTTGAGATCACAGAATTACTTGTGTAGATGACCACATAGATACTCAATACAATAATGATAGTAAGTGGAACACCGAGTTTAATAAATAGATTGTTGTTCGGGTTTAAGACTTTCATGATTTACTCCAGACTTTCAAATAGTATTTTGACAACTCTAATTGATTTTAAATTTTGGCTTATAGGTAAAGTACATCGCTACAAAAGTATTGATGCTTTCGTGGTTGCCGCCATTCTTTACAATCTCCATTGATTCACCGGCCAGCATAATTCCCCCCAGTATTGTAAAACTCAACTCTTTAGTTACTTTGTATCCATATTTCAGATCGATCTCAGTTCCGAGATATTTATTTATTGTATTTCCGGTATTTGGGTTGGTGAATTCGTGTGGTATTAAAAAAGCATGCACTTTGGCTTCAAGGAATGATAAAGCCCCGGTTTTCATTTTTGAACCGGCAAAAATATCATGTATTCCATAGGTGTTAGCCGGGAAATAGTCCATATACCCTAAAAACTTATGTTTGGCTCCGTAAATACGATCGAATACGCGGGTTTCATTTGCCGGAGTATTTCCAAAGGGATCATTTCCTGAATAAATATCTGTTCCTGAAAATAGGGTAGGTCCATCAGTCAATGAGTAATCACCGCGAACGGAAATCAGGTAAGCATTTACTTCCTGACCGGTCTTATTCTTACCATTTTGAAGATGCAATGTTGAAATGAGCTTAAAACCTTCGAAAGGGAAAAGTTCAGTATAGATTCCGTAGGTGTATCTGTTAAAATAGTCGATAGATAATGCATCTTTTGCATTCCATTCACTTAGCCCAATGAAGCTTAGCTTAGATCTGTTCTCAAAGACATATTCTCCCCAGATAAGGCTCAAAGCTTTATACGTCGTGACAGGATATCCCGATTCAAAGGCATTCCCACCTGTTTCGTTATTGTAAGCAAGACCAATATGAGATTGAAATGAGCCACTTTTGAATTTAAAAAGAGCTACATCGTGCTGTGTGCCGATATTATTCCAGTTGGTGGCTGCAAGAATCCGCTCATCATCATATGAAAGGATCTGACGCCCCAGTTTAGCTACCAAAGAGTCGGTGAGATTAAACCTGAACCAGGCCTCCTTTAGATGGAAGGTGCCGGCATCTTTTTTAGGTGCAATTTCACCCCAGGTTCGAACATCCTGAAAACTTAACCTTCCTGTAACCCCGGGAGTCTTATAGGTAAATCCAACCAGGGAACGTTGATTGGTGACTAATTCAGGGACCGTATGCGGTTCAGTGCCGGTAACTCTCAGTGTTGTATACCCATTTCTGTATTCGGTTCTTGGTCTGATCTCTCCGTCGATGGTCAATTGAGCAAATAAGGGAGTTAATGAGACTAAGAATAATATGAGGAGGGCAGAAGCTAAATTTTTCATTTTAACGAAGTTCATTTAACCTAGGCATACAGATTATGCTATACTACACCAACGAATTGTATATAAATTGAAATCTATCCTACCTAAAGCAATTAACGTAAATAGTATGAGACCGAATTAACTCGGTCAGTAAGGGATTTATCGGATAGAATTAGGAAAGCTTAATAAAAAATTACACAGAGAAAAATTGAACTGGATGGGTCAATCTGCTTCAATTTCATTCCCGACACACCGTTCAATAAACCGGTGCAGTGAGGTCATTTGTTTATGCCCTAATTTTTGGCCGAAATAGGCAACTAGGTAAAGACTTAAAAAAACCAGAATAAGAATAGGAACGAGCCATAAAATTCCTGCGGGTTCACCGAGAGATCGTAACGAAAGCCCAACCATGATCACGATCATTAATGCAAATCCAATAAAAGTGTAGAAAAAAACAAACATGGTCCAGACGGCTGGTCTCGGTCCATATAATCCCCTTATCGTAGTACCTTCTTCGTCTTCCTCTACCGTGATGGTTAGCTGCGGTGACCAAAAATGTTGTTCTGTTTTGGGAGGGCAAATGGTAGCAAATCCACTTACTGTTTCTCCATCACATCGGGTCGTATCTTCCCCTAACTCTGATTGAATACGATTAATTAATTCATCCGAGGATAACTCCGTTTTCACCTTTATTCTAGGTCGTATTCTTCTAAAATGAATGTGGTCTTCCATAATTTTATTCCTGTCCGTCTATTAACTCATTGCGTAAGTACGCAAATTTTTTGATCCTTTTTTCCCTTTTGTCGATCACCACCGTGCCAGCTATTTTATCATGAATGGCTTGTCGGTTGGGATCCCAATAAACCTGGAAAAAGCCAAGTAAACCGGTGGCTACTCCGGCCGCATATCCACCAAATCGTTCAAAAGAATACCAAAAACTGATATCTTTATTATTAAGTCGAACCACCTTTATACTAAGTAGCTTTTTGCCCGGGGTTTGTCCTTTAAAATAGGCAAGACTCACAATGAAATAGATCCCAACCCATCCAAATCCTAATCCAAAGTCTTCTGCAGCTCCCTTTAAGGTGGTAATAAACCCAGGATGTTCAACCTTTTCCTCTAACACTTCATTTTCATCTTTCAATTTTTTATTACGCGCCTTCAATGTCCGGATTCTTTCTGATTGTTGTTCAAGTTCAATAGAAGCTATCACGGGTGCAAGTATTTCCCGGAGTGAATCTGCAGCTAGTGTATCTTTTTGCTGAATTGAAATTGAAAATGATTCAAGTTGAGAGAGAACGTTGTCTTCACTAAATAAAGCCATATTATCTCGATTCTCTGAATTGCTTGTATTCTCCGTGAAAGATGCTTCAATCTCTCTGGCAAGTTGCTCAATGGCCTCTTCAGCATTTGCAGAATCTGAATAATCAATGGCCATAGCTTTGCTGGCAATATCACCGAAATTCAAAACGGAATTCTCGGAAGTGATTACACCAGAGTCATTTAACTTTACCTGTATTCCTTTATCATTTACTGAAGCATAACTATAGGCAATGAAAAAAATGAGTACAGTAAATAATGCAGCAGTAGGATAGCGTAGAGCATTCTTCCAGAATGTTTCAGATTTTGTTCGAATAGCAATCCAGAAAATTAAAACAGAGATGGTGGTTGCCATAAGATATGGTCCAAATGTCGCAAGGATGGCAGCTAGAAACAGATCAATAAGAAGTGCGGCTAATCTCCTTTTTGGAGTAGCTAATGGTAAACCTAATAAAGATTTATGTACACTAAATGCGTAAGGGGTTACTATTTGTTTTGGGTCCTTGATCATTTCTAACCGATAATAATTGGATGAATGTAATAGAAATCGGAATAATTACAAGTGTAGTCTCTAATTTGCAGGCAAAAGATCGTCACAAAAATAGGTTGTTTCTATTCTGTTACCGTTAAAGATATTTGGTTTAGAATAGGTAGTAAATACCAAATATGGGGCATTTTCAGGGTGTATCTGGCAAATGTATTTAAAGATTGAAACATGAACATCCATATCCGGATAAGCTGCAATGCCTAATTCTTCCATCGCCCAGACATTTAGTAGAATACTTTGATCCTCCTGCCTTACATGACTCTGGACGGATGGGGGTAGAAGTGCCGAAAATGAGTCATCCATGTAGACCCGGGATTGTTCTTTATTTCCGGAGTATAACGCAGAGGATAAACTCATTGGCCAAAGGTCAAACAGACTAAAAACGGGCATTAGCAAAAGCAAAACTAGTATAAAAGCTTTGTACAAAGTGAAGCTGCCCGGGAATATACTTTTCGCCCGGTCATTTTTTATTTGAAGAAAGATAGTAAGTAACAAGGTAATTGAAACTATGTTCCATGGCCAGACAACAGCGTTTGAATCGTGACCAAAAGGACCTAAAGCCATCATTATAAAAAAGTGCATGAAGACTAAAATGATAGCAGATATGTTCCTGCTTTTTTTGAAGAGTAATCCAACTCCTGCCACAGTTTCAGTTATCGCTGCCAGCATTCCGAGTTCAGGAAAAAACGCAGGGAGCGGGATCGGGAAAAGTTCAACGAGCCAAGGGAAGGTTTCGTTGATAAAAGCGAAATTAAGTTTTTGCAGTCCGCTCCATATATAGGTAAAACTAAGTATTAAGCCGATGGTGCCAAACGTATCTCTTGTTTTTTCTGAGAACAAGAAAGCTCCCAACATTAGATTCAGACTATAAAACCATGGCTGTATCCGGTTATAGTCAAATAGTATGGTTACACCTGCACATAAGAACAGAATAATGAGCAAAGGTTTTCTTTTCGATCTCCAAAAAAGTAATAATACAACGATAATGATAAGAAGAAGGGAGGTGCTCATTGAGATCCATTCCCAGATTGGAGAAATACCAGAAACTATACCAATTGCCGGGTACATCGTATTTACCGGTATCCAAACAGGATAAGAAATGGCGATAGCCGACAGCAATCCCAGCAGAATAACTTTTAAAATAAAATCTTCTTTACTCATCATCCGGATTAGTTACACTAATTTAGATGATGTAAAGACATAAAAAAAGAGCTGTGAATTTAATCACAACTCTTTTCGGGTCATCTAATCAATAATTCTAATCTTCTAAACCATAAATTTGTTTTACCTGCTCATAATTTGTGTAATCAATTCCTTTTCCTTTGTACATCATATCAGGCGGAATTGCTACAACTCTGAGTACATCACCGTCAAACAACGATTCATTCAATTCATTATTATCTGCAACTTCACCTTCGATGATCAGATCAAAATTGTCTATGTCAAATGAATATCGTAGAACCACAATGTCATTTTCGTATGGGGTTGAAAAGGGCAATGCATGCCAGTTCGTAGTTCCATCAAAACGTAAATAGGCTAATACTATTCCATAATCTACAGTGGATTCATCTAATATATTCCACCCATAAGATGCTACTGAAACGTATTCGTCTTGTACTCCAAAGTCTACGTCAGAATCTATAATGATGGTCTCAGAATAGATCTCAACCTGACCGTCGAGTCCATCTCTGCCCGGAGGCCCCTCAGGTCCAACCGCCGTTACACAAGACGCGCCGATAATTCCTGCTAAAAATATGCTCATTAATGTGGTGAATCGTTTCATAATAGCCTCCATAATTGTTGGTGTTGAATACCACGGGTAGTTTACCCAAAAACAAAGCACGGTCTCTATCACATGAAATGGTTAGGCAATTCATGCGATACGATCACGCATTATTTCGGAATCAAACTATATAGATTCGGATTTAGTTTAGTGATGTTAAGTTTAAGACTAATTCAAATTTCATTACATTAACAATGTACGTTCAATTCCAAAATGAAACGCTTTGAGTAAAGTATTAATGGAAATTCTGGGGCTGTCAACAAGTCCCAGTAGTGGTGGTGCTTATGCACTCATATTATCAGAGGCCCAGGGTTCAAGGAGATTACCGATCATCATAGGTTCGTTTGAAGCGCAAGCTATAGCTTTAGAACTTGAAAACATTAAACCACCCAGACCTATGACGCATGATCTGCTGAAAAATGTGATCATGAATTTTGATGCTAAGATCGATCACATCATGATAAATGATCTTACGGATGGAACTTTTTATGCCAGAATAGTTTTTCAGCAGGCTGACCAATATCAAGAAGTAGATGCCCGACCCAGTGATGCTATTGCATTAGCTGTAAGGTTTGGAGCAACTATTTATGTGGCCGATAAAGTATTAACAGAAGCTGGAATCAGTACAGATTCAGATGAAGATAAATCACAACGGAAGACAACTGTGATCAAAGATGCTTCTACAGAAAGCGAGATGTCAAAACTAGAACAATTAGAAGTTGATCTAAGGACAGCTATTGAAACTGAAAATTACGAGAAAGCCGCAAAACTTCGCGATCAAATTCAAAAACTCAAAGGGTAGTAGTGAGCAATCTTTCCTGTTCGTTTCAACAATTATCATTTTCAAAATTATTTAATACTTATATACATGACTTTAACTCGGTAAAGCAGTTCTATATGCTGAATCCATTTAATGCCGATGATATCGAGAAGAGAACAAAGTCGATTACAGGTCAGGTTAACAGGGCAGATCTTGTAGAGTCATTGAATGCCTATCATAAAGTTCTGGATATCTCTGATCAACAGAGCAATGCCATAGAAAAATTTACAAATCCTGATTCGAAAGTTATAGTCACCGGTCAGCAACTTGGCCTGTTTGGAGGTCCATTATATACTGTATTTAAAACAATAACTACCATTCTGCTAGCTGAAAGGATTGAAAAGCAGACCGGAGTCCCGGTGGTACCTGTGTTTTGGTTAGCAGATGAAGACCATGATTTCGAGGAGATCAATAGCGTAGGGATTCCAACCTATGATGCGTTGATAAAAGAACATTTGGCGGGGAATACATCGAATAAACCGGTAGCTGATATCGAGATAACAGATGATATCAATGAGCTGAAAAGGAATATCCAGGCACTTCTCCCCGAAACCGATTTCACCAATAAGCTATCAGAATTATTAACTGAGAGTTATCAACCCGGATTTGAACACAGGAAGGCTTTTTCTAAGTTTTTGCTATCCCTTTTCCCTGACAGTGGTTTGATAATATTCGGCAGTAATTTTTCAGCTATAAAAGATTTAAGTAAATCAGTGTTTCGTAAATCAGTGACAGATGCTGACGAGATTCAGATTGCTTTGAGTTCTCAAAGTTCAAAGTTAGAAGATGGATTTCATAGCCAGGTAGTGGTCGGTTCATCAAATCTTTTTTATATCAACGATGATGGTGCCAGAATTAAGATTGACAGGGATGGAACAAATTGGATCATAGAAGGAAATAGAAAGAGCACAGACGAGATCGTAGATCTGGTTGATGAACATCCGGAAAGGTTTTCTCCAAATGTCTTTCTCCGTCCCGTTTTGCAGGATTATTTACTGCCAACCATTGGGTATGTAGCCGGACCGGGTGAGCTGGCCTATTACGGACAAATGAAAGAACTGTATCCGTTTTTTGGGATGGAGATGCCCATCATTTTTCCAAGATTAAGTGCTACGATCATTGAAAGTAACATTGAGCGTATCATGGATAAGCTACCATTTAGTTTATGCGAATATAGCCAACGTATCGAAGACCTTGAATCTGCTTATGTGGACCAAACCAATACCTTAGATATTGAGGGAGTGTTTGCTTCATGGAAAGAAAACATTGAAGATGTATCAGACGAACCTGCCGAGTTTGTGAAAAATATAGACCCAACTCTTGAAGGAACAACTGCGAAAGTTATAACCGGATTTGAAAATGAACTCAATAAATTGAAAGGAAAGGTCTATAGAGCTGTTAAACAGCAAGAACAAACTCAATTAGATAGAATAGCGAAGATACAATCACAGATCTTTCCTGATGGATTACAGGAAAGAAGTGTTAATCCGGTTTATTTTATGAATAAATATGGGTTAGATGTTTGGCAAAAGATGTTAGATCATTACAGAGAACATCAACCGGATTATACCTCTCATCATATTTATAAGATCTAGTTTTGACCAAAAAAGAACTTCGGACGCAATTACTAGATAAGAGAAAGGCGATCACCCTAAAAGATTGGGAGAACCGAAGTAAGCGCATACATCGTCACATTCTAAAAAGTGAGATTTATCAGAAATCCGAAACTATTCATATTTATCTGTCAATGAATGACAGAAAAGAAGTTGATACCATTGATCTGATCAACAGGATGCTGGAGGATAGAAAGACTATAGTGGTTCCTGTTACAGATTTTAAAACAACCACATTACGACATTCAGAGTTGCAATCGCTGACCGATCTGGAGACGAATAAATGGGGAGTTAAAGAACCGGCTAAATTAAAAGAAATATCCACTGATCAATTAGACCTAGTATTGGTTCCCTTACTTGGTGCTGATAAGAAGGGTAATCGATTGGGCTACGGTAAAGGGTTTTATGATCGTTTTCTGGAAATGAATTCGTCGCCTTCATTCGGCTTGATATTTGATGAATTTATAACCGATTTTATTCCAACTGAGATACACGATGTTCCATTAGATGGATTAATCTCTGAAAGTGGGTTAATTTATTGCAACAAAGGCTACCAATAATCGTAGCGAATCTGCGGAGGAAAATTATAATGGCAGAACAAACTAAATTCAAAAGCTCTTCAAAAACAGGTGCATCAACTCTGGAATTCGATGATTTCGAATTACAGGCAACCATGCAGAATTTTTTGCATGAAGATGAAAAAGAGACAGGTAAAGGGATTTGGAATTTTGCCACCATTGCCGGGATGGTAATGTTATTTACCGGTTTCACATTCCTCTTACAATGGGTTGGACTGCCAATTGGCGAATTTCTTACTGATTTTTCAACAGGGATGATCTCCGCTTTTCCTTTGATAGGGGGATTACTAGTAACCTTTATCGGGTTCGGATACTTTGTAGGAGATCGTAGAAAAGAAAGAAAATCCAGAAGACAACGTCGACAAGAACAAAAAGCCCGTCGTAAAGCGAGAAACAACCAAAATTCAAGTTCCTATTCTTCAAGATCATACAGTAATAAGGATATGAATGACGTACATGGTGCAGAGACTGAGGATGTATTTGGCGGACTCCGTAATGACCTTGATGATGATTTCAGATCATCAACTTCATCTGGTTCTCAATCCGGATCCGGATACAGAGACTTCACCATGGACCCATATGGTTACAGACATCCTAAAAAACTGATGAAATCCCGGACAGATAAAAAAATTGCCGGAGTTTGTGGAGGAATTGCTAAGTATTTTGGCATTAGTTCAACAGTTACTCGTTTTCTGTTTTTATTTTTAACTCCGGTTACAAGTGGCGCAAATATTTTCGTCTATTTCATATTGTCTCTTGCAATGCCGAAAGAGCCTGTCGAACTTATGGATGATTTCGACTTTTAATAATACAAGTACTCTTTCATGCTTATTACTTTTGAGGGGATTGACGGAAGCGGGAAATCTACCCAGATCGAATTACTCAAAAACAGATTAACAGAAGCCGGTAAAACCGTAAATGTATTCAGAGAACCGGGAGGTACTGATGTTTCTGAATTGATCAGGGGAATGCTCTTAAATCCGGAGATCGACATTGATCCGATCACTGAAATGTTATTGTTCTCATCCGCAAGATCTCAATTGGTTGCTGAAAAAGTATTACCAGCTATTGATAAGGGAGAGATAGTAATATTGGATCGTTTTTATGATTCAACGACCGCATATCAGGGATATGGAAGAGAATTATTTGATACAGAGAAAATAACTCAGATAAATCAGCTGGCTTCGCACGGAAAAGCGCCCGATATCACATTTTATTTGAAAATATCGCTCGAAGATTCAATAAATCGTACAAATCATATGAGCAAAGACAGGATGGAACAATCGGGCAATGAGTTCTTTAAACGCGTTATAAGTGGATTTGATGAACTCTCAGCTAACTATGACCGATTTAAAATTATCGATGCTTCAAAAAATATACACGACGTACATTCCGAGATAATGACCCACCTTAAGCAATTAATTTAAAGTACTTAAACAATGATAAATTGTAGTGGTATTTTTTGGATTTCTCACCAAAAAGGTGTTTTTTGTGATTTTTTGTTCCGAATGATGATTGAGGCTTAATCATTTTATCCGTAAATTTGGAACAATATGGATGAATCCTACCTGTTTCCCTAAACCGGTTCATCATTGATAAATTCCTAACGATTACAACATCCAAAATACTATTATGGCGCACGAAAGAATCGAGATTGATCTGCCTTTGGCTAAAGTTTATGAGTTACTAAGCAATCCTGTAGACTTTCCAAAATTCCTTGAGCGTATCGACTCGGTCGAAAGAATAAACTCTCAGACGTTTGAGTATAAAACCAAGATTGGAAATGATGAGTTTGTTTGGACCACAAATCTGATCGATAATCTTCGAAATACACGATTTGCTTGGATTACTATTAACGGTAACCTCAATCAAACCGGAACTATTCGATTCACTCCACTTGATAATGGAGTTCGTACACGAGTAGAATTTTCATTGGATTATCGAACATTTTTTGGCGATCCATCAGAAGAACTCGCAGCATTTATTGAAGAATCTCCGGCACAGCTTGCTAAAGATCTCGAAAAATTCAAAAAATTGGCTGAGTCTGATACTTTTAAAGAAGATCAGCCTGAAGCTGAAGAAGTTACAGCTTAACTTCTCATACAAATATCGAACAAAAATGCGCATCCAACCGATGCGCATTTTTTTTGTACCTATATCATGACTTTTACTGAATTCATTCAATCTGCCGAGGCCAAACAACCTCATTACTTACTTATCGGTAATCCCGTAGGCCATAGTGTTTCGCCAATAATGCACAACACGGCGCTTGAACACCATAATTTGGAAGCAACTTATCATGCAGTTTCTGTTTCCATGCCTGAATTACCTACGTTGATCGCTCATTTTAATTCGGAATTATTTCTTGGGGCCAATGTTACCATTCCTCATAAACAGAACTTTCTGGATACCGTTGACGAACTCACAGATACAGCTGCTTCAATTGGTGCTGTGAATACCATTCTTAAACAGAATGGAAAACTTGTAGGGGATAACACAGATGCCTTTGGGTTTATCCAACCTTTGACAGAACTAGAGGAAGAGATTGAAACAGATAGAGCTATAGTTTTCGGTACAGGGGGGGCTACTAAAGCGATTGTCTTTGCATTGAATGATTTTGGTTTTGAAGAAGTTTATGTCGTATCGCGAAGACCTGAAAGATTTCAGGATCTGGAGGGTGCAATTGCATGCAGTTATGATAATTGGATGGAATTTGCTGACGATACATCGCTGATTGTAAACGCGACACCATTAGGTATGGTACCTAATACAGATGCTTCTCCAATACAGGATCATGAAATTGATCATTTAACTGGAAAAGTATGCTATGACATCGTTTACAATCCAAGAGAAACTAAATTTCTTAAACAAGCTAAACAGGCTGATGGAATCCCGGTTGGTGGCTTAGATATGTTGATCTATCAGGGAGCAAAGTCCTTTGAGCTATGGACGGGCAAACATTTTCCGCTTGGCCTTGTAAATATGAAACTTGATGAAGTCTTCCCCCATTGATTTTGTACGACCAAAGCAGTTAAACGGACCAAGGATATTATCCTGGTTTTCCCTAAAAAATCCTCAGATACAAGGAGACGGACAACGAATTAAAGGACTGAATGTGGGATTCAACTCCCATGAGAGTCAGGAAGTTATTCTGCAAAACCTTCATACATTATGTGAAGCAGCCAATATAAATGTAAAAAAACTGGCACTGGCTAAACAGGTGCACGGCGATCATGTTGAAGTTATACACTCATCAGGGTTCTACGATAATACGGATGCTTTCGTAACCAGAGAATCTGATGTGCCATTGGTCATACAAGTTGCTGATTGCGGTGCTGTTTTACTTGGTGATTCTAAAAATAAAGTGATCGGTGCCGCCCATGCAGGTTGGAGAGGTGCCGTAAAAGGTATTGCTGCTAAAACAGTACGAGAAATGATCAAGCTTGGTGCAGAAGCAGATTCCATTCATGTCTTTGTTAGTGCTTGTTTATCGGAACATAACTTTGAAGTAGGGGAAGAAGTTGCAGAACAATTCTCTGAGCATCTGGTAAATAGAATCAATTTTGAAAAACCACACGTTAATTTGCAAGGGTTGATCATTGAACAATTGGAAAATGAAGGAGTGCCCGGAAAAAATATCGAGGTGGATGATCGTTGCACGATCGATCATAGTGATCTTTTTTATTCATATAGACGTGAAAAAGATGAAAGTGGCAGGATGGCAGCTATTATTAAATTGAATAAAATATGATGCCAACAAGGTGAATCTAGCTCATAATTGTTCTACCTTGTCTTGCAGAAAATGAGTGATATATTGGAGACACAAAACTTAGCTATTCTCGGATCTACGGGTTCGATCGGTACACAAACCCTGGATATCGTTAGACAGCATCCTGAGCGCTTCAAGATATTCGCGCTTACAGCACATAAAAATTCGGCATTACTTGCAAAACAGATTAATGAATTCTGCCCTGCTTTCGCAGTAATCACTGATGAAGCAGCATATAACAATCTGAGAAATGAGGATCATGGTCAAACAAAATTACTATTTGGCTATAGTGAATTATATGAGTTGGTTAAACATCCGGATATTGATGTTGTATTAAATAGCTTAGTGGGGTTTGCAGGGTTTCAGCCTACATTTAATGCACTCGAAGCCGGTAAAAGAGTAGCTCTGGCTAACAAGGAATCATTAGTTGTTGGTGGAGAGCTGATCTCTGAGTTGATCAAAAAAAAGGAATCATCTAAACTCATTCCGGTAGATTCTGAACACAGTGCGATGCTTCAAAGCTTAGTTGGTGAAAACTCTGAGAATATCGAGAAGATCATAATCACTGCAAGCGGAGGTCCTTTCAGATCATTTACAAAAGAGCAAATGGCCAAGGTTACCGTGGAACAGGCGCTCAAGCACCCAAACTGGGATATGGGAGCCAAGATCACCATCGATTCCGCAACCATGATGAATAAAGGTCTTGAGATCATAGAAGCTCATTGGTTATTTGATCTGCCAATTTCGAAGATAGAACCCGTAATTCATCCTCAAAGTATCATTCACTCTATCGTTACTTTCGTAGATGGGTCAAGTAAGGCTCAACTGGGTCCACCAGATATGAAGGTGCCCATTATTTATGCATTGAGTTATCCGGACAGGTTGGCGTTGGATACCCCCAGGATGAACTGGGATCTATCACAAGAACTTACCTTTGAACCCGTTGACTACCATCGTTTCCCGGCTGTTAAACTAGCCATGGAATCCATAGAAGAAGGAAATATGGCTCCGGTAATATTAAATGCTGCAAACGAAGTAGCTATAGCCCGCTTTTTGAACAAAGAAATTGGTTATATTGATATTCCAATAGTTGTTGAGAAAAGTTTGGAAAAATTGACCGGTAACTATGAGCTAAGCGTTGAGGAAATAACCAAAATAGATAACGAAACAAGACTTTTCGCATCAAGAATTAATTAACAAGCATGGAATTTGTAGATATTTTAAAGACCATCGGTATTTTTATCGGTGCCTTAATGATCCTGGTTTTCATTCATGAATTAGGACATTTTTTAGCGGCAAAACTCTTTGGGATGAGAGTGGAGCGATTTTCAGTAGGTTTCCCACCCAGAATTTGGGGATTTCAGCGAGGAGACACAGATTATTGTATCGGAGCCACTCCATTGGGAGGTTATGTAAAGATCTCCGGAATGGTTGATGAGAGTATGGATACGGAACATTTGAACGAAGAACCACAACCCTGGGAGTATCGTAGTAAACCCGTTTGGCAGAGAATGATCGTGATCACTGCAGGAGTTATCTTTAATATGATCCTTGCCTTTGTGATCTTTTCAGGGATGACCTTATCGAATGGAAAACTGACATTGAATCTGGACAATGTAGATGGGATGTATATTCCCGAAAATACCATCCTTTACGAAATTGGTTTTAGAACGGATGATCATATTGTTGGAGTAAACGGAGAGAATGTTTCAGCTTTCGAAGATCTTGTTAATCCTTCGGCGCTCACAGTTAAGAATCTTTCTTATCAGGTGATTAGAGATGGAGAGGAGATCACAATACCTGTTCCTTCAAACTATTTGGATAGTTTGCAAACCAGAGCATTCATAAATCCTGTTTTTTCGTACCCAAGTACAATTTCTAGTGTGTCTTTAGGTACACCGGCAAGTGATGCAGGACTGAAAGCGGGAGATAAATTTATTGCAGCTGATAGTATGGAGATCAAATATTGGGTGCAGCTTACAGAGCTAATCAAGAGCTCAGAAGGAGAAATAAATTTCACTATTCAACGAGGAGATTCTGTATTTGAAGCCACCATTCTTCCAAATCAGGACACGAAAACAATCGGCATCGTTGCTCCTACACTAGCTATGGCGGGGGCACAGCGAGTAGAATTAGGTTTCTTTGCGTCCATTAAAGCCGGTTGGGATGAAACTGTGGACCAGACAAGCGGTATTATAGGTGGTTTTACAAGAATGATAACCGGAGATATTTCTTTTCGACAAAATATTGGAGGCCCCATAGCTATTGCGAAAGTAACCAGAGATGCCACCGAACAGGCTGGCTGGATCGGTTTTTGGCAGATCACCGCCATGTTAAGTATCACTTTGGCTATCATGAATATTTTACCGATACCTGCATTAGATGGAGGTCATTTAATGTTCCTTATCTATGAAGGTATTGCCCGCAAAGAACCATCCGATAAATTTAAATTAGTAGCGCAAAATATTGGTTTTATTGTTCTTTTGAGCTTGATGGTATTTGTTATCTTTAATGATATTCTAAAACTCTGATCATTTATGTTTGCCAGAGAAGGTTATCCAACAATGGGACTGGTTACAGTAATAACCATTCTCGTCTTTTATCTAACTGCTACCTTTATACACCACCCGATCAGCTATTTGATCTATCTTGTTTTTGGGATTATTTGGGGAATAGTGATCTATTTTTTCAGGGATCCGGAACGAACTTCTCCGGAAGGTAGTGAACTTGTCATTTCTCCGGCTGATGGCAAAGTGGTACTCATTAAAGAGATCCATGAGGATGTTTACCTGAAAGAAGATGCTGTTCAGATCAGTATCTTCTTATCTCCGCTGAATGTGCATGTAAACAGAAATCCTGTTTCCGGGAAATTGGAGTATTTGAAATATCATCCCGGTAAATATCTTATGGCTTGGGATGAGAACGCCTCCATAGAAAATGAACGGGCCGATTTTGGCGTATTGCATTCCTCAGGTACAAAGATCTTCTTTAGGCAAATAACCGGATTTCTTGCAAGAAGAATTGTATATCACATTAAAGAAGGGGATGAATTAATAGCCGGAGAACGCTTCGGCATGATGAAATTTGGAAGCAGAATGGATGTGATCGTACCTAAAAGTGTCTTCAAAATTAATGTGAAAGAAGGAGCTGTTACCAGAGCTGGAGAATCTATTTTAGGAACGTTAGACCTATGAAATATCCTATACAAAACAGATATCAGAATTTTAAAAAACGTCGGGAACAAATTAAGAAGACTAAACCACCGGTAAATCGTCGTGTGGCAGTTCCAAGTTTCTTTACTCTGATGAATCTGTTTTCAGGATTTCTTGCTATCATCACTATTGCAGACGGTAATTTATTCAGAGGTGCCTGGCTTATTGTAGCAGCCGGACTTTTCGATGTGTTTGATGGCATGATGGCCCGGTTAGCAAATGCTACCAGCGACTTCGGTATTGAACTTGACTCGTTGAGTGATATCGTTTCTTTTGGTGTGGCACCAGGCTTTTTGATCTATACCTTTGCGTTAAATGAATTCCATATTCTTGGAATACTGATCAGTGCAATACCTCCGTTAGCAGGGGCTGTTCGACTGGCTCGTTTCAACGTTAATGCGCGTCTATCTCCAACCGCTACTAATTTTATTGGATTGCCGATACCTTCGCAGGCGATCATTATCTCTGCTTTTTTCATCACTTTCAGAAATGACCTGGATCTTTTTGATTTCTTTCAGAATGGAGTGAACTCGGTATTAGCCCCAATGGTGATACTTCTTTCTTTTCTAATGGTTAGTACCATTCCGTTCGATAAGATCCCGAGATTTGATAAGAAAGCCCTTTCTAAGCAAAAATGGACCTTTGTACTATTCTTTCTCTATTTGATCCTTATCATACTTTTTAAAGAGTATGGAATCATAGCAGTGATCACCATTTATATCTCTAAAGGGATCATTTTGGGTGCTATTCAATTTTTCAATGAATCACCTGATGGTGAAGAGGAAGAAGTTTATACCGGATTCTGATCCATCAGTTTTTTATAGGCGGACAAGGTTTTATCAGCTACCAATTCCCATGTAAAGTTAGATAAAATGTGCTTACTTAGATGATCATTTGAAGGTTTTTGGAGAGCCTTATTAACGGCTTTTGCAATTGATGTAATATCTTTCGGATCTAAGTATTCAGCATGATCTTCAAAGTATTCCTTTGTTCCGCCAATCTGGGTAATTGCTAAATTGGACTTCGTTAGTGCGGCTTCCATGGCAGCTATTCCCGGTGTTTCGAATAATGATGGGAGCACAAAAACCTTACTTGCTGCATAAGCTGAAGCCAGTAAATCTGATTCATGAGGCAGAGAATTAATGAATCGTACATTGCCGGTTTTATGACCTAATTCCCGGCATTGATTGGAATAAATATCATCAGAAAGGTCGCCAATTATCACAATTTCAGAATCAATTTCGGGAGCAGCCTTCATCAGTGATAGTACATTCTTACGACCTGCACCAGCCTGCCCGGCAAAAAGTACAAAATCCTGAATGCCGTATTTTTCTATGAATAGATCTGGTTCAGCATCTTTGAAATGAGTCTCCACTCCATTTGGTATTACTTGAATATACTTCTCAGAAACTCCAAAGCCTTTGGTCAATAGGGTAGCTTCAGCTCGGGTATTGGGCAGAACCAGATCAGCTGCATTACAAGCATTCGCTTTAATGGAATATTCTGACCGGATCCCGGAACCAACTTTACCTATTATTTTTTCTCCGGCAATAATTTTGGCAATGGTAGAGGCACTTTTAGTAGAATAAAACACAGAAGATAAAACGATCTTATATCCATTTTTCTTTGCCGTTTCAATAAAAGAAAGGGTTTCAGCTCCTGCCGAAAAAACATGGATCAGGTCAACATCCGGCAAATCAGTGAGAGGAGAAATAAACTCAATGTGTACGCCCAACTTCCTCAGAGCCTGTGCAGTTTTAAGGACCTGAGTTCTGACTCCACCATTCACTAATGCGGTTGCCAGTGGTGCGACAAACCCTACTTTCATAATTTGATCCTGTTTTTCCAGTCTAATATGGATGTTTTAATTAGCGAGATCGTATCAGAATGCAAGCTGTTAACCTGAGTTCGGTTCAGGTGTTCAATATTCCCGAATCTATATTTAAAATCAATGGAATTGAGTTTTTTGTTTAAACCGGAGTCTGTAATGGTAAATGAATTGTGATCTGCCATAATACACAAAGGAGTATCCGTTTCCGGAATAGTTAAAATGCCAGTATGGGGGTCGAAACCTGCGTAAAAACTGGATCGAATTCGGTTATTCCAGAAGGATGAAAAATCGGAATAACTAATGGGGTGAAATCCCAATTTTCTGATCTTGGTGAACATGGATTCAAAGAGCTTGAAACCTGGCTGCATGGGATGATGATAAAGCATCAGAGCTTCGAATCGTGCTTTTTTCTTTTTGATAACCCCATCAAAATAGACTTCCATCTCATCAACAGGTACTCTTTTTCTGCTTAAACTTCCTGTACATACCGGGTGAATCGGGATCTGAATTTTAGTTGATATTTGCCCATTTACAACAGGATGTAAAGGAATTCCGTCAAAAGAAAAGGTGAATTCAGAAGTGTATTGAAAATCAAATTTCTCCAGCACGGTAGCCAGCTCTTCACTCCATATACCATAGGGAGCGCAATAGCCCATGGGGTCGAGTTGATGATCTCTTAACAATTGTAAACCCCGTTCAATATTATCATACAATTGATAAGTAGAACGAGAATGTCCATGTTCATAACCATGGAGTGCTATTTCTTGTGATTTAAAGCGCTTAAAATAGTCCAGCCAGTCTTCATGTGCCTTAACATGTAAGAACCACGTTACAGGGATATCATTTGCTTCTGCTGATCGATAAATCCTGTCTATGGACTCTTTGGTACCAAAATCACTATCTATGCGAAAAGTAAAAACCGGATCGTGAACAGGAGAGGTCCATTTAGTGACGAAAGGCAGATCACGTCTGAAATGTAGTTCTTTCATCAGTGAAGTTAATAATTCAGAAACTGCCTTTTTATCTGTCTTACTTACCATCTCATCCGGGTGATGAGATTCTTTGAAAAAGAACCTTTTACGGTGATACCGGAAGTCGTTAGTGATCTGCTCAGGGTTATATCCCATGAAACCGGAAACCCCGTTTCCCTTAGCTGAGATATGGATCAATCCATCAAAAAAAGATTTATCGGAATGCAGTGCTACTTTACTGTAAAACTCGATATGCGATAAATGAGAGAAAGCAGCACTTTCAGATTCGTTGAAGATGAGCTTTCGGTATTTCTTACTGAGTTCATTATTCCCATAAAAAAATCGAAACGAACTAAACTCAATAGTTGCACCACCATCGTTTACATATTTATTTATTTGATTGAATTCAGGTTTAGTAACGGATCCATTTAACAGGATCAGTGAAAATTCTTGAGATAGATTTTTCCTAAAATTAATCTTTGCATACTCACAGCCAATCTGATCAAGCAGTGATCTACAGGATGGAGTTAGGTCTATGACACCGATCTGAATCCTTATCATGAAATCAATTTCTCCCTGATCCATTTAAAGTGAGTGATTCCAATTGCTCCGGTAAGGAAACTAATACCGGTAAATAATAGAATGGATACCATTGTTTCCAGATAAACGGAATAGTTTAAGTGTCTGTGTATCAAATAAAGACCCACTCCGGTAACAAGAATGATCATAAAAGGACGAATAGCTTCCATTTTAATGATCCGGTTAAATTTAATAAATGATATACCGGTAATAATAAATTCTGAAACTACAACGATAGCAGCAACATATAGAACGTTATTACTTATAGTTGCCAGAAAGATCAAGATTGCAGCAATAGTACCACCCAGAGAGGTTGAATTGAAATAATCAGTGTCTCTACCTAATGCGACCAGGCCTAATGTGAAAATTGAGTTTTGGAAGGTGGCAAATACCAATAGTGAAAGAATGATGAGAATAGGAATTGATGCTTCATAACTGCTGGTGTACAAAAAGCGTATAAATTCAGGAGCCATCAATGCAATGACCAGTGTTAGCAGACCACCAATGTAGAGCATGATCCTATAAACTATTCTGATATGTTCTTTGGCTAAATCCCGATTTTGCTCCCATACAGAAGAAAGGTTTGGGATCAACAGATTTACGAAGATCCGATCAATCAATAAAGCAATGAAAACCACACGTATTGCAGCACCATACAATCCTGCTGTCTCTTCAGAAATAAGAAAACCGATAGCGATAGGAGGCAGTAGTACGATCATTTGTGTAAAAAACCAACCCAAACCAACAGTAAATGCCGATTGGATAAGGTCTTTAAAAACCGGTATACCCCTTGAAGGTAACTCAAATGGTGATTTATAGAAGGCAAAACCAGCTAATACCAATGCGGCCAGACTAACACCAATGGTGTAAAGTGCAGGGATTAGTTGCAGGTCAGAATTTGCATGGACGAATAGAAAAACAGCGAATAGATAAAATCCATTATTTATGATCTTTGAAAGAGCGACTTTTCCAAAATGTTGACGTCCATTGTAGTACCATTCAAGCAACAGGGCATAAGGGATCAGGGAATATGAAAAACCAAGAATGATAGTTTTGGTAATTTCATCCAGACTAAGTAGTGGCACAACCAGACTCAAAACAGTTACTACGATGGTGCCTAATATCAGTTTAACTATAAATATTTCCCGGGCTCTGAAGACTCGTTTTTCCGGGATTTTGGCCATTTCTCTGGCTCCAATATTTAACAGACCAAGATCTGCTCCCCAAATTGAATAACCAAGTACCGACATCGCCACTACAATAATACCGTAACTCTCGGCCCCGAGTACTCTGGCGAGGTAAATGCTGGTAATCACTCCTAACCCGCGGCCGATCACATCACCGAATGCAATTCGAAAGATTTTATTCCTAAGATTTGCCATTCAACTGAGTGAGTTTATGTTGAAGGATGTTGTAAAGATCTTCATCAGTCTCGAAAAGGCTAACCGAAGAGTCTGTCTGGTAATCTTTTAGAATGCCCATGTATGGAGCCACAATATCTCTTTGATAAGATCTTGCCATCATAACCCCACCAGAAGTTAGTATGGATCGATAATTGAATACACAAATATCGGCTGAGCTTAATAAATATGGATACCTGTCTTCAGGTATAAATTTCGGGATATATACGATCCGCTCATCATTATAACAGAGATCCATAATCTGTTTATGAAGCTTATCCTGTCCTTTTTTGATCGGTCCGACAATCCAAAGTTTGAAAGGCAAATCTATAGACAGAATAATTGTTATGGCCTCTATGATCCCTTTATAAGCACTAAGCTGACCAAACATCAATAATACAGGTAATTGAATATCTTCTTTACTCCGATTGAAAAAGCTTAAAAAACGTTCTCTTGCTTTTGTTGTAGAATGAATCTCTGCCGGAAAATCAGGGTGTTTCAGAACTACCATTTTTGAAGGCTCAATTCCGAATTTTTCCGAGACCATGGGTATTGCTGTCACTGAATGCACATGAACGATGTCAGCTTTTTTCCCCATCCATCGATGTAACCTTTTGTGCAGGTTCAGATAACGACGATCATGCGGGGTTAAATTATGAACTGTCCATACAATGGTTCCGCCCAGCAAATGATAGAGTGCTATACAAAGTAGTTTATATGGCATCGCCGACAAGGCCCTGAGATCCTGAAATTCTAACCAATGGTAATGCAGAATGTGATCTTTATTGAATAATGCGGCTATGACAAATCGAAAATGACTAAAAACACTGATAGGCTTAACCGAGTAATTCCCTTTAGTTTCGATGAGATCCTGATATAACAGATACAGATAATCGGTTTTTTTAAGATTATAGCGGATCAGAGGCACCACAAAAATAGTGCGGGCTTTGTTATTTGCCTTCTTATATAGATCTGAGAGGGAGAGGACCTCCATAATGAATGATCAACTACAATTGATATTGGATACCAATTGAATGTACAGTACCGTAACCGGTATTAAAAGGGATGTTTGCGTAATTAAAAATCACTTTCTCGGTGATAAAGCCTAGCCCAAATGAAACCGGGCGAACATTATTACCGGTTTTGTATCCTGCATTTATCTGAATAACATCCGCAACTAAAAATGACAGAGCAGTATTCAAAAATGCTTCAGGCGCATTAAAATTAATTCTGGAAATGTTTTGGTTATCAATTATGGGTACGATGTAATCAACAGCGGCACTTATCTTAACAGGTAGAGTTGGGTTTTTATGATGCCGGTATTCAAACAAACTTCCGGATGCTCCAAAAGTGATCTTTTTAGGTAAATCAGTGGCTTGCTGATCCAGGTTTTCCATCTCGCCAATATTCTGTACTGAGGCTCCGACAGTAAATCGATCATTAGTAAACGATCTTGAAATACCAGCATTGAAAGCGTACCCTCTGGCTCTGTATGGATACACCTCTTCGTTTAAATAATGCCCGGAAACTCCTAGTTCAAATAAACTGAAATCATGAGCATAACCGGCAGATATGGCCAGATATTGGATGGAAAAATCGCCATTAGAAGGACCCGGATTGTTTCTCTGTTCAAGTCCGGTGATCCCGGAAGTATAAAATGAGAAGGCAATAGCCCGTTTTTCGTTAACCAGATTTATTCCACCAAACACGTTATTAGCATCAGCGATCCAATTGGTATAGCTTAAGTCAAGCGTGGTGGTCGGTGAGTTTATAAGAAGGGCAGGGTTGGAATAAACTGAAGCTGCGCCAACCGGAGTTGCCCCGGATGCTTCTGCTCTTGATAGTTCGAATGCAGTTGGGGCAATACCTAAAAGAGGAAGTCCGCTCGATTGGGCATTCAGCACAAATGGCAGAGCAACTAATAAGGAGATAAAAAATGATTTTCTCATAGATGTAAACGTAGTGCAAAAACATGCATGTTAGCAACCTGATAAGGTTCGGAAACAAAAGCGTAATCGATGGTAGGTGAAAAGGTATCGATCGGTAAATGTAAACTAAATCCTGCGCTGATGGCATTATTACCTTGTACTCCGGATTCTGTGATCTGATATCCTCCTCTCAATGTAAAAAACTGATGAGCTTTCCAGGAACCTCCGATTCGAAGCATCTGAGCATTGGTTTTGATCTCTTTTGTATCTCTGATGATATCAAAACCTGTTTGAGGAAAAAGGAATACCTCACTGCTGGTAACTTCAGAAGTATAAACCTGAATCTCATACTCAGTTGTAATTGCATAGGATTCTTTCTCGAACGATAGCCCCCACTTAAATCGGGTCGGAAACTTATCAACTACATTTCTTGATTGCGGCTGATTATAGAGGTTGGAAGAGTTCCAGGTAAAGTTAGCGATCATATCCTGTGCAGTAAATCCAAACTGAAGTTGTTCATTTATGCGGTATAACACTCCAAAATCGATTCCCACAGCTGTTGCAGGAGAAATATCTTCATGATAATTGGCATAATTAAGTTTGAAACCGATACCTGCCCGAAATTTTTCACCAAAACGTAATCCAAATGCTGTAAATAACTGATATTCAGATAGATCGATGGTGCCAAGTGGGTACCCACTCAATGATCGCTGATCAATATTTTTGACACCCGATCGAATCAAGCCAACATATAAGCCGGCTGTAGGTGGTAACTGGAAATTAGCTCCAATGTTCTGATAAATCCGGTCGAATTGGAGGGAAGAAACCGATGCATCAAATTGAATCTGTTCGGTTTGAATGGCTGCTAACGCAGGGTTGTAATACGGATATACCCCTTCAGAGGTGGAAGCTGTCATTGCATTACCCATGGAAATGGCTCTTGGTCCGAACCCGAGTCTTGTTAAAGCGCCTGCACTACCACCGGATTGAGCGAGCAATGAACCGGAGAAGATCCCGACAAAAAAAAGTATAAAAATTGTTTTATTCATCACTCAATCAAAAGAATTTTGCCGGTTACTTTTCTAGAACCCATTTCAATGATATAGAAATAGGGACCATTTGCTACTCTTCGGCCTCTTCCATCCAGTCCATCCCAAATGGCTTCATAATTACCAGGAGAGCGTGATCCGTTTTCAATATCACGAACCAGATTCATACCAAAATCAAAAATCCGAACTCTGACATTATTTTGATCTTTTACTTCAAAACGAATCCTGACAATATCATGCTGTTCGGGTGAGTAGGGGTTTGGATAAGCATAGGAAGACACGGTTGCCGCTTCATCATCATATACATTTCCTCCGGATAAAGGAAAGTTAACACGGTGAATTTGCCAGGTGTCTCCGTAGTTATCAGAAGATATAATCCCGTCTGTAGTAGCTACCCAGATCTTATCGTTTGTAGCAGCCACAGATTGGAATTGTACCGAAGGTTTAAGGATATTATTCTCACTTACGATTCTGGGTGATTTATACCAGCTATCTCCACCATCTCTGGAAATGAATAACCCATTAGCACCGGCAGCGAATACGTAATTATCTTTGAATGAGATCCCAAAGATCTGTTCTCCGATCAGGCGTTGTCCGAAGGTTAGGCCGCCATCCTCAGTAAAAACAATTCCATAATTATCTAAACCGGCATATATGGATGAACTGCTTTCAGCGATCCAGTTTGTCATCCACACCCGGCCGGTGGTTGGATCTTCATCAATTTCAATGATCCACCTTGAAAGCAACCCGTCCGCTTCGTTCTTAAAATTGATATTCTTCCAGATCACACTGTCTGTAGGGGCTGAAAGGGCATTTTCTGAAATATTGATCCCACCTGCACTTCCGAACCAAACTCTGTCCTTTGAATCAATGAATACAGCGAATCCTTTTAAATTATCATCCTGTACGGAATTGTACACATTTTGTGATTGAGTACACACTCCATTACTGGTCTCTATACAATCGAACCATTCATAATCATTTCGTTCCGGGGTGAGGAGTGAAGTGCCGAATGGAGGAAGAACAATGCGTTCCCATGAAGCTCCAAAATCAGTACTTCTTAGCAGACCACTTGCCCAGTTTGCAGAAAAGATCACATCACCTTTAAAAGCCACACTGTAAGGGGGAGATTGTTCAGGTACAATTACCCGTTCACGAATATATTCTGTGCCACCGTAGATGAATGTTGTGTCTTCATCAACATAACGATCCAGATAAAAGTCACTGAATTGCCAGGAGTCGCCGCCATCGGTAGACAAATAATATCCATATCCTGCAGGTTGATTTCCTACTGCAGTTGAGGCTGTATAACCTAATCCGGCAACAACTGTATCTCCATTTACATCAAGAGAAAATACACGTCCAACTCCATTATAAATACTATCCAGACCTTCAGGTGCGATCCAGGAATCTGTAAAGCCATCTACATAGGTGTTTAAAGCAGGGCTGATCCATAAGGTATCTCCGGTAGATTCTATGGTAGAAACTCCGTTCTGGCGAAAACTATCAAAATTTGAATCGATGGGGCCAATTACCTGTGCATGAACTGAAGAACCGAGAAGTAAAAGTGCTACAACAATAAAACTAATTCTCATGATCACTCCCTGATACTAAAGGTGGTTTTAACGGTATCGCTGGTAAGACCACCCAGGTCAACGGCAAAAAACTGAAGATCGTAATCTCTGTCAGGGCGATTATCAGTGGCGGTAACATCAAAAGTAAGAGTAAATATATAGTCGGAGGCAGTTTCGTCACCCAGATTAGTTCCGTCGTCCAGCATCTGGAAAGGAGAGCCGGTAACTTCCCCTGTTTCTTTATCGATAATTCTCATAAATACCTGGTTGATCGTATCATCACCATCCGCATCAGTTACACGGGCAGTAAATGTCGCTGGAGTTTCACCGGAGGTTGGTCGGGTTATCTCCTGTGGTCCGTTAACTTCTTCGATAACAGGACGGTTGTTTGAAAAACCATTAATAGTCAAATTGGTTTGGTATGTACTTTCTTCATGATTCACATCATACAGTGCGATCTTAAGCACATATTTATTGAATGAAGTTGTAGTGGTCTCAATTTCCAGTGAAGTTATGAATGAATCATTTTGCTGAGTGAGCATATCCGCAGCGATAATTTCGTTGGTTGCCGCCTCACTAAGTGTATATCCAATAGTTTGTACCAATTCAGGGTGGTTAACGATCGTGTTTATGCTAATAACAACCGTGGTATCTTTAAATCCATCCTCATTGAGTGTGAAATCAAAGGTGGATGGAGTTATAGTAACAGAATTCAGAGTTGCGAACTCGGTAAATATGCCTTTATGAGATACGGTGGAATCGCAGGCGACTGAAATAATTGCAATGGATACTCCCAGGAAAAGAAAGGGACGAATATACTTACTAAACAAATAAACCTTTTTTAGTTAATTGAATGCTTTAGTAACGGTGGAGTATAGGCAGACTTATGTGGGATTTTAATTTATACGAAGATACAAAAAATGATTTCTTATAGACAAAGTTTTGTTCTTAGCCTCAATTATATTTTAAATGTGAGATTAAAGGATTGCATTTAGAATTAGGTGCATTTATATTCGACGCGTTATGTTAAATACCCAATTAAATATCACATCTTGGTGGTGGCCCAATGCTACAATGAGCAGTGGGAATTTTGTGTAATTACATGACCTGAACGATTTTTACTACATACCCACTGTTCCTATGGAAGAGTGGGTTTTTTTTTATCACAACATTACGATGACTAAAGAAGAATTTTTAAAGCTGGCAGACAAATACACGGCAATTCCGGTATATAAGCGGTTACTTGCCGATGTATTAACACCGGTTTCATTATTTCTGAATATCAGAGAGGATGGGGCTTATCCTTTTTTATTTGAATCGGTAGAAGGCGGTGAGCAATTGGCCAGATATTCATTTATTGGTCACAACCCTTACCAACGACTCATTTTTGATGGTAAGACCACCTATTTAGAGAAAGATGGAAATTCCACCAGGATCGATAAACCGTATTTTGAAGAATTAAAAGAGCTAACTACTGCTTTTTCTGAACCGGAGATTCAGGATTTGCCATTGCTGACCGGTGGTGCGGTAGGGTTTTCAGCATATGACACCTTTCGTCTGGTAGAACACTTACCCGATGTGCCGGAAGATGATCTGAATTTACCGGAAGCCATTTGGGGATTTTATGATGAGATCTTTGCTTTCGATCATGTAAAGCATCAGGTGGTATTGATCAAGACTGTTTTTGTGGATGAGGCCACTGATCTGGATTCTGCTTATGACGATGCCCGAAAGGCATTAGAAAGAATGGAAGAATCTGCGATGAAAACCACTTACAGTCGTCGGGATTTTGAGATCGACCCGGATACTTTGAAGAGCAATATGAAGCCTGAATACTTCAAAGAGATGGTAGAAAAGAGCAAGAACTATATTTATGAGGGTGATATTTTTCAGGTAGTGGTCTCTCAAAGGTTTGAGGCTGAGATGAAAGGGGATTCATTTATGCTATACCGGGCATTGAGAATGGTTAATCCTTCACCGTATCTGTTTTATCTGGACTTTGATGGATTCACTTTAGTGGGGTCATCGCCGGAAGTTCTGGTTAGCGTACAAAACCGAAATGTAAGAGTGCTCCCGATCGCTGGAACCCGGCCTAGAGGAAAGACCCACGATGAAGACCTCGCTTTTGAAGAAGATCTGAAAGCAGATCCCAAAGAATTATCAGAGCATATCATGTTGGTGGATCTTGGAAGAAACGACCTTTCCAGAGTATGTAAGGCCGGGTCAGTTACGGTTGATCGCAATATGATCATAGAGAGGTATTCGCATGTAATGCATATAGTTAGCGAAGTTACCGGAGATCTTAGTGAGGAAAATAACTCAGTAGATGCATTGATGCAGTGTTTTCCGGCCGGCACGGTAAGCGGAGCCCCAAAGATTCGGGCGATGCAGATCATAGATGAACTTGAACCGACTAAACGTGGTGTGTACGCCGGAGCGGTCGGTTACTTTGATTTCTCTGGCAACATGGACACGTGTATAGCAATCAGAACCATGGTTGTTACCGACAATAAAGTGTACATTCAGGCCGGAGCCGGGATCGTGGCAGACAGCGATCCGCAAAAAGAATTTGAAGAAACTCAAAATAAAGCCGGGGCACTTGTTCAGGCATTAAGCATAGCATTAGACATTCAATGAGTACAAAGACTATTCTATCAGGTATTCAACCTTCAGGTAAACTTCACATTGGTAATTATTTCGGAGCAATAAGGCAGCATATCTCTATGCAGGATCAGGGTGATGCTTTCTACTTTATTGCCAATTATCACTCATTAACCTCATTAAACGATGGTGAGCAACTCAAACAAAACACCATCGATGTAACGCTGGATTATCTGGCTTTGGGCCTGGATCCGGACAAAGCCACTTTTTTTGCCCAATCGGATGTGCCTCAGGTTACAGAACTAGCGTGGATGTTGGGCACACTAACTCCCGTGAGCTTAATGGAGAAAGGAGTTTCATATAAAGATAAGATCGCAGCTGGATTGAGTCCGAATATCGGATTATTTACGTATCCCATTTTACAAGCGGCTGACATTCTGATCTATCATTCTGATGTGGTACCTGTTGGAGAAGATCAGAAACAGAATATCGAGATCTGCAGGGATCTGGCAGGTAAATTCAATCGTGCTTATGACGGGGAGTTTTTAAAGATCCCGGAAGAACACATTGTAAAATCAGTAGCCATTGTACCCGGTACAGATGGTCGTAAAATGAGTAAGAGCTACGGGAATACCATTCCGATCTTTGGAGAAGGAAAACCATTGAAGAAAACAATAATGAGTATTCAAACCGACTCTACTCCGCTTGAAGATCCAAAGGATCCGGATAATGATAATGTGTTTGCCTTGATCAAACTGTTCGCTGATAAGGAAACCCAAGGTGAGATCGCTGATAAGTACAAAGCCGGAGGGTATGGGTATGGTCATGCTAAAAAAGAGCTGCTGACTCTTTTTAAAGACTATTTTGGTGAAGCTCTGGAGAAAAGAAAAGAACTGGAAAAAAATCTGGATTACGTTCATGATGTTCTAACAGAAGGCGGTAAAAAAGCACGTGAAAGAGCGGAAACTGTAATGCAGCCCATTCGGGAAGCTACAGGCATAATGAGACATTTTTGATTATTAACCATAAAGATATCCTCAGTGATCCTAATAATTGATAACTACGATTCATTCACGTACAATCTGGTTCATCTGGTAGCAGAAGAAACTGATGAATATAAAGTGATCAGAAATGACGCCCTCACCATTGATGAGATCAAAGCGTTGAATCCGGATAAGATCCTATTATCACCCGGTCCCGGACGGCCACATGATGCAGGTGTTACAGAAGATGTGATCCGTGAACTTGGCAAAGAAATACCCGTACTAGGAGTGTGTCTCGGTCATCAGGCAATTGGTGAAGTATTTGGGGCAGAGGTAGTTCACGCTCCCAGTTTAATGCATGGTAAGGTGTCTCAGATTCAACATGACGGTAAGTCGATCTTTGACGGGTGTGAAGAAAATTTCACAGCTACCCGCTACCATTCTTTGGTATTGGCACCAGAAACCATTCCACAGGAATTGGAGGTTACTGCCAAAACGGATGATGTGATCATGGGGGTCAGACACAGACAATATCCTATCGAAGGTATTCAATTTCATCCGGAAAGCATCCTCACAACAGAAGGGCCAAAGATGATCAAAAACTGGTTACGCAAATGAATATAAAATCAATCCTGGAAAAACTTTCGCATTCACAAAACCTCTACAGTGATGAAGCAGAATTCGCTTTGAATGAGATCATGAGTGGCGAAGTTAGCTCTGAGCAGGTTGCCGGCTTTCTTACGGCAATGAGATTGAAGGGAGAGACCAATGAGGAACTCACTTCTTTTGTAAAAGTAATGCGGGAAAAGGCTGTAAAAGTGGATGTGAATGTGGATGGAGCCATTGATCTTGTAGGTACCGGAGGAGACAAAACAGGCACTTTTAATATCTCTACCATATCGTCATTTATCGTTGCCGGAGCCGGAGTACCTGTTATTAAGCATGGTAACCGAAGTGCGTCAAGTAAATGTGGCAGCGCCGACGTTTTGGAATATCTGGGCGCAAAGATCGAGCTGGATAAAGATCAGGTTGCAGAAGTGTACAATGAGGTTGGACTGGCATTCATGTATGCCCCGATGTTTCATCCGGCTATGAAGTATGTGATGCCGGCCCGACGGGCTCTTGGTTTCAGGACTTTCTTTAATATACTGGGTCCACTTTGTAATCCGGCAGGAGTACGAAGATATGTGATCGGAGCGTACAGTAAGGAAGTTGCGGAGCAGATGGCTCATATTTTGGCTAATCTCAGTACTGAATTTGCCTATACCTTTAATGCAGATGATGGTCTGGATGAAGTAAGTTTGACTGCAAATTCGTTGGTATTTGAACTCAAGGACAATATTCTATCACGCGGGATCATCTTTACTCCAGAATCAATTGGTTTTGAGCGGGTGAACATATCTGAATTGATGGGGGGAGATCCCGGGTTTAATGCCGACATATTCACCAATATTCTGGATAATAAAGGAACAGTAGCACAGCAAAATATGGTTCTTTTAAATGCAACATTTGCTATACAGGCTTCCGGAAAAGTAGAAACGATGCTAGAGGCAAAAGAATTAGCAACTGAAAGTTTGGAATCGGGTAAAGCCCGAAAGGTGTTCAATAATTTTGTGGAAGCAACAAACGAATTTGGTAACTCCTGAACCTTATGCCGCAGAATATTCTAGAAAAGATCGTAGAACAGACTAAACTTGATCTTAAAAAGAGAAAGAAGAACGTTCATGAGTATGATCTGAATTCATTTGAAGGGTATGAAAAAAGCAGACTAGACTTTAAAGCTGCTTTACAATCTGATTTTGTATCCATCATTGCTGAGGTAAAAAAAGCATCCCCATCAAAAGGAATTATCCGCGAGGATTTCGATCCCGTTTCCATTGCTGCTAAGTATCAGGAAGGTGGGGCATCGGCAATATCTGTATTAACGGATGGTCCCTTCTTTAAAGGGGATCTCCAGTATCTCTCTGATATTTCAAAAAATGTTACACTCCCGCTTCTCCGCAAGGATTTTATTGTGGATCCTTATCAGATCAAAGAAGCAAAAGCCTATGGTGCCGACGCAGTGCTCATCATAGTAGCTATTACTGAAGGTGAACAATTGGAAGAATTACTTGCAGCTGCCAGAGAATTTGGTTTACATGCATTGGTCGAATGTTACGATCAACAGGATTTTGACAGGGTAAATTTTGATAAAGTAGAAATACTTGGTGTGAACAACAGAGATCTCAAATATTTTGAGGTTGATGTACACCGCGGAATATCCATTTTGAAACAGTCTCCTGAATCCACGATCCTGGTTTCGGAGAGTGGGCTTTCGAGTCCGGATGACATTGCTTTTTTGCATAAAAACGGAGTGCATTCGGCTTTAATGGGAGAGCACTTTATGAGACAAAAAGAACCGGGTTTGGCGGTAAAAGATTTATTATTAAAAAGCAGACAAGCATTAACACATATTATTTCTGATGACTGAACTTCCAAAGATCAAGATATGCGGAATTACCAATTTAGAAGATGCACGCTTCATTTCGGGGGCAATGGTCGATTATCTCGGTTTCATCTTTTATGAACAGAGTCCCAGATATATAGAACCGGGTATGGCAGGCGCTATTACCGAATGGCTGGAAGGTCCGGAAAAGATTGGAGTATTTGTGAATCAGTCGCTAGATGAAGTGAATCGAATAGCCAAAGAAACCGGCCTGGATTATGTTCAGTTACATGGAAATGAATCTCCGGAGTATTGCGCATTGGTTGATAAACCGGTGATCAAAGTCATTCATATTTCAGATGAATCAACATTAGATTCTATTCAGGAAAAAGTGAATATGTATGCTGACAGTTGTTCTTACTACTTATTCGATACTAAAACAGATGAGCTTTGGGGAGGAACAGGAAGTAGCTTCGATTGGGGTAAACTCAAATCAATTAGTAATAATAAGCCTTTTTTCCTCGCGGGTGGGTTGAAAACTGAAAACATCCGGAAAGCTATTGAAACAGTACATCCCTATGCGGTAGATGTATCCAGTTCTCTTGAAGAAAAACCAGGACTAAAAGATTTCAATAAAGTAGAACAGTTCATGGAAGAAATGAGATCTGTTTGGGAAGATTGAACGAACTATTGAATCTTGCATAACATCCAAAATTATATCAATGACTGAGTTAACTAAAGCAGAAATTTATACACAACCCAATTCCAGAGGCTATTTTGGTGATTATGGCGGGAAATTTGTCCCGGAAATATTAATCCCTGTCGTTCAGGAATTAGAAGAAGAATATCAGAAGGCACAGAACGATCCCGGGTTTCTGAAAGAATACCATGCATTGTTAGATGAATATGTCGGTCGCCCAACGAAACTGACATACGCCGATAAATTGACTGAACATTACGGTAAAGCAAAGATCTATTTAAAAAGAGAAGATCTGTGTCATACAGGAGCTCATAAGATCAACAATGCGATAGGACAGATTCTACTGGCACGTAGAATGGGAAAGACCCGCATCATCGCAGAAACCGGAGCAGGACAGCATGGAGTTGCCACAGCTACTGCCTGTGCCAAATTTGGTATGGAATGTGTGGTTTATATGGGTGCTGAAGATATGGAGCGCCAAAAGCTGAATGTGGACCGAATGCGCTTATTGGGAGCAGAAGTAAGAGGGGTTCACAGTGGATCAAAAACGCTAAAAGATGCAACTAACGAAGCCATCAGGGATTGGGTGACCAACGTTGAAGACACGTTCTATATCATCGGCTCAGTAGTAGGACCTCATCCTTATCCAATGATGGTGAGAAACTTTCATCAGGTGATCGGTAAGGAAGCAAAAGATCAATTGATGCAAGCAGAAGGCAGATTACCGGATTATTTATTAGCCTGCGTAGGTGGTGGATCTAATGCCATGGGATTATTCTATCCATTTATCAATGATGAATCAGTAAAGATCATCGGAATTGAAGCGGCGGGTTACGGGGTGGAATCCGGAAAAACCGCGGCCACCATCACAAAAGGAACTCCGGGGATCTTACATGGCTCTCTCAGTTATTTATTGCATGATGATAATGGACAGATCGAATTAGCTCATTCCATCAGTGCAGGACTTGATTACCCGGGGATCGGTCCTGAGCATTCCTATCTGCATGATTCCGGCCGGGTAAGCTATCATTCAGTGACGGATGATGAAGCTATGGAAGCAGTGAAACTTATTTCCAGGCTTGAAGGGATCATTCCTGCTCTTGAAACCGCCCATGCTTTCGCGTGGCTCGAAAATCTGATGCCTCAAACTAAAGAGGGAGAGATCGTAATTGTAAATCTTTCGGGCAGAGGAGATAAGGATATGGGGACTATTTCGGAAAACTTGTAAACCGCATTGAATACTATTTAAAAGTATAGGTCTGTCCGGATTCACATTAAGGTTGATTTCACTTGATCTGAAAACTACCTGGAATTACAAAAGAAAGACATCCATACTAAATGAACTCCCGTTGAACAGCGATTTAATGACAAAATGAACAGAATTTCACAAAAATTTAAAGACAAAGGCTCAGAAAAATTGATGAGCCTGTTTATAACTGCCGGTTTCCCGGATCTTGAATCTACGGTAGAACTAATTTTAGGGTTTGAAGAACAAGGAGCTGATCTGATTGAATTGGGTATGCCTTTCAGTGATCCATTAGCTGACGGACCGACCATTCAATATTCCAGTGATGTAGCGATTGCCAACGGAATTACCATAGACAGAATATTTGAAATGGTAACTCAACTCAGAGAACGTTCAAACATACCGGTGATCCTGATGGGATATATGAATCCGGTATTGAAGTATGGTATTAACTCCTTCTGTAGCAAAGCGAAAGAAGCAGGAGTTGATGGTTTGATACTGCCTGATCTACCTGTTGAAGAAAGTGAACTTGTTGAGAAATATTCTTCAAAGCATGATCTTCCGCTAATCTATTTAGTTGCTCCTAATACCTCCGATGAACGCATGAAGATGGCCGATGAAAAGTCGGATGGTTTTGTTTACTGTGTATCGGTAACAGGTGTTACCGGGGCGCGAGATGGAGGAGAGGTTTCCCGGTCAGTCTCTACCTTTATTGAAAGAGTGAGGACCAATGTCACGAAAAACCCGGTGTTGATCGGATTTGGAATAAAAACCCATGAGGATGCCAAACGTATCGCATCAAATGCCGATGGATTTATAGTAGGAAGTGCTTTAATTGATACCATCAGAAAAACGTATCCTGATGAAAATTGGAAACAAGACGTTTATTCTTTTGTACATTCATTGAAAACAGGAAATTAAATCAAACAATTATCATGAAATCATTTTTGACCTATTCTTTGCTAATCATCATTGCTTCGATAGGTTTTATTGGGTGCGGTGGTGGTGATTATCGTCCCAGAGCGAAAGGAGATACTCGTGGGTTTGTTGTTATGATGGATTCTTCGCAATGGGATAGTAAGACTGCAGATGCGATCAGAAATACTTTTGGGAAATACATCTATACCTTACCAAATCCTGAAGAAAACTATGATCTCACGTTCATGCCCATTCGCTCCCGATCTCAGCTCGAGCGTATCAGGAAACAGAAGAACATAATTTTTGCAGCACCGCTGGATGGCGAAGGTACGGTTTCTGCACAGATACGGGCTTTTCTGGATGATGGAGTAGAAGCAAAAGTAAGAAGTGGTGAAAGTTTTGCTTTTCCTTTGATCGATCAGTGGTTCAAGGACCAATATGCTCTTATTCTTACTTCAAATTCAGATTCAGCATTGGCGGAAAAGATACTCAATTCAGAACAATCGCTGTTAAAAAGTGCTTTTGATAAAGAATTGAAACGGTGGACGTATTATGTATACGAGAAAAAAGAACAAGTGCAGCTATCTGATTCATTATGGAAAGACCATGGGTTCAAAGTACGTTTTCAGCACGATTACGTGAAAAGGATCGATACCACAGATTTTGTTTCATACCGGCGTTTTCTACCCGAAAATGATCGCTGGATGTGGATCTGGTGGAAGGATAATGTGAAAGATATCAGCTTTGTAGATAATGACTGGATCAATGCGACAAGAGATTCTTTGATGCAGCAATACATTAAAGGAAGCAGAGATTCCATGTATGTGACTACAGAGTATCGTCGACCGGTGGTTACCAAAACCTTTCAAAAAGGTCGCCTTTATGCGTATGAAACATTAGGAACGTGGCAAATGATCAATGGAGCCATGGGAGGGCCGTTCGTCAATTTTACGTATTATGACCCATCTACCGAGCGCCTATTTATGGTTGAATATTCTCAATTTGCTCCATCTGTTCAGAAGAAACTACCATTTGTACGGCAATTCAGAGCTATGGGAAGAACCTTTGAAAGTGATTCAACCTGGACTCAATAGATTGAATAAATTCCGGATAAAACCTCCTTCAGAAACTCTGAGGGAGGTTTTTTTTATTACAACCTACCCAAATGGGTATTCTTAAAATCATCGTTGTACTTTAAACCGTAACCGATTGCCCGGTCTAAACAAGAGTGTCCGAAAAGAATAATTCCAGCAAGAGTAAGCGCTGGTATGGTAAGAACATATCCAGAAACGAGTACAATAACAGCAATACCTTTGTGATGAAACAGATTATAGGTAAAAGCTCCTGCTTTTGTGTTTATCACATATCCTAACATTCCGATATCCGGGGTAAATATAAGCGCGGGATACCACCACCAGGAAAAATCAGTGAGGGTGAAGAGATAAATTGAAAAGCCGAATAATGCCCATTCTTCCAGTTTCAGAAGTAATTTCATTGAATTGAATTAATTGAATTAAGGATCGAGTCCCCATTCGGATAAACAACGAAAATGTTTCTCAATTTCATTGTTAATTTTTCAATTTGAGAGTATTGGTCATATGTAAATAAAGCTATTTGTTGGAGTCATTCATTGAGAAAGAAGTTCCAACAAATAGAGCCATATAATGAGAGTGAATGATTAAGCTCAGAAATAAATACACTTAGTTTAACTCACTAAAATTCATAATTCCTGAATTCAGGAGCTTTTCTCACTTTTGTAAGTTGTTCGAATGAGTAAGCCAGTTCAATGAGTTGAGGCTCTGTCCATGCTTTTCCAAAAAAGGAAATTCCGACGGGTAATCCATCAATATATCCCATAGGCACGGTAATGTTGGGATATCCGGCCCGTGCAGCTGGCGAACTGGATGACATTCCAAAATTATCTCCGTTGGTATGATCTGTTTTCCAGGCTGGTCCACCTGTAATTGAAATAATGGCATCAAGATCATACTCTTCCATTACCCGGTCAATGCCTTCCTCTCTGGTTTTACGAAGCATATCCTTCAACGCTTTTTGATATTCTTCAGAATCCAGATCACCTTTTTTATTGGCATCGATCAATAGTTGATGATCATGATATTTCATCTCAATGGGATCTGCAAAAGTCTTTGCGATCAGATCATCCATATCTTTCACTTTTGCATCCGGTCCTAAACTTGAAAAATAGGAATTAAGGCCGTCTTTAAACTCATATAATAAAACAGTGTAAGAATCACCACCAGCATTTTCTTTTGATATCTGATCTAATTCTACCAGAGTTGCCCCCTGAGATTCAATCAAACGCAGGTTGTTATTGAATAAAGTATCAACACGAAAGTGACGACCTCTCGGACCATTAAATACTCCGATTCGTTTTCCTGCCAGTGCTCCTTCATTCAAGAACTGTGTATAATCAGTATAAAAATGCCCTTCACTGGCCTTTGTTTTCGAATCTTTTTCATCAATACCAACCATCGCTCCCAGAGTGATGGCTGCATCCGTTACCGTTCTCGTCATAGGACCCGGTGTATCCTGAGTAAATGAGATCGGTATAATGCCTGAACGGCTTAAAAGCCCGACTGTGGGTTTAATTCCTACAAGGCCATTATTATTGGAAGGGCAGGTGATCGACCCATTGGTTTCTGTTCCGATCGCAACCATAGTAAGATTAGCTGATACCGCTGCACCTGAACCGGCACTTGAACCACATGGATTTCTGGTGATATCATATGGATTCTTAGTTTGCCCCCCTAAAGCACTCCACCCACTTGAGGAGAAACTGGAATGAAAATTTGCCCATTCACTTAAATTAGCTTTTGCCAGAATTATAGCACCTTCTTCCCGTAGACGTTCTACGATAAAAGCATCCTGTAAAGGCATGGATCCTGCCATAACAGTTGCTCCGGCTGTATTTGGCATCTTATCATGTGTATCGATATTGTCTTTTAGTATGACCGGAACACCGAACAAGGAGCCTTTTGAATTACCAGCTGACAGCTCTTTATCCAACTCTTGAGCTAATTCAATAGCATCCGGATTAATGGTAAGGATCGAGTTTAACTCCGGACCATTTTTGTCAATGGCATCAATTCTTTTAAGATAAGCCTGAACTACTTCCTCAATGGTAAATGAGCCACTCTCGTATCCCTGATGAAGTTCAGGTATGGTGAGCTCCTCCAGGCCAAGCTTTTCATAGGATGATGTTGCTGCTTGTTGGGTACACGAAATCCACAAAACGGGCAGGATAACCGCGAAAAGTAAACGGTAATTCATAAAAAGGGGTGTTGTTGTTAGTTTAACTTCTTAGCGAAGGTAACAACCCTGTTTATTTCCTGAAAACCAATATTTGTATGAAAATCTATAGCATCATCATTCTCGATGCGGGCATCGGATGCGAATTCCTTGCATCCCTGATTTCTGGCCCAATCCTGACCCTTTTCAATCATCTTAGAGCCAAAACCAAGTCGTTGGTACTCCGGTTCCACATAGATTCCTTCTACATATCCAACCGGTGAACTTGAGGTGCCTTCCACATAGTCGTAGCGTAAGGTTAATTGAATAAAGCCTATGTATTCATCGTTGTACTTGCCCAGAAAACATGCTTCGGGTCGGGTACGTAAGATACGTTTACAATTCTCCAACTCTTCATCAAAATCTCCTTCCGGCCACAATTTTATCATTAACTGAGCCAGTTGAGTTAGATTTTTTTCTGCAATGGGTTCGATGAAAAAGGTTCCGTTTTTAATAGCAGTACTGCTAAGGGTGTCTGCGTTCATAAGCCTCGATGATTCTATCCATCATTTGATTAGTGTTCTCATTTATTATCGAACGTTTCGGGTCCGACTCAAACCAGGCAAGGGTCTTTTTTATTCCTTCTTTAAAAGGAATCCGGCAAGTAAATCCGGGGACCAATCGCTTGATCTTAGTGTTATCGAAAACGGCACTGTGTGATTTATCACCCCATAAACCGTCTTTTTCACCGGGTGCAATTTTACTGATAAAATCAGTGGGTATATGCACGGCGTTTAACTCGGTTCCGGCTGCCTCAGCCACGATCTCGTGGATCTGATTCCAGGTAAATACTTCATCGGAAGTGATCTGAATAGCATGGCCGATTGATAGGGGATGGCCTAAAAGGCCATTAAATCCCAGTGCGAAATCTGATGAATGAGTGAGAGTCCAAAGCGAAGTTCCGTCACCATGAATGATGAGTTTTTTTCCCTTTTTCAGACGATCAATAGCTGTGTATTCGGTCCATCCGCCAATGGCGATTGGGATCACCTTATCGTAGGTGTGAGAAGGTCGTACGATGGTGATTGGGAACCCATTTTCCCGATACTCCTTATTCAGTAATTCTTCGCACGCTATTTTATCGCGGGAATATTGCCAAAAAGGATTAGCTAGTGGGGTCGACTCTGTGATGAGGTAAGAGGTAGGTGGCTTCTGATAAATAGAAGCTGAACTGATAAAAATGTATTGTTTGGTTTTGCCAGAGAATAATTTGATATCGTTCTCTACATGTTCAGGAGTAAATGCGATCCAGTTTACGACCACATCCCATGAATGATCTTTTAATGCTTCCCGGGCAGCATCAACATTGTAGATGTTGCAAGTGATCGTTTTAGCCCCGGGAATCTCCACATCGGTGTTTCCTCTGTTTAAAAGGTAAAGATCAACGCCTTGCTGAATAGCAAGTCTACTACTGGCTGAGCTGATATTTCCGGTACCGCCTATATAGAGTACTTTCATTCTCTAATTAACCACTGATATATTTATCGACAGGAAGTTCTGATTCTTTTGCCAAGGCATCAAATAATTCTTTCTTATAGGGCAAAAGATTTTCCAGATCGTTGTTCGCAATTTCTTTTATAAGCCGATTACTAATAATAAACGTTCGCGCAAATTTACCGATCCGCTCATCGAGCATAGCCTGTATCCGGCCGAATACTGTTTTCTTTGCCAGTTTAAATCGTTCATTGATCATTCTGTTGCGATCATAATCATCTTTACTGAGCCGGCCCGCTGACTTAGGTTCTTTGGAAAGATTTAATTCCTCCGCCTCCCGCTCAGCATTATGAACCAGCGCCCTTAATCTCTGTTTAAAGCTTTCATCCTTTAAGCTTCTATGGACCGAGGGAACTTCGTCCCAATCGTTGATTCGGCTTTTATTTCGTGCGATCAGTGTAAGGTGATGTTTATCGAATAGGTGAAATGCCGGTTTATTCATTTCTTCGGCGAGTTCTTCTCTAAAGTCGATTAGTTTATTAAAAATATGCCATTCAAATTCTGAGAGATCGCCTTTATCTTTTTCTTTTAATGAACCGTTATGATCTACGTCCGCATAATCGGAATCCGTAAAGTGATAATTTTCCTGTTTTATCCAATCATGAACTCCGGCTTCTTTTGCCTTTATCTCAAATATATTTTTCATCTGTAACAGGTAGATGACATCTTCGGCAGCATAGTTCTTCTGATCTTCACTAAGAGGTCGTTTAAACCAATTACTTTGCTGTGAAGATTTATCTGTTTCGATCTCTAAAACCATATGCAGTAACTTTGTTAGAGAAACAGGGGGGAAATTGAGTAGGGCGGCTGCAAAGCTTATATCGTACACGTTTTGTGGATAACAGCCTAATGAATGGAGTAATCTGAGATCTTCACTGAATGAAAAGGCTACTTTCTCGATCTTTGGATCTTCGATCAGTGGAAATATTTTTTTTATATCGATGTCATCTGATAAAGGATCTATCAGATAGCAATCTTTGCCATCAAAGATCTGCATTAAACAAAGGTTAAATCCGTAGCGAAATCTGTTCTTATCAAATTCAAGGTCAATAGAAAACTGAGATTTTTGAGACAGGCTATCCACACAGGATTGAAAATCATCAGCTTTATTAATGAGATTGTACACTACTTACTCTAAAATACCTTTATTCGTTCAACAGAGATAATACAGAATATTCATGGTAGATAATAGATGAAATTCTAACATCATCGATGATCCTGATAGGTGTTCGCTGGCAGTACGGATCGTAATTTTTCAAGATTTTCAGCAGAGATATTTTTCGGTTCTGCAGCTAATATCTCCATTAATTGATCGTGTGTGCGTATTCCAATTACCGCGGATGATACTACCGGGTGTGCAAGCACAAACCCGATATTCACCCCAACAGGATCTTTGAGTTTGTGTAGGAGGGTAGATAAACTTTGCACTTGTTCTTCGGTATAATTGAGATAGGATTTTGCTTTTTTATCAACCAATAATCCCTTAGCAAGAGTACCTCGTGTTATTACGCTTACCTTCGAGTTTTTAAGATGATCAAGCATTGCTTCTTCCGGACGACGGTCAAGAAGGCTGTATTGCATCATCACACTGTCTAAGTTCGATCTCTTTGTCCATTCACGAATTACATTAGGTCTGATAGAGGAAATACCATACGCTCTGATCTTTCCCTTTTCTTTTAGTAATTCAAAAGCCTCGATCGTTTCATCAATAGGATCTTGTATGGTTCCTCCGTGCAATTGATAAAGATCGATGTAATCAGTCTGCAATCTCTTCAAACTTTTATCCACTGCTTTAAGTATGTAATCTTTACGGGGATTCCAGTCCCATCCGGAACCGTCCTTACGCCATTGATTACCAACTTTAGTGGAGAGAATGATTTTGTCCCGGATCGGTTTAATCGCTGTACCTACCAGTTCTTCATTTAACCCTTTATCATAAAGATCAGCAGTATCAAAAAAATTGATTCCTTGGTCATATGCCTTCCTGATCAGTTGTTCAGCAGTGTCAAAGTCATTTTCCAGCGACATACAACCAAAGGCGATCTCACTAACTTTAAGCGCTGATCTGCCTAACACATTGTAATTCATAGTATCAGGAATCACTGATCGTGTTTAGCGATGATCCATACAGCGTGTACGATTCCCGGTATGTACCCTAAAATGGTGAGAAGAATGTTTAGCCAGAAGGCTCCCCGGATACCAACAGTTAGAAAAACACCGAGTGGAGGTATAAGTATTGCCAGTAATATTCTGATTAGACTCATGGTAAATGTGTTTATTTGTGTGATTAAGAAAAGGTTCAGGTATTCATCTGATACAATATGACCAATTATTTTACTGCCTGAATAATTTCATATTTATTAGAACTTGCAATCTGATGTACTGAGTTAAAAATCCGTTTTAAATGTGTGGAGTAATTCAAATGAGTATTGGCTACAAGAACGAATCTTCCAGCTGCCTTTAATGCAGCGTGGACTTCATTAAATAACCTCAGGGTGATCTCAATGGTATTCTCATGTTCAAAATGGAACGGAGGATTAGAGACTATCAGGTCGAAGTTTTTTTCGTTAATGTCGGTCAGTGAGGGAGTAGTATGAAAATAGACCTCACCATTTCTCAAATTCATCTTAGATGATTCAACCGCAAGCACAGAATCATCCATGAGATGAATAGTAGCTTCCGGTTTTTGATATTGTACTGCCGATGCGATCACACCATTACCGGAGGCAAGATCGAGTATTTTCATATCATCATCCTGTATGTTCAGGTGTTGAATTAAAAGATCGGTAGCCACATCGATCCTTTTCGAAGAAAATACCCCGGGATATTGTTTGATCTCGGTTTGTTCACCAGCCGGGAAGGTATATGGTATGTTATTGATCACGGGAAACTCAGTGATCGTCTTTTTTGGATGTTTCATGATCAGTAACCGGGATTTCTTACGAGCCAGTGATTGCTCTGCCTCTTCAAAATATTGTTCGGCTATACTGATCATTGATTTATTGAAATGTCGTGTCATAAAACCGGCAACAACAATTGCGTCCTTTGTTAACGAGAAAGACAACTGATGCAAGAAGTGTTTAAACAGTTCCATGGATTTTGGAAGTCTGATCACAGCCAGGTTTACCTCAGAGTCAAAGCTCTCTAATGGTGATTTAAACTGAGTTTCTTTCAGATCAACGGATAGTTTAGCTGCATTTTCCCTGATCGCAAACTCCTGACTTTTTTTAGTAATCACGATCGATGGTTCGACATCAGACAGATGTAAGCTCAGATAACCAAAATGATCATTGTATATGACCAAATTTTCTGTACGAGGTAACTGAATCGATCTGAGGTAATCGATCATGTATTCGTCAGATGCATTCCATGCTTTTAAGGATCTGTTCGTAGTAGATGGATATCGCTGCAGATGAAAAGAATTGGGGGGATGGATCATGCGGTATTTGCCTGTTCAGAAATGCTGACTGGTAGATAAACTATCAAAAAAAATCCCATCCTGAAAGAATGGGATTTGAAATGAAGTAATAATAAATAAAAAGATCAGATCTCAGGATCTTTCATAAAAGAGCTATACATCCAAACTAATTTCTCCTGCTCACGGATGTAATCACTCATCATTGCATTGGTTCCTTCATCATCTATCATATCAGAAAGATTTAAAAGTACACGCTGCTTTTTAAGCAGTATTTTAAAGGCACTTAGTAATTCCTGCACGGCCTTGTAACCATTCGATACTTCATGACTTTCCGGAATATCTGATACTTCCTGATACACGGTATAGTTGTGCTGAGGGGTGAAACCGAGTGTTAATATTCTCTCGGCAATTTCATCGATCTTTTCAAACAGATCGTTATATAATTCCTCAAATTTTTCATGAAGTTCAAAAAATTTGTCCCCCTGAATATTCCAGTGGTACCCTCTTACATTTTGATAGAATAATGAATAGTTAGCGAGAAGATTGTTTAGCTTATCAGCCAGCTCTTCAGATTTCTCTTTATCCAATCCTATTCTACTCAGATCATTGATTTCTTCTTTAACGGTATCCATAATAATATTTGTTTTTATTAATGTTCATTACTTTAACAAGATATATGCACTAATTGTTCTCCGGTTTAATATTGCTAATATCTATTGCATTAGTAGAGTATGTAAATAGTAATTTATACAGGCTATTTCTGTACGTAAAAAATAGTCGTATCATTGATGTAACCAATCTTTTATTACGATGCAAATTCAATTGAGAAGGTCTTTACTAACTGATCTCGATCTTCTCCTTAATCTTGAAAAAGATGCCTTTCCAATATGGCAACAAAGCAGCCGGAGAGTATTAAGAACCAGTTTACGTTCGGCAGCACAACATGTGTTTATTGCAGAGTGTGAAATGGATGGGAAATTACAGCCCGTTGGATATTTTTGTGTACATCTGTACAAAAGAACGATACGGATATATTCGATAGCTGTTTATACCAGGTATAAACAACAGGGCATTGGCTCACAGTTACTGTCCTATATTTTTAATTATACCCGTTCAAAAGGATATGAACGGGTTACGTTAGAGGCGGATAGTTTTAATTCCAAACTGATCAGTTGGTATCAAAGTTTTGGGTTTCAGATCATAGATACATTGATCGATTATTACGGTGAAGATATGCCTGCGTTCAGAATGGAATTGGTCATCGAAGAAAACAGGATAAAGAAAAGTGTCTCATACGTAGTGGTTGTAAATGATCCGGATGAATGGCGCCTCACTACAAATAATGCAAGACTTATTTCTGCCACGGATTATGTATCAGATCATGAAGCATACTCAAAACAAAATTTACGGGTTTTCAATTTATGCTATTCCTATAAATATCAGTCAATGGGGTATTATGTTTCATTGTTAGCAAATGCCCGTGAGCATAAAGTGATCCCGTCTGTAGCCACACTTCGGGATACAAAGGATCAAAGGATCATACATGCTTTAGCCGATGATCTTAAAGAATGGATACAGCGTACCCTTTTAAAAGTAGAAGAAGAGCATTTTCAGCTCAATATCTATTTTGGTGAATGTCGGATTCCTGCAATGAACAAGATGGCTCAAAAAATGTTTCAATTGTTCGAACTTCCTTTTTTTACTGTACATTTAGTTAAAAACGGAGAGTGGAGGATACATAAGATCGATGCATTAAGTCTGAAAAAGACTCCTCCACAGGATTTTGAATTCATTCAAGAGTCGACGGATAAGTTTCTGAGTCAGCAACGGTTTCACAGAGCTAAGATGAAAAACTATGAGTACGATCTCGCAATCCTGGTAAATACTGAGGAAGTGAACCCACCTTCTGATAAGAACGCTTTGCAGTTATTCAAAAAAGCAGCTAACGAAACCGGTTTTTATGTTGAAGAGATCAATAAGAAAGATCAGAACCGTCTTTCTGAATTTGATGCATTATTCATAAGAGAAACGACCAATGTAAATAACTACACCTATCAATTTTCCAGAAAAGCCTATGCTGAAGGACTGGTGGTAATCGATGATCCCTGGTCTGTTCTAAAATGCTCCAATAAGATCTACTTACACGAACGACTCCGTAATAATGGTATTCCGGTACCGGAAACGTTTATACTGTATAAATCTAAAAAGAACGATAAGAGAATTTCATCATTAACGTATCCAGTCATTCTTAAACAACCGGACAGTGCCTTTTCTTTAGGCGTTCTAAAGGTTGAAAATGAGTCTGAATTGAAGCAAGAGCTTAAAAAGCTCTTTCAGATATCAGATTTGATCGTGGCTCAGGAATTCTCACCAACTGATTTTGACTGGAGGATCGGTGTATTAGATAATCAGCCTTTATTTGCCTGCAAATACTATATGTCGAGTGGCCACTGGCAGATCTATAACTGGAATAAAGAAGGGGATCCATCCGGAGAATCAGAAACGATTGCCATATCGGAAGTGCCCAAAAAAGTTCTGAGCACAGCCTTAAAAGCGGCTTCATTGATGGGTGATGGTCTCTATGGAGTGGATTTGAAGGAAATTAATGGCAGAATCGTTGTCATCGAAGTAAATGACAATCCAAATATTGATCACGGGATTGAAGATCTTGTAGAAGGATTTGATCTCTATCTGAAGGTGATGAGATTTATTAAAACCCGCATAGAGATGGGGAGGAATATTGCCCGGTTTGTAAGTTCAGATGCTGGTTAGAGCACAGCCTACTTAGTTCCCTGAATGAGCCAGAAAATGGAACTTAACTTAAGATGAATAGATTTCTTAAGACCAGTATAAGCAAGTATTTCATCAACATCCCTGTTCAGATTAGTTGCGATTATATTGGAGAGCGGATTTATGAGCCTTCTAAATAAACCGGATTCTTTTTCTTTTTGGATGAATTTATCCATGATCGTAAAAGAACCGCCCGTTTTAAGTACCCGTTCAGCTTCTTTAATACATGCCTTTGCATCCGGAATTACTGCTAGGATCAAATGCATGATCACGATATCAAATTCCTCATCATTAAAAATAAGGTTCTGACCATCACCGGTTTGTGCAGAAACGTTTAACCCAAGTTTTTGTGCCCGTACCTGTAGTTTACGAACCATAGCGGGAGTGATATCGATGGCATGGATATGATGATCGGGGGAGAGGAACTCCAGATCGAGTCCTGTACCGGCTCCTATGATCAATACGCTAGCCCCTGGTTCGATATCTAAACTTTCGATCGATCGTTTTCTAAACTTGTAAAAATACCCCTCGAGTAACAGATCATATATTGGTTGATAAATTGTGTACCTGATTCGATTCCAGGTATTCGTACTTACCAGCGCCATTAATCTTCGATGAATTTACCAACTACAGATCCCCAGATATCATAGCCTTTCTTATTCATATGTAGATTATCCTCAATGAATATATCCTTCATAGGTTCTCCGTCTTTATTCAGCATTGGGTTCCAAACATCTACATAAGTAACTCCATCCGTTGCAGCACAGTATTCCTCCAGCAAAGCGTTAAGAGATTCATATTCCTTATGTAAATTCCATCGGGAAATACTTGGTTTCGGAGAGATAATGTAGATCTTAGTATCCGGTAGATTTGCTTTTATATTAGCTATTAACTCTTTGGCTTCCAATAGAATATCTTCGGGAGCTTCCTTGTCTGCAATATCGTTATCACCCTCATAAATGAATACTCGGTCAGGGTTAAAGTCAAAGATCAGTTCCTTTTGATAATAGAGCAGATCACTGTAATGAGACCCTCCAAATCCTGAGTTGATTGCATACACAGATGGAAAATATGACTGAACATCCTTCCACATTCTTACACTGGAACTGCCTGTAAAAACCACGGTCTCTTTAGATGTGATCTCTTCAACCTCATTGGCAAACCTTTGCGGGTCTTGAGCCTTTACCTGGATGGTTATGAGAATTGCTAAAAATAGGGTTGTAATATGTCGAAACTTCATTGAAAAGATCATTAGTTGAATTTTACTTAAGGTACATTGCTTACTGTGAATTCGGAAGAGTAATTCTCACTTTACTCCCCGATTGTTTCGAACTGTTGATGGTAAGTGAACCCTTTTGACTTTCTATATACTGGATGCAGGTTTTTAAACCAAAACCGGTGCTAATAATGCCTTCCTGATCAGTCGAAGTAACAAATTCGGAATTATTACGGATTTCTTTCAATCTATCCTCAGTAATACCTAGTCCCCGGTCACTGATAACTATCTCTGAGTTTCCATTCAGTTTGTTGAATTCAATCTGAATCTCACCATGTTGTACATTGTATTTTATGGCATTCTGTAACACGTTCCTTATTACGAATTCAAAACTTCCCCGATCTGCATACAGAGTAAAAGGTACATCTTTAAATCGGATCTCTAATTCCTTTTCGTTGATCTGGGGGCCAAATAATCGCAGATATCGTTGGATAACTTCAGATCCATCGAATGAAACCGGAATGAATGGTTTATTTTCCAACTGTTGTTTCGACCAGTACAGCAGGTCATCGAAAAATACCATCACTTCTGTATAGGATCGATTCACTTCCCGCAGTAATTCATTTCCATCTTCTGAGGAAATTGTTCCGGATTCGATCAGACCGATCAATTGAGAAGCATTCGTGATAGGAGTGCGGATGTCGTGAGAAATAAGGGTGAATATCTGCTTATTCAGCCGATCTAGTTTCTGAAGCTCATCCCGTTGTTTCTTTATCTTAAGCTGATAATTGTACATGATCAGCGACATCGGATAGGATACCAACGCAGGTATAATAAAACAGAGAAACACTCCTTCGAGCCAATAATCAATATTGAATATTAACGTACTGAGATAGTATAAGAGCTGGGACAGTATCACTGACCCGATCACTATATATCTGGGTTTATATTCGAATATACCTTTCGTACTCAAAGGACGAGTATTAATCTAACAGAAACTGTTTAAAGTCAGCGAACTCCTTGCTAAATGGGATACTCTTTTTTTCAAGATCTGTAGCAGTGATATGAGTCGGAAGTTCAACAGTTACAGGTATTTCACCTTCAACTGTATCTTTAAATTTCACAGGATGCGCGGTTTCAAGAACAATACCAGTAGCTGTTTTATCACTTAAATAAGAAGCCATTCCTTTATACCCAACAGCTCCATGCGGATCCAGAATATAACCGGTTTCTTCGTAGACTTTGTTAATGGTTTTACGGGTTTCATCGTCGGTATAAGCAAATCCGGTAACCGAACTAGTCATTTTATCGTGACTCTGATCGAAGAAATCCAGCATACGCACAAAATTACTTGGATCACCGACATCCATAGCATTGGAAATAGTCGCTTTGCTTGGTTTTGGAATATAATCTCCATCCCAAAGATATTTAGGAACGGTATCATTCACATTAGAACAAGCCAGAAAATGTCTTATCGGTAACCCCATTCTTTGAGCGAGGAGCCCGGCAGATAAATTTCCGTAATTACCGCTGGGTATCGAAAATATCACATCATCCCGCTGATCTTTAGGTAATTGGGCCCATGCATAAAAATAGTATACACTCTGAGGTAATAAACGTGCCACATTAATGGAGTTTGCCGAAGTAAGATGTAATGCGTCTTTAAGTTCTGGATCCAGGAAGGCTTTTTTAACCAGTCTTTGACAATCATCAAAGGTACCGTCTACTTCCAGAGCGGTGATGTTGCCTCCTAAGGTGGTCATTTGTTGTTCCTGAAAGTGGCTCACTTTTCCGGAAGGATAGAGGATGATCACATCGATATCTGGAACATTGTGAAACCCGTTAGCAACGGCACTACCAGTATCACCGGAGGTAGCAACCAGAACGGTTAACTTTTTATGAGCCTGTCGTGTGAAATAACTCAAAGATCTTGCTAAAAAACGAGCTCCCACATCTTTAAAAGCAAGCGTAGGACCATGAAACAGCTCTAAACTATAATGCCGTTCTTTGATCTTAGTAAGCGGGATATCAAAACTAAGTGTTTCATTGATGAGAGATGATAGATCCTCATCCGGTATTTCTCCATCAACAAAATTTCTGAGGACCTGAAAACCGATCTCAGGAAGAGTAAGATCATCGATCGATTCAAAAAAAGTAGATGGAAGTACGGGGATCACTTCAGGCATAAATAAACCATTGTCATCCGGGAGCCCTTTAAATATGGCATCCTGAAAAGAAACTGGCTCAACCTGACCTTTAGTACTATAAAATTTCATGAAATTACCTCTGCTCCAACGGGATTTACTGACGATACATACACTATCGCATCAATAGAATGTTCTCGATAAAGATCGCTAAAAGCTTTAGCCACCTCTTCAGCCTGTTCAAAATTTGTAGTAAGTGCAAAAATAGAAGGACCTGATCCTGAAATACTACATCCAAGTGCTCCGGAGTTAAGTGCTGCTTCTTTTGCCTCATTAAAATAGGGGATAAGCATGGATCGTACCGGTTCTGCAACCACATCCACCAAAGAGCGACCGATCAGATCATAATCCCCTTTGGCTAAACCGGCAACAAGTCCGCCAACATTACCCCATTGAGTGATCGCATCATGCAATGGTATATCTTTTCTGAGGATCTTTTTTGAATCAGATGTTTTTACTTCTATCTGTGGGTGTACCACTGTTACATATAATTCTTTGGGATAGTCAAGTTTAATTACATCCAGTGGCGAGTAACTGCGGACCAGAGTAAACCCACCCAATATTGAGGGGGCCACATTATCAGCATGTGCTACTCCTGAGGCAGCCTTTTCACCCATCATGGCAAATTGAACCAACTCTTTCTTTTCAAAGGGTTCATCCAATAAGGAATTTACTGCAAAAACAGCGGCAGCGGAACTCGAAGCACTCGAACCCAAGCCGCTTCCCGGGGCTACTTTCTTTGTTAATTCAAAATCTAACCCAAAATCCAATTCCCATTCTAAAGCATCAATTAAAGCCTGAACAGCAACAGTAGCCACGTTTTTCTCCGGCTCTTTCGGTAGATATTCCGCCCCGTGTATGGATGAGATCGTAAGTCCCGGAGTTTCAGTTTTTCTTACCGTTAATTCATCACCAACAGAATTGAGAGCCAATCCAAGTATGTCGAATCCACAGCCTACATTTGCCACAGTTGCAGGCGCAAATACTTTTATTTGATCCATAGTTCTATCAGGCTGAGGTGATTCGCATTACATCGGCAAAGATCCCGGAAGCGGTAACGGCAGCACCGGCACCGGCACCTTTAACTACTAAGGGCTGCTCGGGGTATCGCTGTGTCTGGAATAATACAATATTGTCTTTTCCTGCCAGCTCGTAAAATGGATGTTCCGGACCATAGGTTTCCAATCCGGAAGAAGCTTTTCCATGATCCATCGTGGCCACATATTTAACTCGTTTTCCTTCTTTTGCAGCAGAGTCAACGATCTCCTTGAACACGTGATCATATTCATCGAGTTTTTCATAGAAAGCCTCGATCGAATCGGTTTCCATGCATTCCTCTGGCACAAAAGGCCTGTTTTCAATTTCATCTAATTCCATTTTATAACCACTTTCTCTGGCAAGAATTAAGATCTTACGCATTACATCCACACCACTCAGATCGATACGGGGATCCGGTTCGGTATAGCCTTCTTCTTTTGCCCGTTTTACAATGTCACTGAATTTTGTGCTTCCATCATACTCGTTGAACAGGAAATTTAAAGTACCGGACAGTACTGCCTGGATCTTATAGATACGGTCTCCGCTTTTTAGCAAATCGCTGAGTGTTGATATAACCGGAAGTCCTGCTCCTACATTGGTTTCGAATAAAAAACGCGCCTGATATTTAGTGGCGGTTTTTTTCAGATGCAAATAGTGATCAAAATCGGATGAACACGCCACTTTATTTGGTGTTACCACCGATATACTACTTTTAAGAATCTCTTCGTATAACTCAGGAACTTCATTACTTGCTGTACAGTCGATAAATATGCTGTTTCTGAGATTCATCGAGATCATTGAATCCTTAAATGAATCTAAGGTCATAGTAGTACCATCGCTTTCCAGTACGGAACTCCAGTTTTCAAGGTCAATTGGAGTTTCGCTAAAAAGCATTTTTCTGGAATTCGCTAAGCCGGCCACATTTAAGTTGATCTGAAAAGCTTTTTCCAGAAATTCGTTTTGTTGATGGATCTGATCAAGGAATACCTTTCCGACATTTCCCACACCGATCATAAATAGATTAAACTTCCTTTCAGCTGAGAGGAAGAAACTCTCATGTAACGAATTCAATGCCTTACTGAGGTTCTTTTTCTCTATAACCACCGAAATGTTCAGTTCGGTCGAGCCCTGAGCAATCGCCTTTACATTAATTCCATTATGACTCAGGGTTTCAAACAGATTTGAACTCACACCTACCTGTTGACGCATTCGGGTTCCAACCAAGGCAACAATAGAAAGCTCTGTTTCAACCGAAAGGGGGTTAACTTTTCTTAAACGCAGTTCGTTAGCGAATTCATTTTCGATACTTAGCTGAGCCCGTTCTGCATCCTGTTGTGCAATACCAACGGTGATGGTGTGTTCTGAAGAAGCCTGAGTGATCATGATCACATTGACGGCTTCCCGGCTTAATGCAGAGAATAGTCGATAGGAGAAATTCGGAACTGCTACCATCCCTGAACCGGAGAGAGTGAGTAGTGCAATATCATCGATACTTGAAATACCTTTCACCCAATTTCCATTCGGGTCTCCATCCACAGAAATTCGGGTACCCACATCATCGGCTGCAAACGTGTTTTTTATTTGTACCGGGATCTTTTGATCCAACACCGGCTGAATGGTTGGAGGGTAGATCACTTTGGCTCCGAAATGAGAAAGCTCCATGGCTTCTTCGTAGGAGAGATGTTTGATAGGATGTGCCAGATTCACCAGTTTAGGATTGGCAGTCATCATGCCGCTTACATCCGTCCAGATCTGTAATTCTTCTGCATTAAGTGCTGCTGCTATAAGCGCGGCAGTGTAATCAGAACCACCACGGCCTAAGGTAGTTGTATGATTTCCCACATTGGAGGAAGCCATAAAACCCGGACACAATGATACATCAGCAGGGTTGGAATAAGCTTCGTTCAAAAGACTAAATGTACGTTCCACATCTACTACGGCATTACCGAATTGAGCATCCGTTTTAATGAGCAGTCTTGGATCAAGCAGGCGGGAATCCAATCCGGAAGAAAGAAAATAATCCTGAATGATCGTTGAAGATAGTCGCTCGCCAAAACTAAGAATGTGATCACTGGATCTGGGGGATAACTCCTGAATGAGAAATACGCCTCTGCAAATATCTTCCAGATCGTTTAATAACAGCTTAACCTGAGTTATGGTGTTACTTCGGTGCGATACAGGAATAAGTGTATTGCATAGATTTATATGTCTGGCTTCGACTTCAGACAGGATCTCTTTATAAGATTCATCTCCTGAGGAAGCCAGAAAAGCACAATCTACCAGCTTATTGGTTACTCCGCCCAGAGCGGAAACGACTATAGTTTGTTTTATTTTTCCCGCCTTAGCGGATACAATTTCTTTTACATTTTTGAGGCTTTCCGCACTACCAACTGAGGTGCCTCCAAATTTTAATACAATCATTACAGGTTTTCGATGAACAATGTGAGTTGAGCGTTGAATGTAGGAAATTTATCCCTTGAAGTGATATGTATTTATTTACCCCTTACGGGGTAATAATGGAAATAATAGAAGCAACGCCCATAATAGCGGTGGTGCTAATGGGTGAATGAGGTGAGTATGTAGTACTGCGTTGTTGCATACTTTAGTCTATTTCTTTTGACTTTAAAATAAAACCCAAAACTTCATCATTTTAAATTGGTCCATTAACTAACAGTGTATCAATAGGTTAAGAAATGGCTGGAAGCGGTTTCTCTAGGGGGTAATCTCTATGATTGTTAACCGATCTATACTACCATTGAGCATCGGCCATTAATTTTCTGCTCTTTTTCATAATACTTTAATCTTGGCTTTGGTGAGGCTTTATTATCTTTAGTCAAAATGGAAGGATAATTAAGGGGCATTCCCTAAGGCAATAAACATGAAGGACAAACTACTGTGGCTCATGCTGTTTAGCATGACATTCGTTAATGCGAGGGCGCAAAATGACTCCATAGCTCCATCACTGAATGATTCCTCACTTATTGTTTACCTGAGAGCAAACTATTACCCGACAAATCCTCGTGGTTATGATGCAGCAAGAGACTCCATGTATCAGTACCTGGATGTTGATGCGTCAGACAGCCTCACCTGCGTGTATTCAGGCTTACGGGCAAAACGGGATGGTACGCGCTCTCCTTCAAATAACGGAATGGTATTCAATACAGAACATACGTGGCCTCAAAGTTTTTATGACGAAGCGGAACCCATGAGAGGAGATATCCACCATTTATTTCCAAGCTGGAGTTCTCCCAATCAATCCCGAAGTAACCACCCCTTCGGAGAAATCGAGGATGTAAACACCACATCCTGGTGGTACTACGCAAATGGTGGTTCTGTATCGTCGATTCCATCAACCCACCTGGATGAATACAGCGAGTATTACAACAGTACGTTCGAACCCAGAGAAGATCATAAAGGAAATGTTGCAAGGGCTGTTTTCTACTTCTGGACCATGTACCGGACAAATAATGATATCGTAACTGATACGCAGGATAATGAAGCCTTTTTTGAAGGAATGAAGCAGACTTTATATGCATGGCATAAGGCTGATCCTGTTGATGCTAAGGAAATTTCACGCAGTAACGGCATTGAAAGTATTCAAGGGAATAAAAATCCGTTCATTCATGATACTAGTTTGGTAAGGCGAGCATATTTTTATTCAGGATCCGGGACAAACAACGGAAGCAGCGGAAATTCCGATCTGTTTATATCAGAAGTATATGAGGCGAATGGGGGCACAGTAAAATACCTGGAATTATTCAATGACTCAGACAGTACGATCGACCTGAGTGCTGGTGATTGGCAACTTTGGCGCTTTAGTAACGAAAATACAACATATTCATCCATTTCGTTAAGTGGGCAAATTGCTGCAAAAGACTTTTGGGTAGTTGGTGATGATAATGCTACCTCGGGTGTTCAAACCATATTTGGCAGTGACCTTGTTGATGTTAATACGAGTGCAGTAAATCATAACGGAAATGATAAATATCTGTTGGTCCGGAATGCCACTTCTTCTCCTGATACGGTAGATTCATTTGGGATTGATAACATCGGTAATTCCGGGAGTTTTTCGGATAATCAGGTTGCCTACAGATTGTATAGTGCGTTGCCTAATAATGGAGCATTTGGTCAATCTATGAAGTCAGCTTCTGGCGATACTGTTTCTTCAGGTAACTGGGTTGTTTATGACATCACAAGTGATAATGCCAATGGTAAAATGGTTGCCACTCCCGGTTTTAGTAAGGGAATTGAATCTTCAAAACGAACTGAAGCACTATTGACCGGAGTAGAAGGATGGAGGTTAATTAGCATTCCCGGCAACAATGCGACTTTAAATGAGATTGCGGATGATATTGCGATACAAGGAATTGGGAATAGTAATGATTCCAATGTATTTACATACGACGAGAACGGAAGCTATAGTACTCCAGCCGCTTTGTCCTCATCCATTCCCAATGGGACCGGATTAAGCGTTTACTTATTTGATAATAATCTATTGGGCAGTAATGAGTTGCCAAATTCACTGGATATATCAATCAATGAACCAGGCGCAGATGTAATTCTGGATTTGAATACAACTACTGCAGAGTCGGGTTCTTATTTCACATTGGCTGGAAATCCATATCAAAGCAATTATGCATTGAGTGCTTTAAGTTTAAATGGTGCCGTACAATCTAACATCCATGTATTAAAGAATGGACTTTATGAACCGGTTTCAACTTCCGGAGCGATATTATTACCCTGGCAGGGATTTTGGGTGGAAACACCAACTACCGGTAGTGCTACAGAACTTACATTCAGCACGTCAGGTAAAACCAACGATGACGCTACGGTGGCGGCCTATAACAAAATAATTGCGGGTCCATCACATCTATCATTAAAACTCAGGTCCGCCGATGGACTCGATTTCGGGTGTTCTATTATGTTTTCTGCAGGTTCGAAGATAGGATTTGATCAGAATGATGCCACTAAGCTAAAACCCGCAAAGAATGAATATGCCATTGCCGGCTGTATAGGAGAGGATAGAATTCAAAGTATCTTTTCTTTGCCAATGGAAATAGATAAGGTCATTGAGGTACCATTATTCATCGAAAATACGCTCAATTCGGATCAGTTACTATTTGAATGGGAATCAGAAATACATGATGGGTTATCCGCTCAACTCATAGACACGTTCAGAGGTACCTCAATAAACTTAGATAAGAAAGGGGCGTTGGATTTTGAGTTTGAATCAACAAAATCCAATAAAGAACTTGAACTTAAAACCGGAATTGTACTACCAAATAGTAAGCAGAAATCAAATTCCGAACGTTTTATTATCCGGATTTTACCAACCGGGATCACAAATTCAGAAACTAATGAAACTGCCTCTGCTTTTGGATTATTTCAAAATTATCCGAATCCCTTTAATCCGGAAACAACGATCAAATTCGAGTTAAGTCAATCCGGAAATGTGAAATTAGAGGTGTATTCTGTACAGGGAAAACTTGTGACAACAATGGTAAACGGCACTATTAATGCCGGTATACATACCGTAAGCTGGGACGCCAAAAACCAATCAAGCGGAATCTATTTTGCACGATTGATTTCTCAGGAGGGAATCAGGACGATTAAAATGGTCGTTCTGAAATAAAGTTTTAGTACAGTTCGTACTCCGCCAGTCGGGCTTCAATAGTTGAATTATATAATTCAATACGTTGATTAGAGCGAAGGCCAACTTTCTTCAGCATTTCAAAATTACCGGAGAAGATATATCCCCATTTACCACTGCATTTTTGTTTAAAGAAATCTCCGATCGAGCGGTATAACTCATCTAATTGTTCATCTCTTCCAAGTCTATCACCGTAAGGAGGATTTACCACTATTACACCTTTACCATCCGGAACTTCAGTTTCGCTAAAGTCACACACTTCAAAATCGATCAGATGCTCGACACCGGCTGTCTTTGCATTTTTTCGTGCAGCCTGAATAGCTTTGGGATCGTTGTCGGTGGCAATGATCCTGGCCTTTAATTCTTTCTCATTCTTTGATTTGATCTCTGAGCGGAGTTTAGTCCAAACTTCTTCATCAAACCCAAGAATATGTTTTATCCCGTAATTCGGTCTGAGTTGTCCGGGAGCACGATTTAAAGCCTTCAAAGCAGCTTCTATAGCTAAAGTCCCGCTACCACACATGGGATTAATAAAATGTTGATCCGGTTCCCATTTACCGGCTAAAATAATAGCTGATGCCAGAGTTTCCTGCATGGAAGCTGTATGATTATCCACTTTATATCCTCGCCTTGAAATGGACTCGCCGGACGTATCCAGATAGATCGTAGCCTGATTACCTTTCCAAAACAAAAAAACGACACTTTTATTCAGATTTGGTCCCGAATCGGGTCGGGTTCCTCTGGTCCTTCGAATACGATCAACTATGGCATCTTTAACCTTTAGGTTTGCAAATTGTGTATTCGTGATGGATTTATTCTTTATGAATGAGGTGATGCTTACATATCCGTGTTTATCGATATAGTTTTCCCATGGGATACTGATCACTTCTTCATGTAGTTCATCGGCATTATTACAAGGAAAATGCTTGAGTTGATAATGAACCCGATGCGCAGTACTTAACGACAGATTTAGAAGCATACAGTCGTTCAGTGTGCCTTTAGTTTCAATGCCTGCTAATCTTTTCTTTACGATTGGAAAATCAAGAGCTATTAACTCCTGTTCAAGATAAGGAGTGATTCCTTTAGGGCAGGTGATGGAAATGGTTGAGGATTGTGAAAAGTCGGCCATTAAAAGGGGATAGGATAAGAATAAATTGAAGTGAGCATGAATCGTACATACTCACTTCTAAAAATCGCAAAAAATTATGCTATTTCTACAACTTCAATATCGAAGGTAAGGTCTTTACCAGCCAATGGGTGATTGGCATCGATAGTTACCTGTTCGCCTTCTACTTTTGTGATCTGTACCGGAATAGCCTGACCGTTTGGTTGGTTTAATTGCAATTGCATGCCAACTTGTGGTTCCATTCCTTCAGGCAATTGCGCCTTTTCTACCTGAACTTCCATTTCTGGATTATGATCGCCATATGCTTCTGCACTTGGGATGTTAGTAGTGGTGGAATCTCCAACTTTTAGTCCGATAATTGCTTTCTCAAAGCCGGGAATTAACTGACCCTGACCAAGAGTAAATTCAAGGGGTTCACGCTCAACGGATGAATCGAAAACTTCACCATTTTGTAATTTTCCTGTGTAATGAACTTTTACGGTATCACCGTCTTTAATTATGCTCAAAATGATCCTTATTTTAGGAATTGTGATTTTAATTACCTTACAAGATAAGGAACATACATAACAGTTATCAGGTTAACCTACCCATGCAAAATTCAGCTCCGGATACTCAGGATATTCTAAAAACCGCAAAAATCATTGCCATGATCGGTGCTTCACCGAACATGTATCGTACCAGTAATTATGCTTTCAAATACCTGATGGATGAAGGGTACAAAGTGATCCCCGTAAACCCTATGGTTGAAGAAGTGAACGGCGAAAAATGTTATGCGAACATCAATGATATTCCAGAGTCTGTTCCGGTACACATTGTTAATGTCTTCAGAAATAAAGAGTATACGTTAGACGAAGTAAAAGAAGTGGTTGCCTGGAAAAATAAGACCGGTCAGAAGCCGGTCATTTGGACTCAGCTTGATGTATCCACACCTGAAGCAGAGGCATTAGCTGTTAAAGAAGGTCTGCCTTATATCAGAAATAAATGCATCATGGTAGAACTTGATAAACTGGTAAAGTGATCACTTAAAGTTCACAAACTGTAGTGGAATGCCCATATCTTTACTTTTCAGGTGCTGAATAACAGCCTGGAGATCATCAATTTTCTTTCCGGTAACCCGAACTTGTTCGTCCTGAATTTGAGGCTGTACCTTAATTTTCAGGTCCTTGATCTCTTTAACGATCTTTTTTGTGATCTCCCGGCTGATCCCTTCCTGTAACAGTACGTCCATCTTAAGATGTCCCTGAGATGTACCTTCCTCTTCACCAAATTCTAGCACTTTTGCATCAATACCACGTTTGATGAAGTTTCGTGACAGCATTTCTTTTACAGCCTGCATCTTCATATTCTCAGCAGCTACCAGGTGGATCCTGTTCTCTTTTTTGTGATAGGTTACTTCGGTGTGCAAACCACGAAAATCGTACCGAGAACTGATCTCTTTTAATGTATTGTTGACCGCGTTATCTACTTCCTGCGCATTTATCTCATTTACAATATCAAAGCTTGCCATAAATATTTACTATTACGTTATCCTTAAATTCTGTGCGGGAATATACCATTATGAAGAAAGAGTTAGTTATCCTTTTCTTCAACTTTCTCCTTCATTTTCAATGCAAGCATGGTCTCTACCTTCATTTGTTCTTCGGAAGGTATCAATGTTTTAAATGAGCGGATCGTATCATCGTATAAATATTCGATCTCAAGTACATCCTCGGTGTACCATTTATAACCCAAAAAATCTTCCCAGTCTATTAACGAATCAATTAGTATGATGCCTTTCTTTCTAAATTCGGGAACCATTCGAATGGTATAACCCCATATGCCGATCGCCATCAATGATAATCCGGAGGTTAAACGAATAGGAGTTAGTACCGGGTTTGTAAAAAGGGAGGATCGAAAAAGTCCGAGTAGTATTAGTCCGGATGCAATAATTACCGGCAGGTATTCTGAAATAAAAGTTCGGTTGATATAAAGCACGTCTCCTGAATTGGCTCTGGTTTGGTATTGATCGATGGCTGATCCTGCAAAAAAACCGAAAATTGATGCATATACATTGGCAATAATAGTTCCGGCTATTGCTTCTGTCATCAATTCCATTTTGAAAAGAAAAAGCATAGCTGAATAAATGAGCAAAGCTATTATGGCGGTAAATAAAACATTACGAACAGATAACTGATGCAGATAAATGAGCCGACGATAACCCAGCCATGTGCTGATAATTGATGTTATAATAGCCGTGATTATAGTCCAGATCATTACTAATTTAGAAGCATAGTTAGGAGGAGATCTCAGTATAGATCAGCCTTATTGTATAACGGTAATTTTAGGAATGTACGTATTCATGGAACCATCAACCACCCCCGCCGGACTTGAAATAGATAACGAAAATCAGAAGATGTTGATTGAATGGGGGGATGGTCACCTTTCGGTTTATCCACTCTATGGCCTGCGAAAAAATTGTCCGTGTGTGGTGTGTCGCGGCGGTCATTCTCAGATGAATAAATTTGAACCGGAAGCCTTTTTCGAAAAAGATCCGGCAAGAATGGAGATCACTTCTGTTAAACAGATCGGTAATCATGCATTACAGATCACATGGCACGACGGACATGATACGGGGATGTACCGCTGGTCAACGTTAAGAGAATTAGATCCTGAAAATCACAAAGAACTGGATCAGTGAATATTGAACTCTCGTCTTAATAATGATCTGGCGGCGTGGAAGCCACACATTCCATGTACTCCACCACCCGGTGGAGTTGAGGAAGAGCAGATATAAGATCTGTTTTTCAGATGATAGGGATCCCATTTCAAAAGGGGGCGGCCAAATAACTGTGCTAAATTTTGAGCACCTCCATTAATATCACCCCCAACATAATTGGCATTATAACTTTCCATATCCGGAGCATTCATGGATGAGTACGATATGATTATATCTCTGAAGCCGGGAGCATACCGTTCAATCTGCTTGATTATTCGATTTGAGTAATCCTTTTCTGAGCCATTTGGTACATGGCAATACGCCCAAAGGGTGTGTTTGCCATTTGGAGCCCGGCTTGCATCAAATACACTGGGTTGAGAAACTAATACATAGGGTTCCCTGGGATCTTGATTATTCCAAACCATCTTTTCTGAATGTGCGATCTCTTCGAAAGTTCCACCCAGATGTAAAGTCCCGGCTCTTTTAGCTCGGTCATTCACCCAGGGTACGGGTTCAGACAGTGCAAAATCCATTTTAAAAGCACCCGGACCATATTTGAATCTGGATAGTTTATTTTTAATAGAAGAGGGCAGACGGCCCTTTGATATTTTTATGATCTGAGCCGGAGTAAGATCAAGCAGAACAGGGATATCTACTGGAAATTGGCTTAAATCCGTAACCTCAAAATCTGTAATGATCTCACCGTTCAGAGATTCAAGGTAATTTGCCATTGCAGAGCTTATTGCTTGTGAACCTCCTTTCGCAATTGGCCACCCTACGGCATGTACTGAGGCTCCCAAAACCAATCCGAATGAAGCACTAAAAGCTTTGTCTAAAGGTAAAATACTGTGTGCAGCTACTCCTGCGAAGTATGCTTTTGCTTGTTGATTTCTAAATGTTGAATCTACTAATCCTTTTGCAGATCTCATCCCTGATAAGCCAAAATCAACCATTCTGATTGGGTGCTTTACTTTTCTGAGTGTTCCAAAAAGATCGTGTCTGAGTACGGGCCAGTTTTTCGTTAAATCTCTAAAAAGGGCAGAGTAAGCATCGCCATCGATACCTAATTCTAAGGCAGTTTCTGAAACCGATTGATGAGCTATAACGGCTTCTCCGTTATCTAATGGATGTGCAATTGGAAAATCAGGGTGAATCCATTCAAGGCCGTAATCTGAAAGTGGGAGCGAGGAAAAAAAGGGAGAACTAAGAGCCGTTGGGTGTACCGCAGAACACACATCATGATAAAAAACCGGTTCTGTTAATTCCTGAGTTCTCGTGCCGCCACCAATGGTAGTCTTCGACTCTATAACGACCACTTTAAGGTCATTTTGAGCCAATTTGATGGCCGCCGACAAACCATTAGGACCAGAGCCTACAACTATGGCATCGTAATGGCTTGTCAATTCGGGCATTGTTTTATTTGGAGTTTGAAATCTGTTCAGCTAATTGAAGTGCCTTATAAGCGTTTACTATCCCATTAGAAACAGAAAGGGAGCTAAAAGGAACTTCTTCACCTGTACCCGGTTCCATAACTTCACTTACACTCGGAATTGTTACTGATTTCAATAGAATTTCTTTAACCTGAGTTGCCGTAAGGTCCGGATAGTAACTCATGATCAGAGCCGCTACTCCGGCTACAACAGGTGAAGCCATACTTGTCCCGTCATTTTCTTCATACTCATTGTCCGGAACACTTGAGTAAATGGAAACACCCGGTGCAAATATGTCGACATTGGTATCACCAAAATTGCTAAAACTGGCTGCTAATTCCTCACCTGATTTCCAGGAAGAAGCCCCAACATTGATAAAATTCGTAGCTTCTCCACCATCTGCATAATACTTGTTCGGGTAGTTCAACAAAGTGTCAACATTCTCACCATCATTTCCTGATCCATGAACCAGTAATACGCCCAGGCTATCAGCAAATTTTACGGCAGCATCCACGTATTCTTTTTGTGGGGAAAATCCTTTACCAAAACTCATATTTATTACATCAGCTCCATTCTCTGCCGCATATCGGATAGCGTTTGCCACATCTTTGTCGCGTTCATCTCCATCAGGAACCGTTCGGATGATCATGAGTTTTACATCTGCGATACCATTTATTCCCAAGCCATTATCCCGTACAGCGCCTACAATACCGGCCACATGTGTGCCATGTAAGTTATGTACACCGGCTACATCGTTATTACCATACGAACGATCTGTTAGATCCTCGTAATCATCACCAACAATCGGACGTGGGTCGAACGAGGTGTCTAAAGAGTACGTTGCCAGACTTTCGAATTGATCTAACGCTTCTTTAAAATCACTTTCTTTTACATCGTTTTCGCGAAGCAAACCAACTAACTGCTTAGCCTGTTGCAAATACGGCCCATCATTGGCGGAAGGTTCTAATTGCTCGGCAGACACCGAATCAAGATCGGAAACTCCCAAAACCTGTTTCGCACCCTGAACAGCCATATTGATGTTTCTGATCTGTGTTAAATTCTGATGTACAAATAGTGATTCTGCTTCGTAAGCATCTTTGATTTCCAGATAATAATCATATTCCTGCCATTCTGATTCTGTAAAACCGGTTGTATCGGCATCGGCAAACTCATCTTTTAAAGCAGCATATAAACGGGTTACTTCGTAGGTATCATGATTGACATGTTCACCATCCTTACCTCCAATAAAATTCCAGCCATGTATATCATCGATATAACCATTGTTATCATCATCGATACCATTATCAGGGATCTCATCTTCATTGATCCAGATGTTTTCTTTGAGGTCCTCATGTTCGATATCAGTTCCTGAATCAATGATTGCCACAACCACTTCTTTCCCGGGCGTTTTGTCTTTAAGCAATTCGTTATAAGCTCTTTCTACTCCGGTTCCATAATAGGGAGATGCATCAGAAGTTTGTAAATACCAGTCATTGGCCGGCATATCAATTTCTACTACTTCAGGAGAATCTTCTACAATTTCAGGTTCCGGATCATCTGCAGGAGTGGATAAAGGTTGAGAGGTGGAACAAGCAGCGAATAGAACAACTGCAAATAATGGAATTGTTTTGAAAAATTGTCTCATAACCGTCTTTAAATAATTAAAAATTTATGCCCTTAAGTAAACTAAATATCTTTACTGCGCTGTATTCGGATCAGTGCTGAATCAATACCTAAAGTAATCAGAATAAGTAACGCTAAAACTAATAAACTGGCAACCGGTTTCCAGATAATAAACCCGCCTAATGTACCAAGCACGGCTCCCAGATATTGTATGTACCGTAATTGATCGTTGCTGGCATTTTTTATGAGCATTTCGAGTCGTTGCTCATCATATTTGCGCAAATTATCCTCAACAAGAGCGTGAACATCTAACTGATTGATGAGTTTATACAGCAAATTAGTAACCAGATTCTCTATTACTTCACTGTTCTGTTCAATTCTATCCGGTAGGGTATCCAGGAAGTCATCGAGTTTATCCAGACCTTTTTCCACACCGGCCGGAAGCTTTGTAAGCGCGTCTTCAACTAAATCTTGCATTTCCTGTCCTTTTAAGAAACTATATGCCTTTAATGCAACCCGTTCGAAAGAATTCTGATCTATGGATCCTTCAATTTGTTCAATAATAGTTTTGGCGATTTTCGCACGTACCTCTGGTTCTGCGATCATTTCATCCACATAACCAACTACCAATAGTTTCAAATCACTCCTGAATTGAGGATCATCGATCACTGTTCGAATATACTCGGTGGCTTTCTCCCGGTATTTAGCAATGGCATTAGACTCATGTATACGCTGCTTAATGATCTCAGGATTGATCAGATCCTGGGAAACGGCTCTGGCTAATCGGTAGGCTATACGATCTTTTTGAGCAGGAATTAATCCCTGTCCCAAAATAGGGCGGCGTGTGCTAGGCTTAAAGAGCATTTTTATTGCCAGCCAGTTAGTGAGAAAACCGATCAAGCCGCTAATGGTTAAAATGCGCATGATCCCGTCCAGAGCAATTTCAAAACCAAAAGGAGAGACAGACAGATCATTAAAATCCCAAAAGAAAGAGAGAACAAACCCACCTAGTAGAATGAGAGGGAAAATGTATAACAAATTGATCAGCCAGTGGAACTTTGACCGATGTTGAGGAGGCGGTAAATATTCTTTTGGGATGCCTTGTGTACCACCTTTTTCTTCCAGTTTATCAGAAACTAGTTTCCAAAGTTGAGAGCCGAATTGTTTACTTCGAACTTTAACAATTGAGTCTTTTTTTTCTTCGCTTTCCATAGCTCAAAGGGTACGGATTTAATACAAAAAGATTCGCTTTACCTGATCATTTCTAGAATTCACCTATGCGTGAGAGATACATATTTTCTAGGCGGGTCATTTCTTTTTTCTCTTCCTCAGATTGGTCATCATAACCGATCAGGTGAATAAGACCATGTACAACAACTCTGAGGAATTCCTGTTTGACATTATCTGCGAATTCTTTGGCTTGTTCACGAATACGTGGTGCGCAACAATACAAAGTACCTTCAATCGCATCATTCAATGCTGGATCATCATCATACCTGAATGAAATGATGTCAGTAATGTAGTCTCGCTGCAGAAATTCTTTATTTACCCGGACGATCTCTTCTTCATCCACGAATACGATTTCCACATATCTAAATCCTACCTTTTGATCAGATTCTATGATCTCAAGTAAGGCATTGAATTCTGATTGTGATGCAGGAAGTTCAATCCCGGAATCGTTAAAGACCTCTAGCTTAGATTCGCCTCCCAAGAAAGTATCAGCCTCAAAAGCTGAAGTCATCGTCCATGCTTTCAGTTAAAGAAAGGGCGATACCACACATCATAAGATCTTCGGGCAAAGCAGTGAAGTCGCCGGAGATAATAGCTTCATCAACATTGGCATAAAGACTGCATCCTGCAGCTTTTTCGACAATAAGTCCGGACGTCTTAGTGCCGGATTTTCCAAAGAATGTAACCTGCTGAAGCATATCGCTGGCTACAAATGCAGTAACATTATGCAGCTGAAGAAAGGTGTTGTAGGAATAGACGGAAACCATATTCATTTTTTCACCATTGGCATCCAGTCCTAAATGTACCTCGAGAGCAAGTTTACGATTCTCTTCTTCGTTCTTTACCTCGATTCGGAATACATCATCTCCAAGTGGTTTTGGAGTAGCTCCGAGTACTTTGCCAATGGCGTCGATATTTTCTTTTGTGAATTGATGAATCATAGCAGCCGTTTTTAATCTTTTAGAATATACAACTCAGCAGGTTAACTGGAAACAGGCTTAATTAAGTCCATAACGTTTAATTTCCATTTCACTCTGTTCAACAGTTTCAGGTAAACCCGGGAACTGAGTGCCTTCAAAGCTGGCGTTTACTTCGTTAGCCATTTCAACAGCATCTTCGGTTTTGCCCGATTTAAATAACGCATATTGAGTAACTGAAACATATTGTCTGATCTGCATCAGATTATCTACAATACTTTGAGTAGTTTCGTAAGCAGCCTGCATCTGAGGACGTAACTCTCGTTGAGCCTTGACGTCACCTTCGCGTCTGGCAGCTTCAAATTCTTCGTTCATTTGCTGGAACTTATCCTGATTCGAGATAAATTGATCAAAGGTAGACCGGAAATCTTTCATCACTTTCGGTTTGATGAATTCACCTAAACGGGCTGCATCATCGATCTTTCCAAGCTTAATGTAGTTGATGGCAAAGAGTGATGTTATGTTATAATTCTCCTCATCATTTCTGAACGGAGTTTTTTCCTCAGAGTATTGAAGCCAGTAATAAGCGCTATCCGGCTCGTTCATTTCCATATAGGTTTCTGCCTGCTGAAGGAAACTGTAACGATAGTTGCCCAGCATGCGGCGGATGTTCTCATCAAAGTACACACCTTCTGCATTCCAGTTCTTGAATGAAAACTTGCGCAGACGTTTAGCATTCAGATCAGGATCGATGAAACCGGTAAACTCTGATTCCACTTTCTTCGGAATTATGCGATAGGCTTTACCTTCAGTTCTGAAGTAATCTTCCATACCCAACATACTTTGTGAAGAAACCGTATTAGCGAAGTAAATAGGGCGTAACCAATTGTTGGTTTTGATGAGGTCGAGGATCATAAGATCCTGTACCTGCATGAAATAAACTCCATTGCCCTGAGCATCTCGGCCGTAAAATCGTCCGTTTACTTTCCATTGCATGGCATCATCCAGCGAGTCAACTGGCATTTCAAAGTCTGTTCCGCTTTGGAAGATCTGCAGGGAAGTATCCGGTTTAACACCGATCGCTTCTTTGTACTTAGCATCTTCGGAGAAAGCTTCTTTCAACATCGGTTTATTAACCGGTACGGTAATGGTTTTAGGTTCCCAACGATCGATCCGGGAAGTAATACGGTCAATTTCTTCATCATTGAAACTGATCGGTAATGGGGCAGACTCATGCGACCATTGCTTTTTTAATTGTTTAATATACCAATCAGTATTGAGCAGGCTTAAGCATACAATCCTAACATCCGTACGGACACCTTCAACTTCCTGTGCGTACCAGAGAGGGAATGTATCATTATCCCCGTTTGTAAATATGATAGCATTTGGAGCCACAGAATTAAGCAGGTTCTTTGCATAGTCCGGGGCTACGTAACGATCATGCCGATCATGGTCATCCCAGTTCTGAGATCCCATCAATATTGGAGAACCTATGAGAGCCAAAGCCACAATGCCGTAACTGACTACCGCATTATCCTTTAAATAACTCTTAGCAAGATCCACCAAACCGGTGACTCCAAGCCCCACCCAAATGGCAAAGGCAAAGAACGACCCTACGTAGGCATAATCTCTTTCCCTGGGTTGATAGGGCGTCTGATTCAGGAATATAATGATCGCTATACCGGTGATAAAGAACAGTGTTAATATTGCAAAAGCCCGCCTCCAGTCGGAGGTAAAATGGAAGATCAGGCCAAATACTCCCAGAAGGAATGGAATAAAGTAATAGGCATTACTTGCGGCATTTTCCGGATACTTTTCAGTTTCAAATCCGGATTGCCAGCCCGTATCCTGCATATCTGAAACCCTGCCTATGAAGTTCCAGTTAAAGTAACGGATATACATATGATTGATCTGATAACTCCAGAAAAAGTCCCAATCACTATCGTATTGTTTATAGTAATTAACGTGATTGGGCTGAGAAGAATATCGACGAGGGAAGAAGACTTCCTTGTCCTGATTGATATTGCCGATCGCATTATCAAAGTTCTTACCTTTTAGCAGGGGAGTTTCACCATATTGCTCACGCTTAAGATATTTAACGAAAGCTTCTACCGTCTCAGGATCATTTTCATCAATCGGAGGATCAGCGATCGAACGGATCATAATCACGGAATAGGAAGAATAACCGATCATGATCATAGCATAGCTGATGAGTGCGATGTTTGCCAATCTGTGTTTATGTTTCTGAGTGTAATAAATACCCCAGGCGATCAATCCCATAAAAATGAAGATGAATGTCATCGGTCCGATCAGCCCATACGAACTTTTATGGATCTTATCCGCCCAGTCAGGTAATTCCTGAATAGTAAAAGGGTACACTAACAGGAAGGAGAGGACTGAAATGACTCCCATCAAACCAAAACTGACAAGTGTAAAATCTTTCTTTTTGAAATAAACAATAAGCGCGACAAAGAAGAGGGCCAATAAGTTAAGCAGGTGAACCCCGATAGCTAGTCCAAACATATAGGCTATGAGCACTAACCAACGCTCATTGTAAGCTTTATCGTGATTTTCAGCCCATTTTAATGCCAACCAAACCACAATAGCAGTGAAAAACATGGATAAGGCATAAACCTCCGCTTCAACGGCATTAAACCAGAAAGTGTCGGTAACTGCAAAGGTTAATGCACCCACAAGTCCGCCACCATACATACCTATCTTATCACTTTTTGACATTTCATCGTACGCAGGACGAAATTCACGAACGAGCCGAACAATTATGAGATAGAGAAACATTACTGTAAATGCGGACGCAAGTGAACTCAGGAAATTAATACTCAGTGCAACATACTCCGTGGGCATGAACATAGAGGCCACACGTCCTAAAATGGAATAAAGAGGTGCTCCGGGAGGGTGATTTACCTGTAAGCCATGGGCAACTGCTATAAATTCTCCGGCGTCCCAAAAACTTGCAGTTGGTGCCAGGGTTAGTGTATATACGATTAACGAAACAAAGAACGTGAAAATAGCGAGATATTTGTTCGTCTTATTATGATCTGAAAACATGTATTAATTTTCTGACTGAAATAGTTTTTGGATACTCAATAATTACCTTTATGATAGGCCTGCAATTATAGGCATAGCCTGATTCTATTCAAAATAGAACAGCACCTAAAATACAAACCACAATGGTGCAAAACGGAAGTTTTGTGAACCTATTTTTCAATTAACAAATATTTGCATGACTGATACGAGTAAAGAACGGTTTTCGTCTAAACTAGGACTCATTCTAAGTGTGTTAGGGATTGCCATTGGAACTGGAAATATCTGGAGATTTCCCAGAATTGCAGCTCAGAATGGAGGGGAGACTGGAGCAGGGGCATTCCTGGTCGCATGGATTTCGTTCCTGTTTCTATGGTCAGTGCCACTTATAATAGCTGAATACGGGATTGGCAGAAATGGACGGAAAGGAATTATTGGTTCATTCTCTGAGCTGATCGGTAAGAAAAAAGGATGGATGGGTGGTTTTATCGGGTTTGTAGCCACAGCTATCATGTTCTATTACAGCGTTGTTGCCGGTTGGTGCTTATACTATCTGGCACAATCAATCGGAGTGCCGTTACCGGAAACTTTTAGTGAGGCTAATGCAGTTTGGGATGGATTTCACGCTACGTATTTCCCTGTAATAATGCATGCGATCATAATGTTGTTAGGTGCATTTGTTGTGATCAGGGGAATCTCATCCATAGAAAAAGTAAATAAATTTCTAATCCCCGCTTTGCTACTTGTACTAATTGTTTCACTGATAAAAGCAGTAACTATGGACGGTAGTATTGAAGGAATTAAATACCTGTTTACACCTGACTGGTCTACCCTGAAGCAACCCGAGATCTGGCTGGAAGCATTAACTCAAAATGCATGGGATACCGGAGCTGCCTGGGGATTGATCTTAACCTATGCCACCTACATGAGGAAAAGTGATGATATTACCATCAGTGCGTTTCAGACCGGGATCGGAAACAACATGATCTCATTGCTTGCTGCTATCATTATCTTTTCCACTGTGTTTGGTACACTGGGTAATTCAATGAACAATGGAGAAATTTTGGATGTAATGAAAACATCTGGTCCTGCCGGAACCGGGTTAACATTCATCTGGATGCCGCAATTGTTTTCTCAAATGACCGGAGGAGGGATCTTTTCCATCTTATTTTTCCTTGGACTTACTTTTGCAGCATTCAGTTCTCTCATTTCTATGATCGAACTAGCAGTGAAAGTATTTGTTGATACAGGAATGTCCAGAAAAAAAGCAACTGTTTTTATCGCCGTAGCCGGTTTTGCATTTGGGATTCCTTCAGCGATGAATCTTACCTTTTTTGCCAATCAGGATTTTGTTTGGGGGGTAGGATTGATGGTGTCCGGAGCATTTATCTCATATGCAGTTATCAGGTATGGTACTGAGAAGTTTCGCACTGAACTGGTAAATACAGAAGAAAGCAAAACCGATCTGGGTTCCTGGTGGGAGATCATCATTAAATACATAGTACCGGTTGAGGTTATAACACTACTGGCATGGTGGATGTACTTAAGTGCGTCTGAATATGCTCCGGATACCTGGTATAATCCATTCAGTACATATTCAGTTGCAACGGTACTGGTACAATGGGCTGTAGCAATTTTTCTGGTGAAATTCTTTAATAGAAAATTAATACCAAAGGAGCTTAATTATCAGGATTGATTCAGTTTTTGATCAATTCTAAGCATTATATCTCGTATTTCTTTAAGTACTTCAATACTGTTTTCGTCGGTATTTGAGTGACTCACGGATTTATTATCGGTAACAAGATCTCTTTGATCAAAAACCATTTGCCGGAATACATGAGCATCTACTATCCCTATCAGGCTTAGATCGGCGACACCTGCACCTGAATTTCCTGCCGTTTCTATTCTTAAGATACTTAAACCCAGCCATTTTAGAAGTGGACCTTCTTTAAAAGTAAGGTCCTGAATTTTATCTAAAGGAATTGTTTTTTCGACCTGAACCAGAAAACCTTTTTTAAAACGTAAAGAGCGAGTGGTCAATTCACATTCCAATCTGTCAAAATACTTATTGATAAAGACCGGGGCGATAAGAACCCAGAAAAGGACAAAAGGAATTCCAACGATCGTTATCAGAAACATGAAAATCCCATAGACCAAAAAATAGGTTTTTAAACGAGGATTGAATTCAGCTTTTTTCAGGATCTTTGCTTTAGTACTCATTCTAAAAAATTAGGATAAAAAAAAGGCGCTTGTAAGCGCCTTAAGTTACCTGATTAAAACAAAGATTCAATTTCAATTATCAGAGTTAGTGGATATCTGATTCCGTTCTACTAATTTCATTGCCGCAGAATTCATGCAATATCTTAATCCGGTTGGCTTGGGGCCATCATCAAAAACATGCCCAATATGACTTCCGCAATTTGAACAAACGATCTCAGTACGTTCCATGAATAGGCTGTTATCTTCTAATTCAACGACTACGCTATCATCTATAGGTTTCCAGAAACTAGGCCAACCGGTGCCACTTTTATATTTATGTTTAGAATCATACAGTGGGTGGCCACAAGCCGCACATACATAGACGCCATCTTTTGTAACCTTGTAGTATTCGTTAACATAAGGTAATTCGGTTCCTTTGTTTCTAAGTATTCTGAATTGAGAAGGAGTTAATATCTCTTTCCATTCGGCTTCCGTTTTTTGAACCGGATAATCTGCAGGCACGGTATCCTGATGAGCAATATGAGTTACGTGGTTAAATTCAGTGTTTTCTACCTCTTTACTATCAGAGTTTATAACGAATATACCTGCAAGTACAACAGTTATTGCTGCAGTTAAAAAAATAGCTTTCATAGTGATTGATTAGTTTTAGCCCTGCTATCAAACCATCTAACTTTTTTTTTATTGTTACCAGTCCCAATCGTTGTAATCATCTTTTAAAAGTGGTAAATCTTTTTGATGGAATAATCTCATTCCAACAGTGAAGCCAACCCAAAACTGATACTGCCGTCCTTTTCTGGTGGGAGACCACAAGCTGTACCAGGTGTAATCATCGGAATTGTTAACCCGACTCACCTGCATATTTAATGACGGACCACCATACAACGAAGCATAATTCCCAAATCGTTTACCAATCAGGAACTTATAACTATAGATCCAGTTTTTTCGTCTGCTCCAATCTTCTTCAAAATGATGAAGCATGCTAAATTCCTGATTTACAAACAGCGAAGAGTTTGACACTTTCTCAAATGAATCAGTGATGTTCTTTTCCAAACCTACGGCTAATCCTACGCGATATACATTTCTTTGTAAGTTGGTATTGTAACCGATAATTGCTGAATTATAGACACGGTATGTTCCAGTTGTAAAACCAACATCGGTAAAACCACCATCACTATACCGAATATCAATATTTTTTCGACCGTTGCCATATAGACTTACGATACCAATGGGAGCTCCTTCAAATTCTTTTGCAATATTGAGTACTCCTATCTCAAGACCAAGTGCAGTTTCAGAGTAATTTACTGTACCTATCATAAGTCCCTGAATATCTTTGGCAATGTTAGCTACACCAGCGAAAGCAAGTCCTTCTAAATCTCTGGCCACATTTACACCTCCTGTAGCCATTAATCCGGAAGCACTACGGCCGGCATAATTAAAAAATCCGGAAGCTAAAAGCCCCTCTATATTCCCAAGAGCTATATTTGCTCCCCCTGAAGCCTGTAAGCCGGAAATATCATCTCCAGCAAAGTTAGCAACTCCTGCAGCCTGTAAACCTTCTACATCATTTCTTGCAAAATTTATCCCTGCCGTACTTTGCAAACCCGAAATATCATCCATCGCGGCATTGAATAATCCGCCGAATTGTAAACCTTCTATGGTACCGGTGCTGGCATTTCCAATTCCTGCAAATTGTAATCCACTTGAATTATGACCCGACAGGTTTAATGCACCGGCTATATTTATTCCTTCCAGATTATCACCGGTTATGTTTGCCACTCCGGCGAACTGAATTCCGGACATGTAATCGCTACTGTAATTGATAACCCCGGTAATGTTTACACCTTCCATATATCCTTGCGAGTAGTTGGTTATCCCGGCTAATTGCACGCCACTGGCATAATACTTTTCTGCATTGAACAAAGCTCCGAATTCTGCACCATTTAATGCTCCGTGATATCCACCAATTAAGTTGATCGAATATTTAGCTGTATAATCAGTTGCATTAGCTCCATTTGATCCAATAGGATTTATAAGAGTTACTCTCCATTTTCTGTATTCAAGATCATTGCTGTAATTCTGTGCAAAAAGAGGAAGAGATAATAGTAGAAAGGAGAGGGTAAGTCCGGTTGAATAGAAATATTTTTTCATAATGTACTGATGAATTTCTGTTGCCGGACATCAGTACGATGATCAAATCAGAAAGTTTATTTTTTTATTAGATTGGTTCCACATTTCTTACAAAAAGCAGCGTCATCGTCGTGATGGGTAGCATGGCACTTAGGACAGTATTTTAGTTCTTCATCTTTAACTCTGGCCATTTCATAACTAACTATCCCTGTGGGGACAGCGATTATTCCATAACCTAGTATCATGATCAGTGTAGCGATGAACTTGCCTAAACCTGTTTGTGGTGCAAGGTCCCCAAATCCAACCGTTGAAAGTGTTACTATAGCCCAGTAAATACTGGTAGGAATACTGGTAAATCCATTTTCCTGACCTTCAACAACATAGATCAATGACCCGGCAAAGATAGCGATCATGATCACAGCAAATAAGAATACGGAGATCTTCCTGCGACTAGCGATAAGTGCACTACTCAGATAGTTCGCTTCTTTCATGTATTGAACCAATTTCAATACTCTGAATACACGTAATATACGTAGTACCCTGATTGCGGTAAGATAATGAGTGCCAGGAAGAAAAAGGCTCAGATATGTGGGTAAAATGGCAAGAAAATCGATCATGCCATAAAAGCTGAAAAAATATTTTGATGGCTGACGAACACAGATCAAACGAAGAACAAACTCTACACTAAATAAAACGGTAAAAACCCATTCGGTAATTCTAAGTGCATACCCGTACTCAGCCCGGATTTCTGCCATTGAATCGAGCATTACTACTAATACACTAAGTGATATAGCAGCTATGAGTATAACATCGAAGAGTTTCCCTAAGCGGGTCTCCGCTTCAAAAATTATAATGTAGAGTTTCTTTCTCCAGTTTTCTTTAACCGGTATGTTATCAAATACTCGGTTCATGTACGATCATAACTTATTTTGAAGGAAAGCGCTCATCCAGAACTTCATTCCAGAAGGCAACTTCTTCTACAGAAGTCAATAATTCTGAAATATCATCATTGATGATCACCGTTTCGATCTTATCACCCTGATTGATACTGTTGACCACCTCTTGATCAGTATCGGTCAATACTTTTCCAAATACGGTATGTCGGCCATCAAGCCAGGGAGTGGGAACATGAGTGATAAAGAACTGACTTCCATTGGTACCCGGACCAGCATTGGCCATAGAAAGAATGCCGGGAACATCATGCTTCAGATCAGGAGTAAATTCATCTTCGAAATTATACCCCGGGCTACCGGTTCCGGTTCCGTTTGGGCAACCTCCCTGAATCATAAAGTCTGAGATAACCCGGTGGAAATTTAAGTTGTCGTAATAACCACGGGTAGCAAGGTTGACAAAATTTGCTACAGTTTTAGGTGTTTTATCGTCGAAAAGTTCAAGGTTTATATCACCTTTAGATGTTTTTATAACTGCTGTAATACTCATTTAATTAATTTTATAATTCAGTGAAATAAAAAGAAAATTTGAATCTAAACCAGGGTTTTCTTCTCCGGTTTGAGCATTCGAAATATGATGAAATTTGTACCCTAATGAAAAACCAAGTGATTGGTATAACTTTCGGTCGAAAGCTAGTTTTATATCAAAGGTATAATTTAAGCGTTTAGCATCATCGGTAGGAAACACTTTATTCATATATATAAATCCCCCTGTGGTTTCTGCTACAAATTGATACTTCTCGTTAAAAACTTTTACCAGCCCTAATCCTACAGGGGAGAGGCCAAAGCCGTGAGCATAGTCTTTTCGCCCATTATCATCTCTTTTTGAATAATCAAATCCAATATAAGGCGTAAGATGAACTTTATAAGTAAAGAAAACATCCTCGGATTTTTGCTTAAAAATTTTTTTAAGATCGATGGTAAACTGGGAAGTTTGAGAATCCGGTGTTTTCCCCAGAAAACGCATTGACGTGGGCGAATAAAGACTAAAAACTTCGATTTTATATTTAAAAGGAACTGAAGTTAATTCAGATGACTGAGCCTTGGAAATTGAAGAAGGGATCAAAAGAATTGACAGGAAAAACCAGTAAGTATATTTTTTCAATTTGTTGGAAGCTTTTTCATTTTTTCTTTCTGGAAGCCAAGAAAGATAACCCCCAAATTATTACCCAGGCAATTGTTAAATAATAATAGCTGCCAAGTGCCAGAATTAAAATTGTACCACCATACAAAACATGGTAAAACCAATCTGGTACACTTGTTTTTGAAGCTTTTGACTGGAGCATTCCAATAAAGAAGAAAGCGATCTTACTTACTAATAATAGCCCGGTGTAAATCCAGAGAATGATATACAGAGGTTGATTTTGAGTATATATCAGAACTCCGGAAGAAATAAGAAAAAGGAGGTCGGTAAAAGAGTCTTTTATCCAGTTCATTAATTAGAATTCAGGATCTGAATCCAATTCAGACTCGATCAATTTAACTTCCCTAGCAAGCAGCCCTTTTTCTCCGTTGTCGAGAATAAATTCTACTTTTTCACCACGTTTCAATTTTTTAAAACCGTCCGAGTCTATTTCTGAATAATGGACAAATACTTCCTCATCATTATCCGCATTAATGAACCCGTAGCCTTTTATATTATGGAACCACTTTACGGTTCCTAAATGTTTCGACGACATAACTATACCTTTTGATTTTTGACCCATTGAAAAGAAAATGCAAAAAATATCAGATATCAAGTTAAAAATGTCTAAATGTAGCCTACTTATTTAAGTTGAATATGTTCAACCCAAATAATCGAGTTCTTTAAATGTCCGTTTCGAGGGGCTTCTAATTCAGATTTCCAACCTACCTCATCTAAAGATTCAACATTTACAATATAACCTTCGATAGTTAGTATATGTCCGCTCCTTAACTTTTTCAATTTGTCAGATATATTCTTGTTCGCCGGGATTAAATGCCAGAGACCGATCTGAGCTTTAATTTCGTGCAAAGGGAAGGGAGCTTTTGTAAGATCAAGATCATAATATCGGTCTTTTAAAGAAAAATGGATCTCATTGAGATTGCGCTCATCCGACATCTCATTCCATCCAACCAGAACATCTATTGGGGAAAGATCTGATTTAGCATCAAAAAAATATCTTCTTCTTTTGATGATCCGGGCTTCAGCCTCAATACTTCGAAGAGGAGTTATTGTGTATTTTTCAAAATCGAAGGGAGGCTGGTTTGTTCTGTGTATTTGTGGTATTCCATCAACCACTTCACCCGGAGCCCGGTGAATTGGATAATCATACCAAAAGCGAAACCCAGCAAATGCTACTATACAAACAAGTATATACTTCAGCATACAATGTCCTTTCTGTTTTATTGATAGGAACTACTAATGCCGGATTTGTTACAGATTAGAAGGGATTTTTTAAAAACAGGCTGATCTGTACTTTAGCACAAATTGCTCCAGATCCTCGATATAAAAATTTCTCAATACGGAAGATCCGTTTGGGAAGATGATATCCTCAAAACGAATATCTACCTGTTTTGCATACAAAAATTCAATATCTCCATGTTCAAATTTCAATTCTACTTCATCAGAGGGAATATCAATTTTAGTAGAGGTCAGGAATGGTGGCTCACCGGGTAAAAATAATCCCTGAGAATCGTAAAACAATTCATTTTCGTGTTTGAAAACCTCCACCATTGATGAGTTAACACTATTTTTGATCTCTTCATTGATGATCATATAAATGTGATTCTCATCAAACCCAAGTACTATGGAATTGTTCTTGTCTGAGATTTCTACTCTGGAAATATCATCGTTACACTTTAAAGAATCCTGAATGGTTGAACTTCCAGAATCAGTAGCCGTCTGGAGAAAAAGCAAAAGTAACCCGATAAAAAGTTTCATAATTCTAAAAGTGATTGAAGTATACAGTCAAACATATGACGATTCGTACAAATTATAGTTTCAACCATACTTAAGATTATTTAGTTTCAACCGATTATTAGTATACTATATGGTATCCCTTAACAAAGAAATCATTTATTGAGCAACGTGAGCCAATTTCTAATTGCCCCTGAGGATTTTTTAATTCTTATAGTCGATGATACAGAGGCGAATATACGCTTGTTATCTCATGTTTTAAGAGGTGAGGGCTTTCAGCCTATTGTCGCCTTTAACGGATCCGATGCTATTGATTTGATTGAGAGTAGAGAGCCGGATCTGGTGTTGCTCGATATCATGATGCCTGATATGACGGGTATTGAAGTATGCACTGAGATCAAACAAAAGGACAAGCTAAAGGATATACCCATTATATTTCTAAGTGCACTATCTGAAACGAGTGACAAAGTTGAAGGATTCAGAGCCGGTGGGGTTGATTACATTACCAAACCATTTCAAAAAGACGAAGTACTTGCCCGGATAAGAACCCATCTTTTTTTAAGCAAACTTCAAAAAGAGAGAAAACAGCGCATCATCGATCTGAGAAAAAGAGAAGCAGATCTCAGGGATTTAAATAAGAAAAAGGATGATCTGGTTAGAATGGTATCTCACGATATCAAAAATCCACTCACAGGGATTGTTGGATTAGCAAATATGCTAAAGCAGGATATGGATTTTTCGGAAGAAGAAAAGGCAGAGATGCTGCAGGTTATGGAGTCCAGCGGCAGGAAATTACTAGAAATGGTTGAGAAAGTATTAGATGCCGAGGATAGCTCAAAGAAAATGGATGAACCGGATCTTTTAGTTACAGATTTACGAGAACTGGCCGATAAAGTAAAATCAGTAAATAACCCGAAAGCTATTCTCAAAAAGATCGGGTTAAGTATTGATCTTTCATTAAAACATAACCGGGTTTTACTTGACGAAGTAAAAATGGAAATAGCATTGAATAACTTAGTATCAAATGCATTGAAATTTACCCAGACTAATGGGACAGTATCTTTATCTATAACTAATAGTGACGACCTGATACAATTCAGGATCACTGATACCGGTATTGGAATTCCGGAACATATGATCGATAAATTGTTTACAGAACATGATTCTGACAGCAATTATTCCAGTAAAGGTACTGATGGAGAAATTGGTACCGGTTTAGGGTTAGATGTAGTACAAAACATAGTCAGAATTCATAAAGGCAAAGTCTGGGTTGAATCGATTGAAAATGAAGGATCAACATTCTATATCGAAATGCCGTTAATCAAAGCAACTTAGTGATGAACAAATACAATATTTTAGTCATTGATGATGATGATCCCATTCATTTTTTAGCAAAGGGTCTACTGGGAAGAGAGTACAATCTGTTTAATGCAAAGAATGCACAGGAAGCGATAGATATTTTAACTACAACTCAGATAAACCTGATTATATCTGATATTCATATGCCCGGTTTAAGTGGACTGGAATTGCTGGAATCACTTCGTGGTGATGAAGATAAGAGCAAGATCCCCGTACTTATAATGACCAATCTTCCTACCATTGAGAAAGAGAAGAAGGCAATGGAATTGGGAGCTGCCGATTTCTTCAAAAAAGAACTCTTTACCAACGACAAACAGAAGATCATTGATCTAGTTAGAATGAAGCTGGTTACCAATGTTCAAATTTCAGGATTACATGAGGATCTTGAGATGAGCAAAGAACAATTGGTAATGGAATTGATGGAAAGTGCAATAACTGGTGATTTTGAAGATACCGTTGATGTTCTTATCTCAGAACTTAATGCCATTACCAAATCTGAATTAACAGGGTTTTGGTATGTTGGGGATGGAAAAAATGAACGTGTAGTTTATCGCATTGCCCAAGGAATTGAAGATTCAAATTTTGAAACTATCCCTGAACAAACTCTCATTGAGGAATTAGGTAAGAATAAAGTCGGATATATTGTAAATAATATTGTTAAAGAGGAGAAAGGTACGTTTAAAGAAGGTTCAAAGTATCACAACCTTACCAGTGAGATAGCTGTACCTATCTGTAAAGTAAATGAAAAAGAATTATTAAATAATGAGATGAATTTACCTGATGAATCTGAAATATTCGGAGTGGTAATTCTGAAAAGAAAAGTATTGTTCTCAACCATTGAATTTGAACTTGTATCCCGGTTGATCACTCAAACCGGATCGATTCTATGGCGGTTATATCAATATAATTCGTAGCCTTTCTTTTTTAAACGAAACAATGTAGAATTGATGCGTATTACAGACGCATGAAAATTCTTAAGAAACACATTGAATGGATGGTATTTCTTGGAGGCCTTTTATTAATGGCTACCATGAATCCCTATAATAATGGCACATCTCTATGCCTATTTGAGTTATTAGGCGCCCCATTTTGTTTAGGGGATGGCTTGGGTCATTCCATAGCCTTTTTGTTCAGAGGGGAGATCAGAGAATCTCTGAATGCTAATTTTATGGGACCACTTGCTGTTCTGATCTTAAGTGCACGAATTTTGTCAATCTGGAAAAGATTGTTTTTTAATAACCCCAAAAATAAAATGGAGCCAGAAAATGTCTAGTGTATTAGATTATTTCCCAAAAGCAGAAGGCGACGAGGCACTTTACCTTGGTAAATTGATTAGTACAATGAGTGAAGATGACCTGAGGAAGTTTGCTAATGCTTATAATTCCCGCAGGAAAGACCCTCAACTAATCTTGTTTACCTGTTTGTTAGCTTTCCTCGGAGTTGCAGGTATACACCGGATCTTATTGAATCAAGTAGGTATGGGGATCCTCTATTTACTTACTGGAGGGTTATGTCTGATCGGAGCCATTGTAGATATCGTTAATTACAAAGATCTTACTTTCCAATACAACCGTTCTGTAGCGCAGGAATTAAAAACAATGCTATAATTTTATTTATATGATTAGGTAATGAAGGGCTTTAATTATTAAGAGCCCCTTCATCCAGCCAGACTTGTATAATTTTTCTGTCATCGGCACTTAAATAGGGGCCATCGAGTGGCATTCTAGGGATACCAAATTGTGGAGTTTCTGTTAATACATCATATAAACCACTTGATTCGGCATCACCGGCCACGATAATATTATCCTGCCATTTATTTCCAATGCTAAGCATCAGACTATCATAGCTGGTCACATTTAAACCGCCATAACTTCCGTGGCATCTCACACAATTATTCTCAAAGATCGGTAATACTTGTCCCTGGAATGAAACATCCATGTATTCCACATCCGATGGTTTTTCTCGGTCGACAGTAGTTAGACAACTTTCGAAAAAAACCATCAAAAGGATCAACAGTAAGGGTAGATACGTTTTTTTCATCTCATTTTAGTTACATTATTGCCCTTGATCAAAAGAATGAAGCATAATTAAAATTCTCAATCTATTATGAAAGACCGTTCAGAATCACTCGAAGTTCTTGAAGAGTATATTGAATCAGAAGCATTAAAACATCATTGTAAAATGGTAGCAACAGCTACAGAAGCGTATGCTATCTCCCTGGAAAAATCAAAAGATGAGATTGAAAAATGGTGGACTGCAGGACTGTTACATGATCTGGATTGGGAAAAATTTCCCGATGAACATCCAAATAAAGCTGTGAATGAAATTTTACCTGAACTTGGATATTCTGATGAAATATTAGATGCGATCAGAGCACATGCGCCTGAAAGAACGGGTAAACAACCAGAAACTGAATTAGAGCGGTACCTTTTTGCTTGTGATGAGATCTCTGGTTTTATGCATGCTGTTTCACTTATGAGACCTACAGGATTTGATGGGATGAAAGTGAAATCAGTGACAAAAAAACTTAAGACCGCTAATTTTGCAGCAAGTGTATCCAGAGAGGATATCTATAAAGGAGCTGAATTGATCGGCAAAACACTAAATGAACATATACAGTTTTTGATCACTGTATTTTCAGACTAAAAAAAGAAACCCGAACCGTTCAAAGTTCGGGTTTTTTCTTTAGGGCATTTGGTGCTTTGCAGCATCCAAAAGCTCGTTTGCTCTTCGGGGAGGCAGTACGGCATTAATATTGGAAGGTTACAAGGAATTTCGATTTTACCAGAATTGATATAATTCAAACCAATAGATGCTCGAAATAACTGATTATTTGTTATTTTGAAGCATGAAATTGAAGGATATTTTACCACTGGGAAATAAGGAAATAATTCTCTCGGCACTGATCTTTACGTTGATAGTAGTGTCTACCTTTACATCAAGACAAATCAGGTTGCATTCAGATTCTGCAATCATTGCATCCGAGAAGACAAATATTCAATTGCCCGACAAAAGTAATCTTGATGAATTAGTTGCCGTATTTGATAAAGCAGGGATTCTGTATAATAAAGAAGAGTTGTATTGGGCTGCGCGGATCTTAGGATGGAGAACTTTCAGGAAAGGTAATTATTCTTTACACGGGAGCTATTCTTACGAACAATTACTTTCAACAATGGCAAAAGGTATTCAGGATCCCGTATCTATTGTTGTTTTACCGGGAATCACTATAAACAGACTTGCAAGATCACTGTCCCGTCAACTGGCATTTGACAGTCTGGCTGTGATGCAAGTGTTTTCAGATTCTGTCTTTTTAAAGCAAACAGGTTTTAATCAGGAAGAACTATTCGGACGGATGTTACCCGAAACCTATCTGATGTACTGGACTTCATCCCCGGAAGATGTGGTTAATCGAATGCTTAAAGAGTTCAACGATAGAACAGCTTCAGCATATAAAAATGCAGATAATGATTTTGATCTGTCTATTGATGAGGTACTAACTCTTGCTTCGATCGTAGAATGGGAAGCTAAAGATGAAAATGAAAAACCGGTAATTGCCGGATTGTATTATAATCGCTTGAAAAGGAGAATGCATCTTCAGGCTGATCCCACTATCAATTTTGCGTTAGGTGAGCGTAGAAGATTATTATATGAGGATTATGAATTGGACCATCCATACAATACGTACAAGAATTATGGGTTACCACCCGGTCCGATCACTAATCCAGCCTTGAGTACCATTAAAGCGGTAATAAACTACGATCACCATAATTATTTATACATGGTTGCCAATCCTGAAGGAGGCCACACCTTTACACGAACGTATGAACAGCATCTTGTTGAAAGTGAAAAGTGGAGACGCTGGCTTCAGAAACAATACCGGATCAAGCGGCAACGAGAGAGGGAAGCTGCAGCTCAATTAAATAATTAGAATTACTGCTATCGTCTACGATTATCTCTGATAAACTGATTGTCAGCTTCGGTTGATCGGTTCATCTTTTTGATGATCACACTCTGATTAACATGAGTTTTGTTAAAACGAACAGGGACACTTAAACCATAAAAATTATTGATGTCTTTAAGTGCATCTCTGAGTAATGCGGGATTCTTAACATTTCTAAGAGTATTCAATGTGATGTTAGCTACATCATAACCGATAAATGCAAATTCATTAGGTGTAGTCCCAAATCTCACTCTGAAATTGGATATAAAGTTCCGTGTCCGACTTAAAGAGGTATCTACATTAAATGATTCGGTGTAGTATAAATTGGAATCTTTAAGTCTTCGGCTTTCAAGATCCACACTTTTCCATTCTTCCGATCCAAAAATATCTACGCTACTTCTCATAGCTTCCAGATCTGTTAACATCGATTCGATCAATGTTTGTGCGATCGAACCTGTAAAAGGAGCATAAACTGCATCAACCATTACTACACTGTCTTCCGGGTCAGTAGTGAAATATTGAGTAAAGTCGACAATATCATATCCATTTTCTTCCAGATCCTCTTCAAAATAATACTGAATAAAGCCTCCAAGGCGCTGTACTTCGTGTCTGAATGCTCTTGCTGCAGGTGCTCCTAAAGATCCTTGCTCAGCAAGTACAGCTAATGTATCATAGCCCAAAGTATTAATTGCATATTGAGCCATTTTAGTACCTTGTGCTTCGAAAGTAGGGTTGATCTGAAATACATAATCATTATACAGATCCAGACTATCAGCATTAGCTAGTGGCAGGATCATGGGCACGTGATATGATTCTGCCAGATTTGAAAATTCTTTTGCCTTATCAGAAAACAGAGGACCCAGGATCACATCTACATTCTCTTTCCAAACCAATTCACTAACAATAGCTTCGGAAGATTTGGATTGATTGGTAGGATTGTAATGTATAAATGCCTTTGATTTACTATTGGTACTGTTGAATTCTTCAACAGCGAGTTGAATACCTAAGTACAAATTTTGTGGGATATCATATTCCGGAGTTGATATATCGAACTCTGGAAGTACTACTCCAATATTATAGGATAGTCCATCAGGAGCCAGCCGAACAATATTCGGAGTATAATTCTGATTATAACTAACAGGATCGCTGAGACGGTTCTCAAACTCATTGATCCTATTTGGATCGTAATCACCCGCTACTTCTTTTAGTAATTCAACAAGAGCAATTGCACTTTGGTAATTAACCTGACCAATTGCACTTTCAATAATATCATATCGGACCTGATCAAAATTAGTTTGATTAAATACAGCTCTTCGTTCGTCTATAGTGAGGAAAGTGATCACTTTATCATAGAGCGGCATTGCCGACATTGATGCTGAAGTGATCGGTTTTGAATTGCTGAGTTCAAATAACAGGTCTAATGCGTTGGAATAATCACCAAGTCTAAATGAGGCTATGGCATTGGTATAGATTGCCTCATGTAGAATATCAACAGGGTCTGAAGCAGAAATAGACGTTAATGCTTTCGTTGCCTGAATAGGGCGATCAAGAGCTAACAGACTTTTTCCTGCAAACAAAGTTGCTTCGGGGGTATTTATCTTCTGAAAGATCTGAAGTGCCCGTTCGTAATCTCCCTGCTCATATAAAGTCAGTCCACTTTGAAATGATTGGGAGAATCCTGCAATGGTTAATAACAGAAAAGTAATTGTCAGTGAAAGTTTTTTCATTCAGCAATAATTATAAGTTCTATGGCTCTAACCTGATCGGTAGAAAAAAGTTCTCAATCATTCCCATTCTATGGTCGCAGGTGGTTTTGAGCTGATATCATATACAACCCTGTTGATGCCCTTAATCTCATTAATGATACGATTAGATACATGAGCCAGGAATTCATAGGGTAGATGTGCCCAGTCTGCAGTCATCCCGTCGAGGCTTGTTACAGCTCGTAATGCGACCGTAAATTCATACGTTCGTTCATCACCCATCACGCCCACACTTTGTACAGGTAGAAGCACTGCTAAAGCTTGCCACACATCGTTATATAGATGCTGAGCTTTAAGTTCGTCGATAAAGATCTTGTCGGCATCCCGCAAAAGGTCCAGTTTTTCTTTTCCAAGTTCGCCAATTACTCGTATTCCTAAACCGGGTCCCGGAAAAGGGTGCCTTGAAATAAAATGTTCAGGTATGCCTAATTCTCGACCAACTACCCGAACCTCATCCTTAAACAGTTCACGTACCGGTTCAATGAGATCGAGCTTCATCTTTTCCGGTAAGCCGCCAACATTATGATGAGATTTAATCGTTGCCGACGGCCCTTTGAAAGAAACGCTTTCTATTACATCAGGATATAGAGTGCCCTGAGCCAGATATTTAAATTCTGATTTACCGCCTATCTCTTCATCAAATACATCAATGAATGTGTTTCCGATGATCTTTCTTTTTTTCTCAGGATCTGAAACTCCCGTCAATCTGTCTAAAAACAGGGAAGAGGCATCAACTCCTTTAACGGGTAAATGAAGGTCCCGCGTGTATAGATGTAATACATCCTCAAATTCATTTTTCCTGAGCAGTCCATTATCAACAAAAACACATTGTAGCTGGTCTCCAATTGCTTTGTGGATCAATGTAGCTACAACCGTTGAATCGACCCCGCCGGATAATGCACAAAGCACTTTATCATCGCCAACTTTTTTCCGAATGGCAGCAATTTGTTCGTCAATAAAAGAAGCTGCAGTCCAGTCTCCACTTAATCCGCAGATCTCTATCGCAAAATTTTTAAGTATTTGTTTTCCACAATCGGTATGAGCCACTTCAGGGTGGAATTGGACACCATATATCTGATTTTCGAGGTGGCGAACAGCTGCTACTTCTGCATTGGCTGTATGACCAATGATCTCGAAAGAGGGAGGAAGCTCTTTAATATGATCGCCATGACTCATCCAGACAACAGAACCATCTTCAACCGACTTTAGCAGATCAGCTGAATTGTCAATAATAAGATGAGCGCGGCCATATTCTCTTTTTTGAGCTTTTTCGACGCTACCAGGTATTTCTGTATGAGCAAGAAGTTGTAGCCCGTAGCATACTCCGAGTACCGGAATTCCCCAATCCAGTACTTCAGTTTGGAGATGTGGAGCTCCATCATCATTTACACTCATTGGTCCGCCTGATAGTATTACTCCCTTTGGCATTGGAGTTGTAACTTCAGTCAGATCAACGTTAAAAGGATGAATTTCACAATATATATTAAACTCTCTGAGCCGACGGGCGATCAGTTGAGTAAATTGGGAACCATAATCTAAAATTAGAATCCATTCGCTGTGTCGGCTCATAGTAATATGTGTGGGAGCTTAAGAAGTTATATCATCATATTCGTCAGCAGATAGAAGGTCTTCCAGTTGAGAAGCATCTGAAACCTTGATCTTTATCATCCAACCTTCTCCGTATGGGTCTTCATTCACTAATTCAGGATTATCTTCCAGAGCTTCATTTAACTCAGTGATCTCTCCATCTACCGGTGCATAAAGTTCAGATACTGTTTTTACAGCTTCAACAGTGCCAAAAGTTTCATCCTTGTCGAAATCAAAACCAACTTCTTCAAGTTCAACAAAAACGATATCACCTAACTCGCCCTGAGCAAACTCAGTAATTCCAACAGTAATGGTGCCATCACCATTATCTTTTACCCATTCGTGTTCGCGGGTATATTTAAGATCTGCAGGAGTGCTCATTTATTTTTCCTCCGGATTAAATTTAAAAGATGTTTCAAGATATTTGGTAGATACAGAACCTTTGTTGAAGTTCGGATCATCCATTAGTTGAATATGGTATGGAATGGTTGTTTTAACCCCTTCAATGATAAATTCCTGGAGGGCTCTTCTCATTCTGTTGATCGCTTCTTCGCGTGTATTTGCTGTAACGATGAGTTTAGCGATCATAGAATCGTAAAAAGGAGGGATCCTGTAGCCGGAGTAGGCATGAGTGTCGAGACGTACTCCTTTACCACCCGGAGGATGGAATACGGTGATCTCGCCGGCAGACGGACGGAAATTATGTTCAGGATCTTCCGCATTGATCCGGCATTCGATCGAATGACCTTCTATCTCTACAGTATATCCTTCAATATTATGACCAGCCGCTACTTTGATCTGTTCTTCGATCAGGTCGTATCCCGTTACTTCTTCTGTTACCGGATGTTCAACCTGAATTCGGGTATTCATTTCCATGAAGTAGAAATTCAGATCATCATCCACTAGGAATTCAACAGTTCCTGCTCCTTCATAGTTAACGGATAAAGCAGCATTCACTGCCGCATCACCCATACGCTTTCTAAGTTCGGGAGTCATTAATGGTGATGGAGCTTCTTCCAGGATCTTTTGATGGCGCCGTTGTAACGAACAATCTCGTTCCCCTAAAGCAACAGCATTCCCATGTTGATCCGCCAGAATCTGAATCTCAACGTGATGCGGATTCTGAACAAATCGTTCGATGTAAACATCTGGATTGTTGAACGCAGTTTCGGCTTCCTGTCGGCACATCTGATAGTTCTTTTTGAAATCGGAGGGCTCCATTACCACTCTCATGCCACGACCACCGCCCCCCGCAGAGGCTTTAATTATCAGTGGAAAACCGATATCCTTTGCAACTTCTTCAGCGTCCTCAAACGTAGATACAACCCCGTCACTTCCGGGAACAACCGGCACCTTGTTTTTGATCATGGTAGCCTTAGCAGTCGCTTTGTCCCCCATAGAGTTGATAGCATCAGGTGAGGGGCCTATGAACTTGATATCATGTTCGCCGCATATTCTGGAAAACTCAGCATTTTCCGCCAGAAATCCATAACCGGGATGAATCGCTTCTGCATTTGTGATCTCAGCAGCTGCGAGTATACTCGGAATTTTAAGATAACTTTCTTTACCTGCCGGAGGACCGATACAAACAGCCTCATCCGCAAATTTAACATGTAGGCTGTCAGCATCAGCGGTGGAATAGACCGCCACTGTTTTTATGCCAAGCTCCTTGCATGATCTAATGATCCTCAGGGCGATCTCACCCCGATTCGCAATCAATATTTTATTAAACATATTGCCTTGATTTAATCTTTCTGAATGATGAATAGTGGCTGATCGAATTCAACCGGGGTACCGTCAGATACAACGATCTGCTTAACGGTGCCAGAGAATTCTGCCTCTATTTCATTCATAATTTTCATGGCTTCAATAATGCAAAGTGTTTGACCTTTCGTAACTTTATCGCCTTCTTTAACAAAGGCATCGGCATCAGGGGATGGGGAACGATAAAAAGTACCTACAATCGGGGCCTTCACTGTTTCTCCGGATGCAGTGGCTGGAGCAGACTCAGATGTGGTCGCTTCAACCGGAGCGGTGGCTTGTGCCGGAGCTGCCGGAGCAGATGCTGCAGCAACCGGTGCCGAGTTAGTGTAAGTTACCTGTTCAACATCGGGGCTTTTTTTAACCTTAATCTTAAAATCGCCTTCCTCAATTGATACTTCATTTACTTCGCTATCTGCAATTAAATCAAGAATATTCTTTACTAGTTTTAAATCCATAACAGTGTTTATTTAGCTCGTTCTAGATAAGTTCCGGTTCGGGTATCAACTCGGATTTTTTCACCTTCGTTAATAAACAAAGGAACATTGACGGTTGCTCCCGATTCTAATTTTGCCGGTTTGGAACCGCCTTGTGCGGTATCACCTTTCACACCCGGATCAGTTTGTTCTACGGTTAATGTTAAATGATCTGGTGGTTCGGCGTAAAGTACCTGTTCGTCATCTGCATTAAATAACACGCTGCAAACTTGTCCTTCGATCAGGTAATCTTTTCGCTCAACCTGATGTTCCGCAATCGGGATCTGTTCGTAGGTTTCATTATTCATGAAATAGTACATGTTGCCATCAACATAAAGAAATTGGTATTCGCGATTTTCTACACGTACTTCTTCGCTGTTTTCACCAGAACGCCATGTTTTATCGATATTTTTCCCGTTTACGATGCCCTTTAGTTTAGTTCGGACAAATGCGGGGCCTTTTCCAGGCTTAACATGTTGAAATTCTGTAATAGAATATAATTCTCCGTCAATATTCAGAACCATTCCGTTTCTGAAGTCGGAGGTAGAAACTTTTGCCATTAATTAGTTCTCCGTTATTAGTTGCGCAAAAATACAGCGCCTTGTTTTCGATAACAAGTTATTTAACTGAATTTGATCTGTGTTTAGAAGATGCCAATCATTTGAATGAGGGTATATAAAATTGCCAGTGGACAAATGTATTTGATAAATACCGGCCACACCTTCGCAAACAGACTTTCTTTTATCCCTGCAAATCCATGAGACATTTCCTCCAGTGCATTATCCGTTTTCCAGATATAGGCAATGAATACGGAAATAAGGAAGCCACCAGCCGGTAATCCGATATTGTTAAATACGATCACAAAATAATCAATGAAATCCGGACGGAAAGCGATCACCATAGAGATAGCTAAGATCCCGAGTCCGATCGTCCAGGCCGATTTTTTTCTCGTAACGTTATATTCATCTATAGCATAAGAGACGGGTACTTCTAGTAATGAGATGGTGGAAGTTAATGCAGCAATGCTCAATAACAGGAAGAAGGTAACCCCAAAGATCACTCCGATCGTACCCATACTATGGAAGAGGGCAGGAAGCACCGTAAATACAAGTGTGGTACTATCTATTAGCTGACCGGAATCTTTGAAGATCTCTACACCATTTGATTGAGCAAGATACATGGCCGGGATGATCAATAATCCGGCAAGGAAAGCGATCCCTACATCGGCCAGAGTTACAAATGCCGCAGCCTGTGGAATATTCTCTTTTTTACTCAGATAAGAACCGTAAGTAATGAGTGCCCCCATGCCAAGAGATAATGAGAAGAAGGATTGCCCCATTGCAGAGAAGATCAGATCGCTATCGATGAGGCTAAAGTCCGGTAACAGATACGCAACAATACCCTCAGAACTTCCGGGTTGGAACAGTACATAGATGATCATAATCAGGAGAACGCCAATTAACAAAGGCATCATTGTTTTAGTGGCTCGTTCAATTCCTTCGCTTACACCACCTGTAATGATCTTTATAGTGGCTAACATAAACACGGCGGCTACCAGGGCATTTTTAGATCCATTACCCACATCCTGAATCCAAACTGCGGCCTGATCTAAACCGATGGTATAAAAGATCTCTTCAAAAGCGTATCCAAAAGCCCAACCTGCAATTACAGTATAAAAAGACAGGATCATTACCCCGCAGATCACACCCCAAAGACCAACAAGAGGGAAGAATTTACTACTAGAGAGAGCTTTAAAAGCTCCAACAGGATTCTTTCCGGTTTTTCTACCAATCGTAATCTCAGCAACCATTACCGGGAATCCGATCAAAAATGAAGTAAGCAGGTAGATGATCAAAAAAGCCGCGCCGCCGTTATCGGCAACCTGTGTGGGAAAGCCCCAAATATTCCCAAGACCTACCGCAGAACCGGCCGCTGCTAAAATAAATCCAAGTTTAGAATTCCATGAACCCCGATCGGTTGATGATGCTGATGCCAAAAGGTTATCCTCCAAAATTGTTGTTTAAAATAAGCGGGAAAATATTTTAAGCGTTACTCACACGCAACTTTCTAAGCAATACTCCTGAGGATGGAGCAACATTAAAGGTGTTTTTTATTGATTTGATGCCTTTAAAATCACAACTTTTTGCATCTGCTAACACCTGCCAGCTTCCCTGAGGAAGTACTATTTCATGAGCTAACTCTTTGTTTCCATTTAAAGAAATGAAATAATCGTATTGGTCTCCGGTGGATCTGCCATCAATAGAGAAAGTGATATGCAACGGATCTTTATAGACTTTAAAATTAATTTCTTCAGGCTGTGCTTTCCGAAGAGCAGGAGATTGTAACCTGATTTTGATAAGCTGTTGATAATAATTGAATAGGTCCCGATTCAATGAGATCTCTGAAAAATTGAGCCAATTGGTCTCATTATCTTTGTTATAACTGTCATGATCTAATTTCCCGACATTTTTATCTTTATTGTCATGATCAACGATCAGTTTTGCGCGTGCCCATTCCTGACCCGCATGGATCATTGTAACTCCCTGACTCACAAAGAGAGACAGAGCTGCAAGCTTTGAAATGGCCATTTGTTGCTCATTCAGCTTGGTTACTTCATTTTTGTTTTTAAATGATTTGTTTCTGAGGTCTGGATTTAAAGCGAGTCGAATAAAATCTCCCAACGTATACCCATCATGACTCTCTATATAATTTACTGAATGCTTGGAGGTATTGAATAAACCATGTTCCGCATTTTTTAATGTACCTCTGATAAAATTTTCAAGGGCAAAACGAGAGGTGCCGTGACTCCATTCTCCTAAAAGTAATCCTTTATTTGAATAGGGGTCATAACCTTTGAATCCATTTCTGATCCGGTCATTCCAGGAGATCCAATTACGATCAGAAAATCCGGCTGGTTTATACTCACCTCCCCATGGTTCGGCGATCAGTATTGCATCCGGATTGATCTTTCTTGCTTCTTCTCTGATCATATCCACAGTTTCCCAATCAATGATACCGGCAAGATCGAATCTGAACCCATCGATCTTAAATTCTTTCATCCAGTATTTCACGGATTCCACGATCAATTTGCGGGAATACTTTGCCGATGTGTTGATGTCGTTACCCGTCCAACTGTCATTCAGATAATGACCAACATTATCCAGCCTGAAATAATGATCTTTTGCCGTGTATTTTAATGGATTCAGATCGTATTGGGAGGCATGATTATAGACTACGTCCATGATCACCGAGATGTCTTCTTTATGTAGCGCCTTAACCAGGTCTTTAACCTCTTTTACTGCGTTTTCATGTCGTCCAACAATAGCTTCTTCATCGTAAGAACTGTCGGACGAATACATGGTTTCGGGAGCAAAATGGAAGGAGGTCATGTACCCCCAGTGATTTCTGCTATGTGGATTCCATGTATTAGTTAATCCGTTGGCAATTTCTTCGTTAAAGGGAGGTTCGTAATAGGCAAAGTTCTGAAGAGGTAAAAATTCTACTGCGTTTACTCCCAATTGTTTAAGATGATTTATCCCCCCAATTTGAGCCTCTCTGAAATCATTATACACCCCCTGAACGTAGGTCTTTGCCGATGGGTGTGCCACCATATCTTTAATGTGTGTTTCATAGATCACGAGATCTCTGGGGTCTTTGGGGGTAACAAAGTCAGTGCCATCCCAGTCATAATCGGCTTGTTTAAGGATCTTGGTCTTCGCGAAACCTAAATAGTGATTTCTTTTGGTAACGAACTTACTCCAGGGATCGGCAATGAAATGATCGGTTGATTCGAAAAAATCTGACTCATCGAGACTAAAAATGGAATATGCATACCATTTACCAACGATATCCTGTCTTGGATAATAAAAATTCCAAAGACCTTCGCTGTCCTTATGCATGTTGAAATCTGCTCCCGTAGAGCGTTCATAATGATCAAAGATCGTTAAAGTTATTCTGGTAGCTCTGGGGGCAAATAACCTAAAAACTATACCCTGTTTGTACAGCGTATAACCGGGATTAAATTGTTGGAAGTCTATGATCTCTTCAACCTCTTTAAGTTCAGCAATATCCATCTACGTTATAGGACTACCTGGTTCTGCGGTAGTTTCTGCAAACTTTAAGTTGCCTTCACTGTCTTCTGCCATAAGTATCATTCCTGCACTTTCAATACCCATCAGTTTTTTTGGCGCCAGATTAGCAACTACACATACCTTTTGTCCCTTTAAATGTTCAAGGTCTACATGTTTAGCGATCCCCGATACAATAGTTCGGGTCTCTATTCCTATATCGACCTTTAATTTTAGAAGTTTATCTGATTTAGGGACTTTTTCAGCTTCTAATATTTCACCGGCCCGAAGATCCAGTTTCATGAAATCATCGAACTGTATATTATCTTTTAGACTTGGAAAGTTAGATGCGGGATCGTTTGCAGAAGCTCGTTCTTCCAATTTACTGATCTGTGCTTCGATCTCATCATCTTCCACTTTGTTGAACAGAATCTCGCCCGATGACAGGGTGGTACCGGTCTTCAGAATTGAGGTGGAAATATCATCCCAACTTAAGGTGTCTGATAACCCCAGTTGTTCTCGCAATTTCTTCATAGAGGCAGGTAAAATGGGGTCCATTAATACAGAAAGAGCTGCACAAATCTGAGCACTCACATGTAGTGTGTTGTTACAAGCCTTTGGATCATCTTTTCTGGTTTTCCAGGGTTCGGTCTCTGTAAAATACTTATTACCCACTCGTGCCAGATTCATAGCCTCGGCGATTGCTTCTTTAAACCGGAATGCCTCGAATGAATTGGCTACTTTTTCTTTTTGTCGGTTGATGGCTTCCAGAGCATCCAGATCAGTTTGAGATGGATCGATCAGCTCGGGGACTTTACCATCAGCGAATTTACCGGTGAAGGAGAGAGCTCTGAATACAAAATTTCCCAAAATCGCGGCCATTTCATTGTTTACACGAGCCTGAAAATCTTTCCATGAGAAATCAGAATCTTTGGTTTCAGGAAGAGTAGTACCTAACGCATAGCGTAGCATATCAGGTTCAAAATCCTCCAGATACTCATGTAACCATACAGCCCAGCCTCTTGATGTGGAAAGTTTTTTTCCTTCCAGATTTAAAAATTCATTTGCCGGTACATTTTCCGGGAGAACGTAATCTCCATGTTCCATTAATACGATCGGAAACATGATGCAATGGAATACAATATTGTCTTTACCAATAAAATGGTACAATTCAGTTTCCTTATCCTGCCAATAATCTTTCCAGGCTTCGGGTTTACCCTGATCGATCGCCCACTCTTTAGTCGCCGAGATATATCCGATGGGTGCATCGAACCAAACGTATAATACCTTACCTTCTGCCTCATCTAAGGGCACAGGCACCCCCCAGCTAAGGTCACGGGTAGCCGCACGGTCTGATAACCCATCATTCAGCCAGCTTTTAACCTGACCCATTACGTTAGGTTTCCAGTTTTTGCGTGTATCCAGCCATTTTTCAAGTGCAGGCTGAGCATCACCTAATGGCATATACCAGTGTTCTGTTTTCTTTAGCTCCGGTTTTTCTCCGGTTAATGCGCTTACAGGATCTATTAATTCAGTAGGTGAGAGAGAGGTACCACATTTTTCGCACTGGTCACCATAAGCCTCTTCAAATCCACAATTAGGACACGTTCCCTTTACGTAACGGTCCGGCAGAAACATATCTGCTTTCGGGTCATATAACTGTTCTTCTGTTTTCTTTTTGAAGAATCCTTTGTCATTGAGTGTCGTAAATATTTCCTGGGAGGTTTCTTTATGAATATCTGAACTGGTTCTTCCGTAATAATCAAAGGAAATACCGAAATCTTCGAATGCTTTCTTATTAATGGAATGAAAGCGATCAACAATGTCCTGTGGTGAGACGCCTTCTTTTTCGGCTGCAATGGTTATTGGAACACCATGCTCATCAGATCCACAGATAAAAACGATATCCGCTCCTGTTAGTCGTTTATAACGCACGAAGAAATCAGCTGTGAGGTACGCACCTGCTAAATGACCTAAATGTAATGGTCCGTTTGCGTAGGGGAGTGCTGAGGTAACTAAAATTCTCTTATTGTCGGGCATATGATGCTTTTTCGTCTGTATTCAATTCAGCTAAGATAACCAATGATTCACAGAATAATGAAGATGGTTTGTGTGATTTTTCAATTTATTTGAGAGAACATTGTACTATCTTCTACGCCTCATTTCATTCTGCCCATGTCGAAGGAACCAAAGAAAGCTGCACTATTATTTATTTTCATCACAGTATTGATCGATGTGATTGGGTTGGGAATTATCATCCCGGTTGTCCCCTCGTTGATCATGGAGCTCACCGGTGAAGGAGTAAGTGAAGCGGCAAGGTATGGTGGATGGCTCATGTTCGTGTATGCTCTCACTCAATTTATCTTTGCTCCAATTGTCGGATCACTGAGTGATAGATTCGGGCGTCGACCGGTCCTGTTGCTCTCGCTCGTAGGTTTTGGGATCGATTATATAATTACCGGTTTAGCCCCGACCATCGTTTTCTTATTTGGTGCCCGGATCGTTGCTGGAATCACCGGAGCGAGTATTACGACAGCCAGTGCTTATATCGCTGATGTAAGTACTCCGGAAAAGAAATCTCAAAATTTTGGATTGATCGGCGCAGCATTTGGTCTTGGATTTATTAATGGACCGGTAATTGGTGGATTTTTGGGAGAGATCGGGCCCAGAGTTCCATTTTTTGCTGCTGCAGGACTAACTTTTATAAATGTGTTGTATGGGTATTTCATCTTACCGGAATCGTTACCGATCGAAAAACGACGTCCTTTTGATCTTTCAAGGGCCAATCCACTCGGTTCATTAAAACAATTGCGAAAGTTCCCGGCAGTTACCGGATTGGTGGGCGTATTCTTTCTTATTTATCTGGCCAATCATGCTACTCAAAGTACATGGGCGTATTATACTATGGAAAAGTTCTCCTGGGATGAGGGCATGGTAGGGATCTCACTGGGAGTTGTTGGTTTTAGTGTAGCCATTGTTCAAGGTGGGTTGACCAGAGTGGTAATTCCTAAAATTGGAGAAATTAAATCGGTATATCTGGGACTCATTGCCTACATCATTGGTTTTTTAGCCTTCGCTTTCTCACCTAACGGGACCATATTGCTCGCAGTGGTCTTTCCCTTTGCTTTAGGTGGATTTGCAGGTCCGGCTTTAAGAGGTATCATCTCTAACGAAGTGGCAGATAATCAGCAGGGGGAATTACAAGGAGCTTTAACCAGTATGATGAGTTTTACGGCTATCATCGGACCTCCGCTGATGACTTTCTTATTCAGTTATTTCTCAGGACAGGATGCGGATATTTATTTCCCCGGTGCTCCATTTGTCATGGCTTCGATCCTCACATTTATTGCGCTGTTATTATCAGTAAAAGCAATGAAACGACACAGGCATCATTCCACCGCATCAGGAATGGCTAAATCGAATTAGACAAACATTGGAAAACCTTGTATTTTCCCTTTCACAAAAAGCATCCGGTGCTGCCGGGTTGCTTTTTTTTATTTATATGAATGAACTAAAGAATTAAACAATGGGTAAAATCCAATACTTATCACAAGAAGGTTTCGATAAACTGGAAGCTGAATTAAAGGATTTGAAAACCAGAGGAAGACGAGAGATCGCAGATGATATTGCGGAAGCTCGTGCAAAAGGGGATCTGAGTGAAAATGCAGAATATGATGCAGCGAAAGAAGCTCAGGGTCACATGGAAACCCGAATCACCCAATTAGAAGACATTCTGGCAAATGCACGTATTATTGATGCCAAAGATCTCGATCTCACTAAAGTTCGGGTATTGACTACCGTTACTATTTTGAACAAAAAGATGGGTAAGGAAATGAAATATACCCTGGTATCTCCTAATGAGGCAGATTTTGCAAAAGGAAAGATTTCTGTAGACTCGCCCATCGGTAAATCATTATTAGGCAAAGAGATCGGCGAATCAGTTGAAGTGGATGTGCCTGCTGGTAAACTTGAATTGGAAATAAAGAACATCGAAATATAGCAATCCGATGAAACGCCTCATCGATGTTTATGTCTATCGTTTCAGGCATGAAAAACCTGAATTTTTACTGTTCCTTCGGTCTTCAAAAAAAATTTATGCCAACCAATGGAGGATGATCGGAGGTAAAGTAGAAGAGGGTGAGCCCTATTGGAAAGCAGCACTCAGGGAATTCAACGAAGAAACCGGATTGAGCCCTGATAATTTCTGGGTTATACCTTCAGTGAATACATTTTATGAGGCTCAGAGTGATCAAATTCATCAAATTCCTGCTTTTGCTATAGAGATAGCCCCCGATAAAACACCTGTTCTGGACGACGAACACACTGATTTCCGGTGGATTTCTATTGAAGAGCTTGATTCGTACCTTTCATGGCCGGAACAAAAGCGACTTATACGCCTTACACATAACATTCTGATTAACGATCAAATTTTACCTGAGTGGCAACTCGACACCCCCTGAAATACCTGTTAATTCTTTTCTTTCTACAGCCTTGTATTTCAGGTTTACAAGCACAGGACGATCCCTATCGCTTTATGTTTGCCCCGGATGTTTGGTATAATAACGTTGATGGGGTACGACTCGGAGTACGAACATTGGGTGAAGTAGAAGGGACATTCAAAGATGGCCCACACCGACTCGATGCCGGAGTTTGGTTAAGTACCTTCCTGCCTGACCTGCCGGTTTCGTACTATGTATCATTTACAGAGCCCATCCCTCAGATCTCAAATTTTGGAAATGAAGGTAGCATCCAGCTCATTTCGAGTATAAGAACCGGATATTCACATCATCGGATTCAATTCAATAAACGTTGGCAACCCGGATTCGACGAATATAAATACAAAGAAGTATCAGTTTACTATTCAACAGAACGATTATTCGATGATGAATACCGGCCGTTTAACAAATTATGGCAAGATAATTGGAAAAATCTCTTTGGGATATCTTTTAAGATGAGTGAAACCCTGGATTTTGGGTTATTTGAAGCCTATGCTGATGCTACGACTAATGTAAATGAAACTTCGGGAGCATTTACGGTTGCTACGTTTGAAGTGCTTCAGTCCATTGAACTTTCTGATCAATTTATATGGAGAATAAGAGGTTTTGCAGGCATTGGGAGTGATAATGTAGCCCCGGAATATCGATTTATGGCGAGCATGCGTCCTGCTCAATATTGGTTAAATAACGGACTAAGCAGATCGGCCGGTACCATTCCTCAACCGTGGATGGAGTCAGGATCGTTTCAGATCGCGGGTGGAGCTAACCTTAGGGGTTATTCCAACCGGGACATTGAATTATTAGGGACCCTTCAGCAGTCTGATAATAATCTATATTTTCCCCTGTACCGATCATTCTGGTCATTAAATACAGAAATTGAGTTTCCCAATCCTTTAAATACAGCTCTACAAAATATATCCATTATCGGAGATCTTGCTGAATTAAGAAGTTATCTGTTTGTTGATGGGGGAATGGGAACGGGTAGAACCTTAATGACAGGTACTCAAAATGTTGCCCCTCAGGAACTCATCACAGAACCTGGATTTATTGCCGATGCCGGGATCGGTCTTCAAATTTCCTTCAATATTCCTGATTACCTTGGCAAGGATAGAGGTATTTTCATCCGGTATGATGTTCCATTCTGGTTATCTGATCCATTACCACGAGAAAATAGTTTCTCTTACAGACATGTAATTGGCCTTGGTGCCGTAATATCATTATAGATTTATGAAGATTTTAGTAATTAACTGCGGTAGTTCTTCCATTAAATATCAACTGATCAATACAGAGGAAAAAGAAACACTTTGTAAGGGATTGGTGGAACGGATCGGATCTGTCACATCCATCATTAAACAAGAGTTTAAAGGGGAGAAGGCGATAAAGAAATCGATTGTGATCGATAATCACGCAGCTGCACTTAAAACGATCATGGAAATGCTGATCGAGGCAGACAATGAGTATTTGCATTCACTGGATGAGATCGAAGCTGTGGGGCACCGGGTAGTTCATGGCGGTGAGACCTTTAAAGACTCTGTGTTGATCGATGATGATGTGGAAGAAGCTATTGAAGCAGCATTTGATATCGCACCTTTGCATAATCCACCTAATTTGCAGGGGATAAGAGCGGCAAAGAAACATTTACCCAACGTACCACACGTAGCGGTATTCGATACAGCATTTCATCACTCAATTCCACAGCACGCTTATTTATACGGAATTCCAAACCGGCTGTATCGCAGATATAAGATCCGTAAATATGGATTCCACGGAACCTCACATTATTATGTAAGTCGGCAGTATTATAAGCGCAGTGGAAAGAAAAAGAACGGTTCAAAGATCATCACCTGTCATCTGGGAAATGGGGCTTCTATAACAGCTATCAAAGACGGACAGTCATATGATACAAGTATGGGATTTACACCACTCGAAGGGTTAGTCATGGGCACCCGAAGTGGTGATATTGATCCTTCTATCTTATTCTATCTCATTGAGAAAGAAGAATTATCTCTCGCAAATGTTCATGCATTATTAAATAAACATAGTGGATTACTCGGATTGAGTGGATATGCCGGAGATATGAGAGATCTTTTAGAAGAAGCCGAAAATGGAGATCGCCGTTGTAATGAAGCTATTGATGTATTCTGTTATCGTGCAAAAAAATACATTGGCTCTTATATTGCCTCGCTGAACGGAACAGATGCCATTATCTTTACTGGTGGTATTGGTGAGAATGCACCTCCGATCAGAGAACGAATATTAAATGAAATGGATCACATTGGTGTGAAAATAGATCCCGTAGCAAATCAGAATTTACCTGAAGATGGTAAGATCAGTAGTGATGACTCAGCAGTTGAAGTTTATGTAATTCCAACAAACGAGGAATTAGTGATTGCCATCGATGCTGCCAAGATCGCAATTGCCTCTAAACAAACTCCCTGGGCATGATAAAGAATCGGCTATCTGTCTTATTGGCTGTATTTATTATTCTAACAACTGCCTGTTCGAGTTCTAAATGGGTGGTTGAAAATCAAAATGAAATTGATCGTAATGATTTTGAATTGATCGAATCGGTTCAGTTTCTGGAGCGTTCCGGGCAAACAACACCCGATAATCCTATCGTCAGTTTTAATCTTAAAGCGGCTAATACCTTTCAGTATGCGCAACGTGTACGAACTGACCGATATATTCAGCGTTATACTCCAAGCCTGAAATCAATTTTGTTAGGTGTTGCAGGGGCTGGCCTGGCAACTTCGGCTGCAATAGTTGTAGATCAACCTGAGATAAATAAACAGGTTTTATTCGGGACCGCAGGATTTCTGACGTTGAGCTCTTTTCTTAATATGAAACCAACCGGGGACCCAACTCCCACCGGAGAGTCCCGCTTACTTAGAAAAACAGGGACAATTACAGAAACAGATACTGTTCGTGCTGCCCCGATCGCAGGTAACACTCCTTCATATACAGTTTATTATAACAGAGAAGCGATTGTTCTTAGAAATGACATTCCATACGTAAACGGTTCATACTCGATCAATTTGATCGATGAATTGAATCCTGAGAATTTTGAGTATGATAGTTCAGATGCGATCACACTCGAGGTATATTTTAATGATGTGACCTATCAGGAAACGATTGCTCTGTCTGATTTCTTTGAGAGTTTCGTGGTTGTTTCATCGGATGTGACAGCGCTGAGGGATGAACCGGAACTTGATTCCAGGAATATTTTAACCGATCTGGCCAATGGTAGCCAAATGAAACTCGTTTCAGAAGATAGTCTTTGGTACAAAGTGCTATATGGTATTTCAGAAACCTGGATCTCGAAAAGTGATGCTTATCCTATCTGGCGACCTTCAGAATTTGCTTCACAGCTCAATATAATTGCCATCCCTAATATCCCATTTGGTAATGTTGATATAGAGAGTAATATTCCACGCCTTACTTCACAAAACGACAGTGCTTACGCCTTTGTGATCGCAAACCGGGAATATCAGGGAGCATACTCAGAGCGTACCTATGCCGAAAGGGATGCAAGATTGATGGAAGAGTATTTTCAGAATGCATTGTCTATCCCGGCAAATCATATCTACCGGGCCATTAATGTTGAAACTCGTCAACAACTGGCAAGAGCTTATAACCGACTGGCAACTTCACTAAGAAGTGAGCAAAAAAGATTGATCGTGTATGTTTCCGGATATGTGAAAACCGGAATTAATGATGATGTACTATTACTTGGTACTAATCGGGGTAGTAATGAACAGGAGTTAAACCTGAATGCTTTTTTTGAAGGTTTGAGCAAACTTCCGGTTAAAGAGATCGTTGTTTTTGCCGATCTCGATAACGTTGATGAAAAAGCTGAGCAGGGTTACATCGAAAAGCTTGGAAATCAGATCGTAGATAATCAGCCAAATTCTGCTGTGATCTTTGCGTCTACCGAAATACAGAATTCGGGTATGTATTCTGTTCCCAATGGTGAGCAAAAACGCCACAGTATCTTTACCTATTTCATTGCAGATGCTTTAAAGAATCGCCAAAGTGATATAACTGCCTTGGTGAATCACTTACAACGAAATGTTGATTACACCTCCAGAAAGCTGCATAACCGACCTCAGCATATAGTTTATATCGGTAAGTCTGATATAAGTCTGGTGGATTAATGGGTTGGTTGTTCATCGGACTTAGCATCATTTGTTCGGTTAGTATTGCGCATCTCTTAAAATCGGCAGATAAACGATCCCTCAGGATCCTAAATATATTGTCTGTCAATTATCTGGTAGCCATGTTAATAGGTTTTCTATTATCGGATGCTGAGGTGATACGATCGGTGCCTCCGGCCTCAACACTAATTTTCAGTTCTTTGATAGGTGCTATCTTTATTCTGAATTTTTTGTTGTATGGACGCTCATTGGTACAAAACGGAATAGGAGTAAGTGTGGCAAGTATGCGTCTCTCATTGCTGATCCCCATTATAGCCAGTGTCTTTTTCTACGATGAAATTCTTGCAGACTTTCGATACATCGGAGTGACCCTGGTGTTTTTAAGCATATATTTCTTATTACCAAATCCACAGATTAAGGGGCAAGGCACACTATCATCACGTATGCTGTTGCTGATCTTATTTGTTTTTACCGGAATTGCCGATGCAGCACTTAAGATCTATGAACGTGAATTCCAGCTGCAATTAAGTGAATATGCTTTTTTAAGTATTTTATTCGGTTCCGCCTTTATACTGAGCCTGATCATATTAGAGATCAGGAAAGCACTTAATTTTTCGGCCAGAGAAGTTCTATTCGGAATAATTTTAGGAGTAGTAAACCTTTACTCCTCATTTTTCTTAATTTTGGCCCTGCAACAGCTCAATGGAGCTATAGTTTTTTCAGTTACCAACATTGGAAATGTTTTAGCCGGAGCCTTAGTAGGTTTTTTTATTTGGAACGATCAGGTTTCAACCAAACAGAAAGCAGGATTGGCCCTTGCCGTCCTATCAATTTTATTATTAGTAATTAACTAGACATGGATATTATAAGCACGATCAGGGATAGAGCTTCAAAAGCAAAGAAAACGATAGTGTTACCCCGTTCTTCCGATGAGCGGGTGATAAAAGCTGCTCAATATTTAACAGAGCATAATTTGTGTAACGTCGTTCTCATCAAAAATCCGGAAACACAGGATTTGCCTGCCGGTTTAACCATGATCGATCCTGCTGAAAATGAGAAATTCAACGAGTATGTGGCTTCATTTGTAGAGAGAAGAAAACATAAAGGTATGACGGAAGAAAAGGCGACTGCCATCATCAAAGACCCGTTGTTCTTTGCTGCTTCTATGCTCTCTCACGGGGATGCAGATGGTTGTGTGGCCGGGTCAGTATCAACAACAGGAGATGTTCTCAGAGCTGCTATTCAGGTAATCGGATTAAAAGCCGGTTCTAATGTTGTATCCAGTATCTTTTTAATGAGCTTTGACGATGGGCGGGTATTCTCCTACGGAGACTGTGCGGTTGTTCCATATCCAACTCCGGAGCAATTAGCCACCATAGCTACCGATTCAGCAAGTTCACATAAAGCATTGACCGGTGAAGACCCGAAAGTGGCGATGTTATCATTTTCAACGAAGGGAAGTGCAGAGCATGAAAGAGTTGACCTGGTAAGAGAAGCTCTGGAAGGTGCTAAGAAAAATAGCCCGGATTTAGCCATCGATGGTGAAATTCAGTTTGATGCGGCTTTGGTCGAAGCTATTGGTCAACGTAAGGCCCCGGGCTCACCGGTGGCCGGGAAAGCAAATGTATTCATATTCCCAAATCTTGATGCCGGTAATATTGGTTACAAGATCACTGAACGATTAGCCGGAGCAACAGCTACCGGTCCGGTAATTCAGGGTCTTGCCAAGCCCATGATGGACCTTTCCAGAGGTTGCTCATGGGAAGATATTGTTAATACAAGTTGTGTAGCCGCTTTATTAAGCTAGTTAAATTCTATAACGCCGATTCGAGTTCAGTAAATCAATAAATAAACTATGTCATCTATCGAATTATACCCTTTAAAATTTGATCCCATCTTAAAAGAAAAGATCTGGGGCGGAACTAAACTTGGTACCGTACTGGATAAACCTACCGGAGACTCTGAAAACATGGGGGAATCCTGGGAAATATCAGGGGTAGAAGGAAACATTTCTGTTGTTTCGGAAGGCGATTTAAAAGGTAGAACTTTGGTTGAACTGATCAATGAATACAAAGGTGAATTGATCGGAGAACATGTGTATGAAAAGTTTGGAGATAAATTTCCATTGCTTATCAAATTCATCGATGCTAATGATGATCTTTCAATTCAGGTACATCCCGATGATGAATTAGCACAAAAACGCCATAATTCGTTTGGTAAAACTGAGATGTGGTATGTGGTTGATGCAGAAGAGGGTGCTACACTAATTTCTGGTTTTAAAAAGCAAACCAATAAAGAAGAGTATCTCAGGATATTTGAAGAAGGTAACCTTACTGATATTCTTAATTCAGAGGACGTGGTGAATGATGATGTTTTCTTTCTGCCGGCAGGACGAGTTCATACTATCGGTAAAGGTTTACTGATCGCTGAGATCCAGCAGACATCGGATATCACTTATCGAATTTATGACTTCGATCGCGTTGATAAGAACGGAGTTGGAAGAGAGTTACATGTGGAGGAAGCCGTAGATGCGATCGATTACAGCTTTTATGAAAATTACAAGACCAGTTACGACCGTTCTGCGAAGATAGATGAAATTGGAAGGTGTCAATACTTTGTAACCAATCGTTTACTAACTGACGAACTAATTGAGCGGGATTATTCAGACATTGACTCCTGCATCATCCTCATGTGCCTTCAAGGCAGTGGTACCATTGACTTTGATGGTGGTTCTGTTACGTATGAGCTGGGTGATTCTATTCTAATTCCTAACTCAATAAAAAATATTTCGATCGATCCTTCATCCAATAGTAAATTATTGGAAGTAAAGATCCCATAAAAAGACCGAACCGGATTAATACGGTTTATTCTCAATTAATAAAAAAGGGTATGGTTCAAAATCCGGCAGAATTCATTGATAATTATCTGCACATGAATACCTCGATCGAACTTCGGTCACTGGAGAAGGTGTATGATCATGGTCCGCTTATAGGTGATCTTTTCATAGGAGGGAAGCACATGTTTCCAAGAATACAGTTTGGTGGGCCAGTTTTTTTCGATAAGGAATATATTTTCTTTACCGTTTTCACCGGTTCAGAAAGTGAGCCAAAATTTAAGGTCGGGGCATTTAATCTTAGCGAAATGCAGTACTCCACTTCAAATGACGAATTTCCGGTGATCGATATTCTTAAAAAAGAAGCGAATCGGATCTTCTTTTATACAGACATGGAGAAGCAAAAACTTACTCATATCGATCTTTTCTGGGTACTTTGAGAATCAATAGATGGGCTTATCCCACCTATAGAAATTCTCAATCACGACTTATTTAATTCTCAGGGTGTGTTTTTGTATCTTTGGACAAATTCTAAATAAGGGGTAAACCGTTGAACGCTAGCCACTATGAAGCGGTTTACAGAAACGAATATAACCGATAAATAAGCAGATATTAATGAGTGAAGAAACGAAAGCGCTAGAATCAATGATCGGTGAGGAGTACAAGTATGGTTTCACCACCGATGTTGAATACGAAGAATTTCCCAAAGGTATCAATGAAGATATAATCCGGGAATTATCTGCGCGTAAAGAAGAGCCGGAGTGGATGTTGGAATTCCGGCTTAAGTCATACCGCGCATGGAGAGAAATGGAAGAGCCAGATTGGTTTAATGCTACGTATAAGAAGCCAGATTTTGAAAATCTGCTCTACTATTCAGCTCCTAAGAAAAAGCCAAAGCTGGACAGTATGGACGAAGTGGATCCAAAGATCCGTGAAACCTATGAAAAGCTGGGAATTCCTTTGGAAGAACAAAAGATGTTGTCCGGAGTTGCTGTTGATGCAGTTTTTGACAGTGTTTCAGTATTCACATCCTTTAAAGAAAAGCTAGCCGAGGCCGGTGTGATTTTCTGTTCCATATCGGAAGCAATCCGGGAATACCCCGAATTAGTAAAAAAGTATATCGGATCAGTGGTTCCGGCAAGGGATAATTTCTATGCAGCACTGAATTCTGCTGTATTTTCAGACGGATCATTCTGCTTCATTCCTAAGAACACTAAATGCCCGATGGAGTTGTCCACTTATTTCCGCATCAACAATATGGAATCAGGACAGTTCGAACGAACATTGATCGTAGCCGAAGAAGGTGCGAGTGTGAGTTATCTGGAAGGATGTACCGCACCCATGTATGATGAAAATCAACTTCATGCTGCGGTAGTGGAGTTAGTTGCCTTAGATGATGCCGATATAAAATATTCCACCATTCAGAACTGGTATTCAGGCGACGAAGAGGGTAAAGGTGGTATTTACAATTTTGTTACAAAACGAGGTATCTGTAAAGGTAAAAATTCAAAGATCAGCTGGACACAGCTGGAAACCGGTTCTGCCGTTACTTTGAAATACCCTAGTGTGATCTTGCAGGGAGACAATTCTATTGGCGAATTCTATTCTGTAGCAGTTACCACAAAAAAACAGCAAGCCGATACCGGTACCAAAATGATTCACCTGGGTAAGAATACCCGTAGTACCATTATATCAAAAGGTATTTCCGCAGGTCAGTCTAATAACAGTTACCGGGGTGAAGTTAAGGTTGGTAAAAATGCAAAAGGAGCAAAGAACTATTCCGTATGCGATTCAATGTTGATCGGGCAGGAATGCGGAGCTCATACATTCCCTTATATCTCGTCGGAAAATGCAAGCAGTAGTGTTGAACACGAGGCTACTACTTCCAGAGTGGGTGAAGAACAGATCTTTTATCTCATGCAGCGTGGTATCAGCGAGCAGGATGCGATTTCAATGATCATCAATGGTTTCGTTAAAGATGTATTGAAAGAACTACCACTGGAATTCGCAGTAGAAGCGAACAAATTGCTCGATGTAAAACTGGAAGGTAGTGTGGGGTAATCTCCATGATGATCAGGAGCGTAATGCAGTATATATGAGCTAACGATACTTCGTTGCATACGCTCGGTAAAACGATATTAAATAAACAAATAAGTAAAAACTCAGTACAAGTGTTAGAAATCAAAAATTTACACGCCAAAGTTGAAGGCGAAGACATTGAAATTTTGAAGGGCGTAAATCTGAAAGTGAACGCCGGTGAGATCCATGCAATCATGGGGCCAAATGGTAGTGGTAAAAGTACCCTGTCAAAAGTGGTTTCAGGTCATCCGGAGTACGAAGTGACCGATGGCGAGATCCTTTTTGAAGGTGAAGATATTACTGAAATGGATGCCGATGAACGCGCACACTTAGGATTGTTTCTCGCATTTCAGTATCCGGTAGAAGTTCCGGGTATCACGAATAAAACGTTATTACGCGAAGCCTATAATACCATTGCACGTGCTAATGATCGTGAAGAATTAGACCCGCTTGAATTTGAGGACTATCTGGTTTCTAAGCTGGATGTGATCGAAATGAAGGACGAATTTCTTAATCGTTCTATTAACACTGGGTTTTCTGGTGGTGAGAAGAAGAAGAATGAGATCTTCCAGATGGCTGTGTTAGATCCAAAGTTATCATTTCTGGATGAGACCGATTCCGGATTGGATATCGATGCCCTTAAGATCGTATCAGATGGGGTAAATAAGATCGCTAATGACGAAAAAGCGATCGTATTGATCACGCATTACCAGCGTCTGCTAAATTACATAAAACCTGATTTCGTTCACGTAATGATGAATGGAAAGATCATCAAATCAGGTGATATTGCACTTGCAGAAGAACTGGAAGCAAATGGTTACGACCAGCTTCAAAAAGAATTAATGCTAAATGGAGAGGCTCAGTAATGAGTGAAGTACTAGCTAAAGATACCATACTGTCATATATCGGAAGTGAAATAGAAAGTAAGGCGTCTTCAGTTTCTATCCGTGCAATTAACGAGCGTGGGAGAGAAGCCGTTGAAAAAACGGCGTTTCCTACAAAAAAGGATGAAGACTGGAGATTCATAAACCTTAAATCTATCACCAAGAATTCTTTTGTATCTGTGAATGATGCAGGTGTTAAGGATGCCGGTGATATTTCAGGCCATTATTTGCCCGAAGCATTAAATACCCGTCTTGTTTTCGTAAACGGCGTGTATAATGAGACTCTATCTTCAGTGGATGGATTACCAAAAGGAGTGATCGTCGGTAACCTGAGCGAATACGCAGATCATGAGACCGTAAAGGAGTATTTGGGAACAATTACCAATTACGAAGATGATGTGTTCGCTCCTTTCAACGATGCTGTATTTTCTGATGGAACATTTATTTATGTACCTGAAGAGACCACCGTTGAAGCTCCCATTCATATTCTGAATGTATTTACAGATGCTGAGAAACCATTTTTTGCCACTCCCAGATTATTGTTTGTCGGGGAAATGTATTCCAAGGCAACCATTATTGAAGAGCATATTGGTTTATCGAACAATGCCTATTTGAATGTTCCGGTTACTGAGTTTAAGTTGTTTTCCGGTGCACATGTACACCATGCTCGCATTCAGCGGGATTCAAAAACGGCAAGTCATGTTTCCCGACCTATTGCTATGCTCGATGGTCATGCTGAATATCACTCCTATACTATTTGTCTTGGAGCCAAGCTTTTCAGAAATGATCCTCGGGTAATTCAAAACGCTGAGGAAGTAGATTTTACCGTAGATGGTCTAGTTCTGATCGATGGAGAACAGATCGCGGATACACATTCCATTATGGATCATCGATTCGCCCATGGTCGTAGCCACCAGTTGCACAAATGCGTGATCAATGATGAAGCACATTCTATTTTTAACGGCAAGATCTTTGTTGCAAAAGATGCTCAGAAGATCGATTCCTTTCAGGAGAACCGAAATCTGTTACTCTCGGATGATGGAAAAGTGAATACCAAGCCTCAGCTCGAAATATTTGCTGATGATGTGCTCTGTTCACACGGTGCAACCATCGGACAGTTAAGTGATGAGGAAGTTTTCTATTTGCACAGTAGAGGATTAACAGAACAAAAATCACGTGAATTGCTCGTTTATGCTTTTGCACTGGAAAGTGTGGAAAGTATGGAAGTTGAATCCGTGGAAAAATTACTTCTTGATGAGGTAATTAAATACACAACCAGAGATTAACTGCCAACTTCTTAAGATGGCAGAGGAAAGTAATATCGCTTGTCAACTAAAATGAATCGATGAACTTCGATTCATTTTCGGAAAGGCGTTATTCAGATCGAGATAAGAAAAATGAACCAAGGTAACGAACATATACAAACTTCAATTAACTGGGATGAGATCAGATCTCATTTCCCTGTGCTTCAACAGCACGTTAACGGGAAACCCTTATCTTATCTAGACAATGGAGCCAGTAGTGAGTTGCCTCAGGTAGTCATTGATCGGATTAACGCCTATCATACCAATGAACATGCAAATGTACATCGTGGTATTCATTCATTGAGTCAACATGCCACGGACGCTTATGAGCAAGCCCGAAAGAAAGTTCGGGCTCTTATAAATGCACGGTATGAAGAAGAGATCATCTATACAACCGGTACAACGGATTCCATCAATTTGGTCGCGAATAGCTATGGCCGAAAACATTTCAAAGAAGGTGATGAGATCATCGTCTCAGAGATGGAACATCATGCCAATATTGTACCCTGGCAAATGATCGCTGAACAAACAGGCGCTCTTTTAAAAGTCGTTCCTGTCGATGATCAGGGGGAACTGATCATGGATGAGTATTATAAGTTACTCTCTGACCGTACAAAAATGGTGGCTTTGATCCATGTATCTAATGTTTTGGGAACTATAAATCCGGTGGAAGAGATCATTGAAGCTGCTCACGCCCGTAATATTCCTGTTTTATTAGATGGTGCACAGGCTGTTCCACATAGCGCTGTGGATGTTCAGAATCTCGATGTTGATTTCTATGCATTTTCTGCTCATAAAATGTGCGGGCCAACCGGTTTTGGCATTTTGTATGGAAAAAAAGAATTACTTGACGAGATGCCACCGTACCGTGGTGGTGGGGATATGATCGATAAAGTAACGTTTGAGAAGACCACCTGGAATGATCTGCCTCACAAATTTGAAGCAGGTACACCACCTATTGCTGCCGGAGTGGGTTTCGGGGTTTCAATAGACTACCTGAATACCATTGGGATGGAAATTATTGAACAACGGGAACAGGAATTATTGCAATACGCGACTAAAAAACTTGAGGCTGTTGATGGATTACAGATCATAGGTACATCATCAAAAAAAGCTTCCGTAATTTCATTTTTACTAGATGGAATTCACCCCACCGACGCGGGAACCATACTGGATAAAGAAGGAATTGCAGTTAGAACCGGACACCATTGTGCACAACCATTGATGGACCGTTTTAACATCCCTGGCACGTTAAGAGCGTCTATTTCATTTTATAATAATGAAGACGATATTGACCGCCTTGTAAAAGGAATTGAATACACTAAAGAATTTTTTGGTTAATAGGAGATCAAGATGGCTAAAATCAAAGAAATTGAACGAACTCCAAATCCCGATGCCATGCGCTTTGTGCTGGCTGAACCGCTCACAAACGGGGTAACCCGTTCCTTTGAAAATGCTGCTGATGCTGAAGGAGATGAACTTGCATCGGCCTTATTTGAGATCGAAAACGTGATCAATGTTTACTATGTAGATAAATATATTACGGTTACTCAGGATGGTCAGGCTGTGTGGTCAGAGCTTCTGCGAAAACTCGCACCACCTATCCGTGAGGCTCAACCTCAGATGGATCTTGAACATGATCATGAAGTGCATGTTAGTTCCGAGGCCTCAAATGATCCCCGGTTACAAGAGATCAATCGTATGCTCGATGAGCAGGTTCGTCCTTATCTCCTGGCTGATGGAGGCGGTTTGAAAGTATTAGGGTTAGATCAAAACCGACTGAAAGTACACTATCAGGGTGCATGTGGTACTTGTCCTACAGCAACAAGTGGTACGTTATACGCTATTGAAAGTATGGTGAAACGTATTGACCCCGAAATTGAAGTTATCTCCGTATAGATCATGAACGAAATCACTATAAGTAACCGCGCATTTGAACGAATTGCTGAGATTAGGAGGGAAAAGAATATCCCTGAGGACGCATTTCTGAAAGTTGGAGTGGTTAGTGGTGGTTGTTCCGGATTGACCTATAATCTCGATTTTGCTACTGATGTAACCCCGGGAGATCAGGATCAGGTGTTTGAGAAAGAGGGGATGAAAGTGCTGGTGGATATGAGAAGCTATTTGTATCTGGCAGGAACCCAACTCGATTATACCGATGGGCTGGATGGACAAGGATTCCATTTCAATAACCCCAATGCCAGCCGAACCTGCTCTTGTGGTGAAAGTTTCTCGATTTGAGAGATAACCACTCCTTTGGTTATTCTCACTTTTGGGGAGAAAGTCTTATCCAATTCTAAACACATATTTATGCCCGAAGAGATCGTCAATAAAGTTAAAGCGAATACAAAGTTGATCAGCCTCGATCTTGCTAAGCTTTTTCATGATCCCATTCCTGTTGCAGAACTGGATATCAAGGATTTTCTTCACATGGGATTATTGCTTAAAGAGGCTGATTTTAGAAAGCATCTGGAAGAATTTGACTGGAGTAAATTCGAAGGCAAATACCTTTCTGTATTTTGCTCCACCGATGCCATTATTGCTCCCTGGGCATGGATGCTGATCACTTCTCATGCCAATAAATTTGCTAAAGAAGTCTTTCATCTTACTGCAAAAGAAGTTACACATGAACTGTACCGAAGAAATGTGGAAGAACATGACTGGATGCAGTATCAGGATAAATTTGTATTACTAAAAGGATGCGGAGATATTCATGTTCCTGATTCCATCTACCTGTTGGTAACCAATAAGTTAACCGAATCAGCAAAGAAGATCATGTACGGCGAGGCATGCAGTTTTCTACCGGTTTACAGCAGCTGAAATAATGATTATTCCAGATCGTAGCATAATCAGCTATCTTTCTCCAAATTTTTAATAATCGGTGATCAATTTAGATGAAAGCACTTCTGACCGGCTCGACACGTGGAATTGGTAAAGCCATACGTGATTTATTTTTAGAACAGCAGTTCTCCATTATTGGAACCTCCCGCTCTCCAATCAAAGATTTTTCGAATCAGAAGTATAAACATATCGTCTCAGATCTTTCCATAGAAGAAGATGTTCAAAAACTGAAGGTGATATTTGAAAGCAATGACATCCCCGAAGTCTTAATTAATAACGCCGGAATTTTTGAGGAAGCTGATTTTTCACTTCCTGACGATGAATGGTTGGCAAACTGGGATCGCATTATGCAGGTAAACCTTCGTTCTGCCGCATTATTAAGCAAATGGGCGATTAATACCTGGAAGAAACATGGAATTGATGGCAGAATCATTAACATTGCCAGCAGGGCAGGGCAACGGGGCGATACACAGGAATATACTTCGTATGCTGCTTCCAAAGCCGGAATGATCGGGCTCACTAAATCCATTGCCCGAAGTTTTGGTAAGTATGGAATCACCGCATATACCATTGCACCGGGGTTTGTTGAAACCGATATGGCCCGGGAATCTATCGAGATATATGGTGCTGAGTATCTGACTCAAGGCTTATTTCTTGACAGGATTGCTCCACCTGAAGAAATGGCAAATTTAACACTGTTACTGGCTGAGGGTAAACTGAAACATGCCACTGGACAGACTTTCCATGTAAATAGTGGTTCTTATTTACCATAATTCATTTCTTTTCTGTGGATGAATACTGAAATGTCAGTCTGGTTTTAATAAATAAATCTTTGGTAATTGATCTTCGGAATGTTGAATTTCCCGTATGTCTGATATCAGAAAAAGAAAAAAAGATCACGTTGAACTTACTGTAACTGAAGGCACTCAATATTCCTTCCGGTCCGGCTTTGAAAAGTATTATTTCAATCATAATGCCTTGCCGGAGATTGATTTTAATGAAGTTCACACAAGATCAACATTACTTGGGCGCGAATTTTCTTTTCCTCTGTTTATTTCTTCCATGACCGGCGGATATTCTGAGGCTGGTCCCGTTAATGCTCAGATCGCTGAATTTTGTGAATCGGAGAACCTTCCGTTTGGAGTGGGTAGTCAGCGTGCTATGCTTGAAGACCGAACACTTACAAAAACATTTTCTGTAGTTCGGGAAAAAGCTCCATCGGCATTTATATGTGCAAATATAGGGGGAGTACAATTAGTTAACGGATTTCCCGAAACTCATATACGATCTCTGATCGATTCAATACGTGCCAACGCAATAATTGTACATCTGAATCCCCTGCAGGAATTAATGCAACCCGAGGGAGATCATAATTTCAAGGGAGTATTGAAGGGCATCGAACAATTGGTAAGGGATACAGAGTTACCGGTGATCGTAAAAGAGACCGGAGCCGGTTTATCAAAATATACAGCAAAGAGATTATTGAATGCTGGCGTTGAGGTACTTGATGTAGCCGGAGCCGGTGGGACCAGCTGGGCAAAAGTTGAGAATTACCGGAACTCTAATCATGATCCTCATCATAATTTCGATGATTGGGGCATACCTACCACAGTTTGTCTGGAAGAAATTCAGAGTTTACAATGGGATCGAAGTTTTGAACTAATAGCCTCAGGTGGAATACGATCTGCTGATCATATGGCCAAAGCTCTTTGTCTGGGAGCTACCTTTACTGCTACAGCACAGCCAATTATTAAAACAGTGATCAATGAAGGGCAGAAGGGACTTGAGACACTTATCAATACCTGGAAAAAGGACTTGCGGATCATACTTGCTTTATTAGGATGTACCTCCATTAAGGAGCTCAATAAATCCCATTTGCTGCTTAAATGAACCCAAACAGAGAGTCATTCTTTTCTTATATTCTCGACGAATTCTACCGAGATACTTTTGACACCTACAGCGCTTAACAAAGAATTACTGGTAAAGATCGAAAAAGGACTGCAGTCTCTGGATCTGCCAGAATTTCCGACCACCCTCTACGAACCTTATACGTATGCCATTTCAGTTGGTGGTAAAAGAATAAGACCCTTATTAACCATGCTTTCTGCTGGAATGTGCGGTGGAGATCCTGATGATGCATTACCTGCGGCATTAGCCGTAGAAATTCTGCATAATTTCACATTGGTTCACGACGATATCATGGATTCTGCCGATACCAGACGAGGTAAGCCAAGTGTATTCAAAAAATGGAATGAGAATGTCGCGATCTTATCCGGTGATCTCATGTTTGCAGATGGGATTCAGAAACTGAATTGGTATGGTACAAATGATTCCTATTCAAAAGAAGAATTCGCAGCGATCTATGAAGTGTACCTTCAATCGGTTGTTACGGTTTGCGAAGGGCAGGCGATGGATATGGAATTTGTAGACCGCCCGGAGATCACTTTAGAAGATTACATTGAGATGATATCTGGTAAAACGGCCGCATTGTTGAGTAGTTCGTTAGAATTGGGGGGAATAACAGCTCACGCATCTACTGATGAGAGGGCTCGTTTAGATCAATTAGGTAAAGAAATGGGCATTGCCTTTCAGATACAGGATGATCTGTTAGACGCCATCGCTAATCCCGAAAAATTTGGTAAGCGACCCGGTGGAGATATTTTTGAAGGAAAGAAAACATATCTCACCATACTTGCGTTAGAGCGTGCGAACTCTGATCAGAAAGAGGTCATTTTAAACACATTAAACTCAAAAAAAACGGATGAAGCTTCAGTAAATAAAGTACTGGAGTTGATGAATGAATTGAAAGTAATTGAAGATGTATCAGAGATCGTTCGAAAGACCTATCAAAATGCTAACGATCTGATCGCACAATTCAATGAATCTAAATACAGGAAAGAGCTTGAAAATCTCCTTATCTTCTTACAAAACCGAGATCACTAACTCACACAAAATTTTAAACATGCGCAAGATTTCCCTGCTGGCAGGTGTATTATTTATTTTAATAACCGGATGTAGAAACAAAGATATGATCCGTCCGGGCGAACCCATCAATACCGCCTATGATAAATCGATGACATTGTATGAAAATGGCAAATATAGTGATGCTGCGTACGGTTTTGATATTGTAACACGTCAGGGCAGAGGAACCAATTATGCCAAAGATGCTCAGTTTTATCTTGCCGAGAGTTATTACAATGATAAACAATACATTCTGGCAGCTTCTGAATATGAGCGTTTTATCAGTTACTACCCGCAGGACCCAAAAAGGGTAGAGGTTGAATATAAACGTGCTCTATGTTATTACCAGCAAAGCCCCAGATATCGTCTCGATCAATCGGCAACCAGACAGGCTATAGAACTTTTCCAGCTATTTAATACAAATTATCCGAATTCGGAATTCGTATTGGAAGCTGCTGAAAAGATCGATGAGCTTAGAAGTAAATTAGCCAGAAAAGCCTATGAATCAGGTAATTTTTATCTGCGTACCCGCCGGTACCTGGCAGCTTCTATTTATTATGATCAAACCATAGATCAGTATCCGGAATCTAAGTGGGCGGAAGAAGCTCTGATCAAACAAATTGAAACGTACATAGTGTATGCCGACAACAGCGTACCTTCGAAACAGGCAGAACGATATGCTAAAGCCATTGAAAACTATGAGAAATTCCTCCAGCTTTTCCCACAAAGTAGTAAGCGTGCTGAAGCTGAAAAGATGTACAACGAAGCAGCTCAAAAACTAGCTGAAGCACCAACTGTTGCCGCTGGAGAAAATCAAGGCGGAAACTAATGCCGGATCGGATAGGATTATTTGGGGGAACCTTTGATCCTGTTCACAACGGGCACATTTCTATTGCGCAGTCGTTTCTGAGCTCATCTTATATTGATGAGCTTTGGATCTTACTAACTCCATTTCCACCCCACAAAGACCAAGAGAAGCCTACTTCGTACTCTGATCGGCTTCATCTACTATCATTGGCCTTTAATGACATGGATGGTGTGATCATTTCTACCATCGAAAACGAGTTAAAAAAGCCTTCGTATACCTATAGAACTATCCAGACTCTAAAGCAAAAACATCCCGGTAAAGCATTCTATTTTTGCATGGGAGAAGATAGTTTGTCAGCTTTTAGTAGTTGGAAAAACTATAAATTGATATTAAATGAAGTTGAGCTTTTAGTTGCTGAACGACCAGGAGCTGATCATTCGATGGTTGACAAAGCGATCCTTGATAGAGCTCATTTTGTAACTCATCAACCACTTGATATTTCATCATCACAAGTTCGGAAGTTTGTTTTAAAAGAAAAACCGATATCGGATCTGGTTCCACAAAGTGTTAGCACTTACATACTAAACCAAAACATGTATAAATCCCTGAAATAATTATGAGTATCAGCAGAAAAGATTTTTTTACAATGGGTTCAGCTGCAATGGCAGCAACCGTACTCCCTAATGTTTCAGGTACTGGTAATAAGATACCAAGTCTTATAAAGCCCAAAGCACTGCAAGAAGGTGCAACTCTGGGTTTAGTAGCACCCGCCAGCCCGATCCATGATGAAGCAGATTTTGAGCAAATGCTGTTGGATCTTGAAAGGTTAGGGTATAAATACAAATTAGGGCACCATGTAAAAGACAAATATGGCTATCTGGCAGGAAAAGATGAAGACAGGGCTTCTGACCTTATGTCGATGTTCGAGGATGAGGAAGTTGATGGAATTATCACTGTTAGAGGAGGTTGGGGATGTAACCGTATACTGCCCTATTTAGATTTTGAGAAGATCAAAAATAATCCAAAGCTGTTTGCCGGATTCAGTGATATTACATCGTTACACCAAGCAATCCTGTCTAAAACCGGGTTAGTCACCTTTCATGGTCCTGTGGGGAAATCAGACTGGAATGAATTCACTGAGTTAAGCTGGCGGTCTGTAGTTCAGAATAAACAGATGCCTGTGTTTCAAATTCCTGAAGATGATCTGAATTCCTTTCATATTCACTCGGGCTCGGCAAAAGGACATCTTTTGGGAGGGAATCTCACTGTTTTGACATCAATGATAGGTAGTGATTATCTACCGGCTTTTAATGGTGCCATACTGTTTCTTGAAGATGTTGGGGAGGATGCATACAGAATTGACCGAATGCTCACACAATTATCATTGGCCGGAATACTCCAACAAATAAATGGTCTGGTTTTCGGTAAATGTACCGATTGTGATGCCGGAGCCAGAAGTTTAACGCTTGCACAAGTATTCGAAGACCATATTTCACCACTAAATATACCCGCATTCTACGGCGCTATGATCAGCCATGAAAAGCGAAACATAACCATTCCTATGGGAGTACAGGCTGAAATGAACGCGGATACTATGAGTTTTAAATTATTAGAATCCGGGGTTATCTAACTATAAATTAATTATCTTCGCTCACAGTGAAGAAGAAGACTATTCATAACACAGTTTATTTCGGGAAAACTGCATGCTCTAAGTGTACGCTTGTTTGGATAGTATTCATGGTCAGTGTTTTATTATCCCCAAAAGCACAAGCTCAAAAAGCAACAATATCTGGTGTTGTAACAAATGCTTCCACCGGAGAGACGATTCCTTATGCTAATATCCTAAAGAAGGGATCAACTACAGGTACCTACACCGATAATGAGGGTTATTTTGAACTAAACCTCGAGCCGGGAAATATCACCTTAGTTTTCACTTGTATAAGTTATAGGGATACGACTGTGGTTCTTGATCTGGATGCAAATGAAAAGGTAGAAATATCGATCGCTTTGAATGAAGATGCGATGTTAATGGATGAATTAGTGGTCAGTGCTAATCGAGTAGCTAATAAAGTAGCACAACTTGCTGATCTCAGAGATCAGCAAAATTCAAACCTGGAAGGATACACCTCTTCGATCTATAAACTGGCTATTCTCGGCCCCCTTAAATTCACCGAAAACGACACAATTATAGAGCCAACTGCCTTCTCAGAACGGGTCTCCGAGATCAGACATATGATGAAGCCCGAAAGATATTCTGAGATCATAAAGGCTAATAGGGCAAGTAAGAATTTTTTCAGCGAATATGATTTTTTCACTACCGGAGGTCCTCCATTAAATCTGAATCAGGATAAGGTTTCTTTGTCCATTCTATCCGAAGATCTTACAGTAACCGGACCAATATCTGATAATGCATGGCGCTATTATGAGTTGACGGATGAACCAGCGGATTCCAGCTGGCCAGAAAACACTTTTAAGATCACTTTTCTGCCTAAATATGAGAACCGGCCACTATTCTCTGGCAGTGTTTGGTTTAATGAAAATTCATCATCCATTTTAAAAATAGACGTAACACTGAATGAGTATGCATCCACAAATAATGGATTATTCAGTATTCAAAACCTTCATTACGAGCAGGAATATGAGTTAGTGGATGAATTCTGGCTCCCGGAAAAGACGATACTTTCTGCTGATCTTAAATTTCTGGGCACTTCTAATATATTGAGATATAAAGATGAATGGAGCTGGAGTGACCATCAGGTGAACCCCAAAAGTCTTTCTTTTGAGGATGTTGAACTAAGTACCTCGATCTTAATGAGTGATGCTCACAAAAAGAAAAATGCATACTGGGATAGTGTAGAAGTTTCTCATCAAAATACTAATGAGACATTACTGAAGGAGGCTAAAAACTATACGGAAGAGAACAGAACTCTTCGTCTGGGAATGTCTGCAATGAGTACTTTCTTCCGGCTTCCCTACCAATTAGAGCGTTTTTATCTGACAAATATCAACGATCTGTACCATTTCAACAGGGTAGAGGGTCATTACCTTGGGCTTGGACTCCGAACGCCTATACATTCCGACTATGACTACAGGGCTACCATAGGGTATGGTTTTGCTCAGAAAGACATTCAATTCAGAATTAGTGCACAACATTATTTTCCCGGTACAGCATTTGCTCCAGATATTACCTATCAGAACCAGGTTATCCGGCAATATCAGGATTATGAGTATAATCAGACACCAATAGATTTTTTCGGTTTTCGACAAACCATGAACTCCTTGATTTCAGGAACCCCGGTAAATAATTATTTCAATAAACGAGGATGGTCCGCAGGGTTAAAATACCGCTTTGATGTAGAATCATTTATCCGAGTTTTATATTTGGATCAGACCCATACATCTCTGTCAAGTAATACCTCTTATAATCTGCTGGGCAATAAGATAGATCCGGTACTATATCCAAATAATGATCCTGTTTATCCAGCGATATCAGGCCATCTTAAAGGTATCTCTGTTCATTTACATCACGACACCAGAAAGTATCTGAGAACTCAATTTTTAAGAGATTACAATATTCGTGATTTTGGATGGCTTACTGATATTCAATTGGAGAAGGGAATTGCAGATTGGGGAAGTGACTTTGACTTTACCCGCTACAGATTCGGTTTAATGTTTAATATTCCGGTATTCAGTGCTCATTTTCTGGAGATCGATTTCATCTCCGGTGCTTCTGATGCGGGAACTCCCGGACAACGCATGCATACGTTTAATGGGCACGTAGTGGATGATTATGTGAGAAAACGACCATTCAATACTATTTCCTTTAAAGAACCGGTTGGGTTTAGAACCACGTCTTTGAATATAAACTATCGCTTTGGTAGTTCGATCACCAGAAAGGTTCCTGTTTCCTTCATTCAAAAAAGCGGGATCATGTTTTCAACCTTCTTTTCTGCGGGATTATTAGATCAAAATCCATCCCTGGAACCTCTACTGCACCCATCTAAAGATAATATGCAGGCTGAGATCGGCATCTCAGCTTTTAAGATCTTTGGCTTTATTTATATGGAATTCAGTAAACGCTTGATCGGGGATTACGGAAATGAGATCGGGTTCGTAGTCCTATTTTAAATAAGATCTGCTAAAGTGATCATAATAATTATCTGAATCATCAATATACTTACCCATCAGATTAGCAGTTAAACAGGAGTGGATTGGATAAATTGATACTATATCTCCGATCCTTATTTGTGAGATCAAATCCTTATCAGCTTTCAGAATACCGTGTTCCTGCGACAATGCTTTCAGATAATTTCTTTCTCCGGATACTTTGACTCCGTTTACCGCATATAGGACTCCAAATACCTTATTTCCGGATTCATCAAAGATATAATCCTTTGAAAAATGAATCGCACCACCATGAATTACTAGCTCATTTCTATCCGGGTAGATTGCAGTAACCGGGCACTCCATCGAAACGGCGATATCCTCTTTGGTACATGAGCCTATTTTAAATTGCATCCAATCGTAAAACACAAAATTACCGGGACTGATCTGATCAACTACGCCAAAGTCATCCAATACCGAACAGGAGGGAGTATCTCCGAAACAGATCGGAATATTATAAATTTGTTTGATGTCTTTTAATTCGGACAATACCGGCAGTATTCTCTCTTCGATCTCTTCTTTACTCTTACATTGATAGGTATAACCCGCATGCATGTAAAATCCACTTAAATCTAGATTTTTAGCTTTATTTACCTTTTCTATGAATTTTGAAATAGTATCCCTTCTTGAATAATCAACTCCTGAGCGACCATAACCCGGATCTAATTCGAGATATACTCCAATTTGATGATCTGATCGTTTATCCAGAATGCTTAGAGATTCCAACTGATCTGTGATAATATGGATCTTCGCTTTTGAACTTAATTCATTTAGCCTTTCCATTTTTCGAATATCGACCGGAAAAGCGATGGTAATATCATTCCATCCATCGTCAATAAAGAAATCGGCCATTTCAACAGAAGATACGGTGATCGCCTTAACTCCCTCAGCTTTAAATAGTTCGCCAATCATTCTTGACTGATGAGTTTTAAAATGGGGCCTGAATTCCACATTACTATCCTTAGCCTTTTTGGCCATCAATTTGATATTTTTGGAGGCTACTTCAAGATGAAGTCTCAGTAAAGGGAAATTCATTTTGTGTATTTAAATTATTTACAGTTGATAAATGGATGAATGCAATTTTACTCTTATTTTTAATGAATGAGTAATGAATTAAATACCATTGGAAGAATAGAGCGTGTACATTTACCCGATCTGGATCTGTCTAACATTGAAGCCAAGATTGATACCGGTGCGTATTCATCTAGTCTGCATTGTCACCATATTGAACAATATATCAAGAATGGAAAGGAATATGTGAGATTCAATTTACTGGATCCGGAACATCCTGATTACAATGATAAGCTGTTTGATCTAAATGTATTTGATAAAAGAGACGTTAAAAGTTCGAACGGATTAAGTGAGACTCGAATTTTTATTCAAACACACATTATCTTATTTGGTGATACCTTCAAAATTGAACTATCACTAACCGATCGTTCAGAAATGAAATATCCATTACTCATAGGGCGAAAATTCATCTCCAATAAGTTTCTGGTAGATGTTTCTAAAAAAAATCTTTCACGTTAAACAGGGTTAAAATTGTCACTCAACATTGCCATACTTTCCAGAAACGCTAATCTCTATTCAACCAAACGTCTCATTGAGGCCATAGAATCTAAAGGTCACAATGCCATTGTTGTGGATCACCTTAAGTGTGACCTTGTGATCGAGCAGGATAAACCCGGTATTCTATATAAAGGGGAAGACCTGGATTACATTGATGCGGTCATTCCCCGAATCGGTGCATCTGTGACTTTCTATGGAGCTTCTGTTGTTCGTCAATTTGAAATGATGAATAAATTTACAGCGGTTCATTCTCAGGCTTTAGTTCGCTCCAGAGATAAACTTAGAAGTTTACAAATTCTGGCTAAATCAGGTGTAGGTCTGCCAAAAACTGTATTTACAAACTACTCCAGAGAAGTGAATAAACTGATCGATTCTGTAGGCGGTGCTCCCCTGATCGTTAAATTGCTGGAAGGAACTCAGGGATATGGCGTGGTTCTTGCACCGACTAAGAAAGCCGCCCAATCCATTATTGAAGCCTTTCATAGCATGAAAGCTCGTGTTATCGTTCAGGAATTTATTAAGGAGTCGAAAGGAGCGGATATTCGAGCCTTTGTTGTAGATGGTAAAGTAGTTGGTGCAATGAAACGCCAGGGAAAAGAAGGTGAATTCAGATCAAATTTACATCAAGGAGGAAGCGGATCGCTCATTCGACTTTCTAAACAAGAAAGAGAGGCTGCTAAAACTGCTGCTCAGGCAATGGGATTGCCAATTGCTGGTGTGGATATGCTGCAATCGGAACGTGGCCCTCTTATTTTAGAAGTGAACTCGTCGCCGGGATTAGAAGGCATTGAGAAAGCGACAGAAAAAGATATTGCAGGGGTTATTGCACGATTTGTGATCAATAAAACACAAGAGCTGAAAGACAAACCGGTTCGTCGCCGAAAGATCAAAAGTAATGCCTGATTACATTACCATTGATGACGTTAAAATTGGGTTAGGTCAGCACAAAAAGGTAAACCTTAATATTGCCCGACTTCCAACCCATACTAATATCGATCTCCCTGTTCATGTTTTTCGGGCCAAAACGGATGGACCGGTACTGTTATTAACCGGTGGACTTCATGGTGATGAGATAAACGGTATAGAGATCATCCGAAGATTGATAAAAACAAAACAGATCGTACCTGAGTATGGCACTGTGATCGCACTACCCATTGTGAACGCTTACGGCTTTATTCTGAACGTTCGCGGAGTACCGGACGGAAAAGATATTAACCGGAGTTTTCCCGGTGCTAAAGGTGGATCTCTGGCCCGATTGATGGCTTATACTTTAATGAATCAAATTCTTCCTCAAGTTGATCTGGGAGTTGATTTCCATACCGGAGGAGCTAGTCGCTCTAATTTTCCTCAGATCAGATGCTCTTTTAACTTGCCTGAGTCCAAAGAGTATGCCAAAGCATTTGCCCCACCTGTTGTTCTGCATTCTACGCTTATATCCAAATCATTCAGATATGCGGCTCATAAGAAAGGAAAACCAATACTTGTATATGAAGCGGGTGAATCTCTAAGAATTTCAGAAACAGGGGTTATTGAGGGCATTAATGGAACCCGGCGATTGATGAAGCATTTAGGAATGATCACCACCGAGGTACCTTTACAAAATCAGGTTAAAATGTATAGAAAATCGACCTGGTTACGAGCAAATAAATCCGGATTGTACCGACCAAAAGCCGATCTGGGTGCTGATATCAATAAAGGGCAGGAATTGGGGCATGTGAATGATCCGTTTGGTGGTAAAAGTACAAAAGTGGTATTTTCAGGAGTTGGAAAAATTATCGGGCAAAATTATAATCCCATTGTACACAAAGGGGATGCCCTCATTCATATAGCATATAATTAAGTGAATACAGATCTATATTTTACGCTGATCAACAAAGAAGACTGGAAAAAATATTCTTCATCCGGTAGGTTTAATCCGCCAGCTTTAGAGGAACTCGGATACATACCATGCTACCATGGTGATCAGATCCAGGAAGTTGCCAATAAAAAATACGGGGATAATAACGAGTTATTTTTATTAGTGATCGATCCACTCAGAATACAGGTGCCGGTTAAATTTGAAAAGAGTGAAGAATTCACTTCTCCTAATATATATGGTGAAATTTCTATTGATACGATCATAGATCGAATTCACATCAAAAGAGGTAAGGATGGGCAGTTCTTCATCAAGGTAAAACACTTTGACTGAGTTTCGGAAAAGAGCTTTCTGTCTTTTAATAAATGCTTCCTCAGGAAATTGGTTTTCCCGTTGGAGGTCGAAAGGTCGCCTTAACACACTTATCAAGGAATTATCGCCCGAAATTATATCTGTTACTAATCGGGATGATATAAGCTCCATTGTAGCACGAATTAGTTCTGAAATAACAGATATAATTATATGCGGGGGCGACGGTACCATCGCTTCTGTTATTAAAGGCACACTAACCAAAAATATAAGAGTTAGTGTGTTTCCATATGGAAGTGGCAATGATTTTTACCGAAATCTTAATCAATCTAGAAATCCTGCCGATTTTATTTCAGTCCTTAAACAGGATGAATGTAGTACACCGGATCTCATCCAAATTAATTCAGAATATTCCATAAACTCTATTGGTCTGGGTTTTGACGCTCAAACAAACTCAATAGCTTATCATTTCCGGTGGTTGCCTTTCGGTTTAAAATACTTTATCGGGGGACTTTTGTCTTTATTCAGTTATAAGACATTTCACATGAATCTGAAATACGATGACAAAGAGCTTGAAGTGACTACACCAATGGCGGTTTTCATGAATGGAAAATGGGAGGGAGGCGGTTTTTATCTGTCACCTGATTCGTCCATTAATGATGGTATTATTGAGCTTCTCATATTGAAAGATATTAACCGATTACGGTTGGCCACATTATTTATCTATCTGGGACTTGGTTTTGCCCCGCCAAAAACTGTGTTTAATAAACTTTATATCTCAAAATCTGTCAATATTCAAACAAGTCATAAGGTTTTTGTTCATAGAGATGGAGAGATCGTTGATAAAACAAATTTGTTAAAACTATCAGTATATAAAGGAGCTTACAAGCTTTCTAGCTGATCAATTTATCATTTGTTAATACAACGAATGAAACATAATTGGGACCATTTCGGATAAAGCTGTCAGTTAAAAGAAACGAAATGGATAGATCATGAAATACCCAATTAAAAGAATGAAACGAAAGAAAGACCTGAGAAAGAACTACATGCTCCATTTACAAGTGGGCATGATAAGTTCCTTATTGGTTTTTCTATTTGTATTCAGAATGAATTATCAGTCTGAAGCACCTCAATTACTTGTAGTAGATATGCCTGAGGAAGTATATATGGAGGAGATCATACAAACTAAACAGGTAAATACTCCGCCGCCGCCGCCAAGACCACCAGTTCCTGTTGAGGTTCCAAATGATGAAATCATAGAAGACGAAATTCTGGATTTAGATGCAGAACTTGATCTCGATGAAGCCATTGAATTACCACCACCGCCACCAAGTCAGAATTATGAAGATATGGAAGATGAAATCTTTGTTGTGGTTGAAAATCCACCTGAATTAATTGGAGGGATCGGAAGTGTACAAAGACGCATCAAATATCCTGAAATAGCCAGAAATGCAGGAATTGAAGGAAGAGTGATAGTACAATTTATTGTAGATGAAGAAGGAGAAATAGTTAATCCTAAAGTAGTACGAGGTATTGGTGGCGGTTGTGATGAAGCCGCATTAAAAGCGTTAGATGGAGCAAAATTTAAACCTGGACGACAAAGAGGGAAACCGGTAAAAGTATCCTATAGTATGCCAATTACATTCTCTTTAACCGGCAGCTGATAAAAGACATATTTATTATAAAAAAAGACTGATTAATTATTGATCAGTCTTTTTTTATGGAAGCGATTTCACAAAATCTTCATGGTACTGTATTAAACTTCAAATGATAGAAGATTTAAAGGAGGTATAACTATGAAAGTTCCCGTAAAAATAATCAAAAGGGATAGTAAACTAAGAAAGAACTATCTCGTTACGCTTGAAATTGGAATCATCTTAACACTTGGAATTTTCCTTGTGGCTTTTAAGGTAGATTTTAATCCCAATACAGAGGAGAAAGAGATCACAGTTTCTGTTCAGGAAGAGGTGTACATGGAAGAGATCATTCAGACTAAACAGGAGATAAAAGCGCCAGCACCACCTCGGCCGGTTGTTCCTGTTGAAGTTCCGAATGATGAGATCATCGAAGACGAAATCATCGATCTGGATGCAGAATTAGACTTTGATGAAGCCATTGAGTTACCACCACCACCAAAACCAAAAGACGATGAAGAAGATCTTGAAAATGAGATCTTTGTTGTGGTTGAAAATCCACCGGTGTTAATAGGTGGAATTGCTGGTGTACAAAAGAAGATAAAATACCCACCGATCGCCTTAAAAGCTGGTATCGAAGGTAGAGTAATTGTTCAATTTGTAATCAGTGCTCAAGGTGAAGTATTAAATCCGGTTGTAATCAGAGGAATTGGCGGTGGATGCGATGAAGAAGCAATTCGCGCTATCAAACAAGCTAAATTTAAGCCTGGTTTACAACGCGGACGCCCGGTATCAGTCAGATACACACTGCCGATCACATTTAAGATCAACAACCAGGTAAGTAGCTGATTAAAACCTGGTAGTTACTATCGAAAGAATCACCAGTTAACTTCAGCTAGTGATTCTTTCAAAAGATCGAAACTTATTGGCTTTATAAGATATCGAACGTAATTAGTAGATTTTGCACGTTCTCTGTTATATGCATCGGAATTTCCGGTTATGAAAATTACCGGAGTTTCGATGTTTTCTTTTCTGAGAGTAAGGACAGCATCGATACCATCAACATCGTCTTCGAGCATAATATCCATCAGAATAAGATCCGGTTTAAGATCACGAACTTTTTCAATAGCTTCACGACCCTTAGTAGCATTTCCAATAAGAGAGAGGTCCAGCTTTTGAACCATTTTACCAAGTAAAAGAGAAAGTACTTTGTCGTCTTCGACAATCAAAACTGTTTTCATTATAAGAGCGTACTCGAGAACTATTTAACTGATATCATTAAGTAACTTTCTAAAAATAGCGTTTTTAAATATGAATTATATATGAGAATTATGGTGAATGTATAATATTTAGCTATTCTAACAATCCTATAATATAAATTATGTAAAGTTTGTATGATTCAATCTATCCCCTTATCACCCAAGATCAGCAAGTGTTGTCTGTATTTGATCAAAGTCAGGCTGATTTGATGCGTCTTCTAAAACCTCTGCGTATTGAATGACACCTTCCTCATCAATCAAGAATGCAGAACGTTTTGCCACTTTATTCATACCAAAGAATTCATCGTATAGAACATCGTATTTCTCCGATACTTCCTTATTAAAATCACTTAGTAGCATAAAGTTTAAGTTGTTGGCTTCTTTGAAAGCTTTTTGAACAAAAAAACTGTCGATACTTATGCCAAGTACTTCTGCATTTAATGAATTATATATTTTCAGATTATCTCTGGTAGAACATAATTCTTTCGTACACACTCCTGAAAAAGCCAAAGGATAAAAAAGTATCAATACCTTCTTTCCTCTGTAATCATTCAGGGTTACATCTTCACCCTGAGTATTTTTTAATGTGAAATCCGGTGCTATATCTCCAATTTTTAAACTCATGAATTGCTCGTTTTAATATTGTTATGTGTTAAACCGATTGTTGTAATGACCAATCCCGCAGAAAATAAAACTCCTGTAAGTACCTGGGCAGCATTTAAATCGTAGAAGAACCATTTCATTATATAGGAAACGGTTAATAATAAGAGGCCGCCAATTAATAAGTAACTTTTACTATAGAATTTATGATTGTTGCTAAACAATAGAAGTGCAACTATTAGCATCCCTCCTTCATATGTCTGGAAAAGCAGCTCTTTTACAACTGTTGAATCAACAATTAAGGGATAGAAAAGGATGACAATCAGCGGAAGAAAGGTTAATTGTGTGGGAAAACGTGCAAATACAGGCTTAGATAATCTTATTTCCTCATATAATGCGCTCATTGCTAAAGTTAACCCAATCAGATCGCCCCATTCCCGGGCTTGTACGGTAAACATTTGAGCATAACTTAGCCCGATACCACTAATAAAGGATATAAAAGATAGCATCAACAACATCTTAGATAATGCACGGCTTGATATAAAAGACCGTATCATAACAATTAAAGCCGCTGTAGCCGATAATATATATAACAGGTTATACCAGTCTGATGTCTGCATAGATATAATCGGTTATTTCTGTCGAAATACCATGGTGATAGGCACACCGGTAAACGAATATCTATCTCTCAATTTATTTTCTATATATCTACGATAATTTGGTGGTAGATCCTGTGGATTATTCATAAAGAATTTGAATACAGGGGGATCGTTTTTAACCTGAGTGATATATTGTATTTTTAATTGCTTACCTCTTTTCATTGGTAATGGTCGATCCCGGAGGATCTCATCCAAAAAATTATTCAACTCAGAGGTTGAAATTTGCTTTTTCCTCTCCTCTATTACCTTATCAGCCAACTCAATCACCTTATGAATCCTTTTCTTATTCATAGCTGATATTGTAAGGATCGGGATATAACTCATCTGTGGCACAGATTCATAAATATAATCTTCGAATTCTTTAACGGTATTTGTGTCTTTATCCTCAATGAGATCCCATTTATTGAGCACAATGATAAGACCTTTATTAAATTTTTCTGCTTCTCTTAATACACGCTTATCCTGATCTTCAAATCCCCGGACCGAATCCAGAATTAATATCGCAATATCACATTCTCTGATAGCTTTTTCGGTTCTGATTGTGCTATAGAACTCTATATTTTCCTTAACTTTAGCCCGTTTTCTTAATCCTGCAGTATCAACTAACGTATAATTTTTGTTGTTATAGGTGAAATGGCTGTTTATGGTATCTCTGGTAGTTCCGGCTATATCTGTTACAATGGAACGCTCATCATTAAGAAGAGCATTCACCAGGCTGCTTTTCCCTACATTTGGGCGACCAATAAATGCAAGTTTTGGAAAGTTAGTTGTTTCCGCATCATCTTTCTGAGGTAACATTTCAACAATTCTATCCATCAGCTCACCTGTTCCGGATCCACTTATGGCTGAAATTGGAAAAATTTCATCAAAACCAAGCTCATAGAATTCACTGGAATTTAATCTCCGCTCCTCATTATCGGCTTTATTCGCCACTACCAGCACTGGTTTTTCTTTTTGTCGCAAAAGATCACTTACCGATTTATCAAGCGTATTTATACCAAGTTCTGTATCAACAACTAAGAGTATGACGTCAGATTCTTCTAAAGCAATATGAACCTGTTCCCTGATCCCTACTACCATTACTCCCATATCATCGGGTAAATATCCACCGGTATCAATTACCGTAAAGTCAACCCCATTCCAATAAGATTCCCCGTAATGACGATCTCTGGTTACACCGTACTCATCATGTACGATGGCTCTTCGTTCACCAATTAACCTATTAAAAATTGTAGATTTTCCGACATTAGGCCGGCCAACTATGGAAACAACAGGAAGCATTTTGTACTTTAAGTTTTAATATAAATTTCAAACTTCGATAATACGCAATATTTTCGACTTAAGGTGTTTTATGCTGAAAACCTTTTTTGATTCACTTGGATTCTTTGGATCACTTTCATTATCACTTTTTATATTCACATTAGGTGTTTTCTGGATCGCAGGAATCGCCGGAATCACGTTACCAGTTGATGGTGGTAAACGGAAATATAATACCTGGCAGGTTGCCATTGCTGTCCTAATTCCTATTTATCCTATCGTATGGATGATCTCTGATATTATTGCGCAGTATAGGTTTATGAAGAACAACTAATATTCAATTCAGCATTTTTTGATCAGGTGAATCTAGTTCAGGCTGATCTTCTTCAACTAATTTCCACTCTTCTATACATTGTTCGCCAATATTTTCGATAAAGCGGCTGAGTTGGGTAAAATAATCTCCATAGGTAGACTGTTTGATAGCCGGATAGCTATAATAGAGCATATTTTTTGCCCTTGTTGTGGCTACATAAAGTAACCTTAGTTCTTCATCTAATTGTTCTTCATCTTCAACTGAGTATGCTGACGGTATGATTCCATCAAGGCATTGGATCAAAAAGACATGCTCCCATTCTAACCCTTTTGCTGAATGAATAGTACTAATTACTAATGGTGCTTCATCTTTAGTCTTTTGTTCGGTATCTACAGCGGTAGCTGTAATCGGGTCGAGAGCAAGATCTTCTATTAACTTTGATAATAAAGTATAGTTCATAGAAAGATTAATAAAAGCATCTAAATCTTTGAGCCTCTTTGGATAATCATCATATCTTTTCTCACAAAAAACCCGATAATATTCTACTATTTTCTCTATGATCTCCCCTACTCCAAACTCTCCATCTTTAATCGTAACAAGTAACTTACTTAGCGATTTCATTTGTCTGAGGTAGGATTTACTCACCATTTCACTGGTATGCAGTTCATATGGATTTTTAGCCAACCGGATCCAATCAAAGAGGTCCTGCGCAGTTTTCGGGCCAATTCCATCTATGAGCATTAGCACCCGGTTCCAGGCAATTGTATCCAAAGGATTAACTAATACTCTTGCGTGGGCTAATACATCCTTTACATGAGCAGCCTCTGTAAATTTTTGACCACCATATTTAACAAATGGAATATTATTTCTATTCAATTCCACTTCAAGATCAAACGAATCCCTACCATTTCTAACCAGAACGGCCATTTCATTGAGATTTAACCCTGACTCCCTGAGTTGTAATACAGCTTGTGTAACAAAACGACTTTGATCATGTTCCGACGGGGCTTTAATTAACGCCGGCTTGTCACCGGATTCATTGTTTGAATAAAGTTCTTTTTCAAATTTATGATTGGCCTGGTCAAGTATCAGATTTGCTGCCTGCAGAATTTCCGGAGTTGAACGATAGTTTTCTTCCAGCTTTATTAGTTTAGTTCCTTCGAACATTTCAGGGAAAGCCATGATGTTTCTGTGGTCTGCTCCACGAAATGCATAAATACTTTGTGCATCATCTCCTACAGCCATTACATTTCTATGAACAGAAGAAAAAAGTTGAGTTAATTCTGCCTGAATTTTATTTGTGTCCTGATACTCATCTACCAGTACATGTCGATGTTTCAACGCGATTTGTTTCCTGACCTCATCATCACCGGATAGTAATTCTCTGGTCTTAAATAACAGATCATCAAAATCCATTACATAATTTCTGGCTTTATATTGTTCATACTCATTTGACAGTTGAAGGATCTCATCTTCAAAATCCAGAAATTGAGGATAATATTCAGTGAGTACCACTCTCATATCAAGATGTTTATTCTTTGAGGTGCTGATAATACTCATTAACGAGTGCTTATTTGGAAACCTCTTCTTAGCTTTATGTAGATTCAATTGGGTTCTTACCAGTTGTACTACTTCAATTGAATCTGCATAATCAATGATCGTGAAGTTACCAGGGTATCCGATCTTCTCAGCATATTGATGAAGTATCTGGCTACAGTAATAATGAAATGTCCCTCCTTTAACCTGTTTGCACCTGTCATCCAGTAAACTGCTGGCTCGTTGAATCATCTCATTGGCAGCTCTTCGGGTGAAAGTGAGTAATAAAATCTCAGAAGGATGAACACCAGACTCAATAAGTCGTGCAACTCTGTAAACAAGTGTTCTTGTTTTACCCGTGCCGGCACCGGCTATCACCAAAAGCGGGCCCTTGTCATGAAAAACAGCCTCTACCTGTCTATTATTCAGCAGATCACTGTATTTAATAGTATAGTCCGCTTCTCTGTAAGAAGCCTCAGGTTTTTTCAGAATGAACTTTTTCATGCTTTAAATTATCAAAAATGCATGGTATGTAAAAATTATGTACAAACATTTCCCAACTAATAAAACTAATTGAATTCCTACTTTCCATTTCTTCTCTGCACCGATATATTCCAAGCTTTCTAAACGGTTTACTAAACTAATTAATGATAAACGAACCTTCACTTGCCCCCCGGGATTTTGGTTGGATAGAAGTAATTTGCGGCGGAATGTTCAGCGGTAAAACAGAAGAGCTGATCCGGCGGGCAAAACGAGCACATATAGCAGGACAGAATGTGGTGGTGGTTAAACCAGCCATTGACAAGCGATACAGCGATAAAGAGGTAGTTTCACATAATGAAAATGCACTACCGAGCATTTTAGTAGATACTGCAGATCAGATTGTGCTCCTAACTGGTAATGCAAATGTGGTTTGCATCGATGAAGCTCAGTTTTTTGACTCAAGGATCGTTGATGTAGTGAATACATTAGCTAATGATCGTAAAAGAGTGATCGTTGCCGGTTTAGATATGGACTTTGAAGGTAAACCATTTGGCCCTATGCCCTATTTACTGGCTGTGGCAGAGTTCGTTACCAAATTACACGCTATTTGCTCGGAAAGTGGAACTATGGCTAATTTTTCTCAACGAGTGGTTGATGACAAAAACACAGTTTTAGTAGGTGAGTACGACGCCTACGAACCCAGAGCCAGACATTGCTTCCGTCCGTCAGTAGATGAACGTCGAGGCAGACCGATCAAACCTTTTACTAATCCTCCTTTACCGGATTCTGAATCCGAAGAAGATTCACAGCATAATTCTACAGAACATGGATAATAATATACTTCGGGGCCTCATAGGTATGGCTTCGATCATCGGTATCAGCTATTTATTAAGCAAGGACAAAAAAAGTATTAACTGGCGATTAGTGGGTACCGGATTGGGGATTCAATTCATTCTTGCCATATTTATTCTGAAATCAGATTTCTTAGGTGACCTGTGGGGACCGTTAGAATGGCCTAAGTTTCTATTTCAATTTATTGCAAGCTTTTTTGTGATAGTATTACAATACACTACGGCGGGTGCAGAATTTTTATTCAGTTTTCTGGCTCATGGTCCGGAATACGATGATAGCTTTGGGGTAATATTTGCTTTCCAGGTCCTCCCTACTATCATATTTTTTGCCTCTCTGACTGCGATTATGTATCACTATGGAATTCTTCAATTTGTAGTAAGAGTATTATCGAAAGGAATGCAGAAATTACTGGGCACGTCAGGTGCAGAAACACTTTCTGTGATTTCTAATATTTTTGTTGGTCAGACGGAAGCTCCATTAGTAATCAAACCGTTTATTGATAAGATGACAAAATCGGAGTTACTGGCGGTTATGACCGGTGGTATGGCCACCATTGCCGGAGGTGTAATGGCTGCTTATGTAGCTATGCTTGGTACTTCATTCGCTGCGGCAAACGGTTTAGAAATTGAAGTTGCCCAGCAGTTATTTGCTGAGCGTCTGCTTGGAGCCAGTTTAATGGCTGCACCTGCAGCACTGGTGATCGCTAAGATCCTTCATCCTGAGACTGATGAACCGGTAACTGCAGGTAAAGTTGATATGGTTGTGGAAAAAACAGATGCTAATGGAATTGATGCCGCGGCTACAGGTGCCGGTGTTGGTTTAAAATTAGCCGCAAATGTTGGTGCTATGCTACTCGCCTTCATAGCTTTGTTAGCCATGTTCAATGGTTTTTTTGGATGGGTAAGCGACATAACCGGACTCTCTGATCTTATTGGCAGCCAATTGAGTATAGAATTAGTATTAGGTTGGGTATTAGCCCCCGTTGCATGGTTGGTTGGGGTTCCTTGGCAAGATGCCACCAATATGGGATCATTACTGGGTACTAAAATCGTTCTTAATGAGTTTGTTGCTTATCTTAAATTAGCTGATGAAGTTTCTGCTGCCACTTTAAATCCGAAAACAGTTGCAATGGCTACGTTCGCTCTATGTGGATTTGCAAATTTCTCGTCAATTGCGATTCAAATCGGAGGAATTGGTAGTTTAGCACCAGGTAGAAAAGCGGAATTAGCTAAATTTGGTTTAAAGGCTGTATTAGCCGGCACCATGGCAAATTTAATGACAGCTACCATTGCTGGGATGTTATTCTAACAAACAGAAAACAATTAATAATCACATTCATCAACAATTATGACTACAAACGGAGTAATGAAGACAATTTGCGCAGTATGCACCATTGTTTTTATTTCCTGCGCGGGCACTAATTCTACCTCAAACAACAGCAAAATCCCCAAAGATAACATAGTTGGTTATGTGGATGGGACTCCTGTTTCATACGAGGAATTCAAAGAAGGATACCTTTCAGGCAGTTTAAATGAAGATTATACATTGGAAGAACTTGAAGATTTTCTTCCTACCTATCTGAACTATAAAGCAAAGCTCACACAGGCGAAAGATCTAGGTTATTTTGATCAGAAATCTATCCTGGAAGAGTATGATCTGTATTCTAAACAAGCGGCCTACGCATATTGGATGGATGAACATATTAAGCCCACTAAATTCAACGAATTTAAAGAGCGCTATAATAAAGAGATGAAATCTTCTCACATTTTAATAGCCGTAAATCCCTCTGCTCCCCCCACTGATACATTGGCAGCCTATAACAAGCTGATTGAAGCTCGTGATAAATATTTATCGGGCGAAGCCACCATGGCACAACTCGATAGTGCGTATTCTTCAGTACGTGAAGGTCGTTCTATGGGTGGAGAACTTCCATGGTTCTCGGTGGGAACAACGGTAAAACCTTTTGAAGATGTATTATACAGTTTGGAGAAAGGAGAAATATCAATGCCATTCAGAACTCAATTCGGATATCATATTATCTTGCTGGAAGATGTTCGTGAAAGAGTTCCTTCAAGAATGATCTCTCATATTTTTGCAGGAAGAGATTCAAACCCTGCTAAACTTGATACTGCCTATAAACGATTAATGAATGGTGCTGACTGGGATGCCATGGTAACTGATTATACAGAAGACCGGTTATCTATGAGAAATGGCGGTAATATTGGTTGGATCAATTATGGTGCCCGGTATCATCCTGATTTCATTAATTTAGTGATGGATCTTGATCCGGAAATTGAAATAACAGAACCTATCCGTACGCCATACGGAACTCATATTTTCCGGATGGATTCCATTCAGACATTCAAAAATGAAGCTGAAAAAGATGAGTTTCTTCGTAAAGAACTTGAGAAAACGAATGCTGTTAAAACAAATAACTCAACCGTAATTAACTGGATTCGGGACAATTACCTTGAGATTGTTCATCTGGACAATTTTGAAGCATTTAAAGCAAGTATAGATGACACTGATTCAACGAAGTTTGAAGAGTATGAGTTTGATGCTGAGGTTTCAGATCTTGTTTTGTACACATTTCAGGATTATGAATTCACTGCCTCAGATTTTGAAGATTACCTGAAAGAAAAATACGGTACTCAGCCGGCGTATAAATTGTCGGACCTTTGGTTCAGTGCATTCCAAAAAGCTTCAGTTGATAATATTCTGGCTGAATTTACCAGGGTAACTTATCCGGAATTCGAGATTCAAACACAAGGTTATCTAAAAGGATTGGTGGTTTATCAGATCAATGAGGACTCGGTCTGGAGTTCTGCTACTGTTGATACTTCAAGGTTGAAGAGTATTTATGATTCCAATATCGAAGAATACAGCTATCCGGTTAGGTATTATTATCATATGATCACCTCCCGACAAGATTCAAACATTCAGAAAGCTATAGATTTTGTTGAGGCCGGTAATTCACCGGATAGTATCAGAGCAAATAATATTCCTGTTGGGGTTGTCTCTGATTCCACCGGAGCATTTCAGGGAGAACCATTTGATCGATTAGAACAAATGGAAGTACACACCTTTTCCTCCCCTTTTGAGTACAATAATAGAAATGCAGTGTTCTATCTGAATGAAATTTTACCGGCACGAAGCATGACCTTTGATGAGGCGTTTAATCGAATAATGGCTGATTATCAGCCGGTCAGAGAGGAGAATTGGCTGGAAAATTTAAACAAAACGTATGATATACAAGCTTTTCCGGAACGAGTTAAGTTGAACTATGAGAAAGAACACATCGATTCTGAATGATAAGGTATGTGTACATAACTCTGATTCTTTTGATGCTCGGGTGTACCCGAAAAACTAAAATTACGGAACCTGCTCTGGCAAGAGTGGGTTCTTCTGTTTTAACAGTAAAAGAAGCACGAGCTAATATTCCTTCTCACATCATCAAAAAAGACAGTATTAAAGCATTCCAGACCTACAGAGATGAATGGATTGACCAGCAGTTATTAATACAAGAGGCATATCGGTTAAGGATCAACAAAGAACCTGAAGTGAGAATGCGACTTAATAAGATCACGGATGATTATCTTGCGAAGGCTGCTCAAAATTTTATTATCAGTGACCTAAATAAAGATCTTTCCATAAGTGATGCTGAAGCAAGAGCGTATTATCAGGAGAATAAAGATAGCTTTGTGCTCGAAGAACGATACATACGGTTCCGGCATTTAGCTACACATACCTTAAATGATGCAGAAAATGCCCGTAATGACCTGATGAGAGGCGTTCCTTGGGAGACCGTAGCAAGAGATTATTCTGTTAATCCGGAATTTACTCTGCGTGAATCACAACGATATTGGCCTGAATCAATGGCTGTGAGTGATATGGAGATCTTAAATCGCTACCTGATGCTTATTGGGGTAACGGAGATCTCCGTCATTGAAAAGATCGGCGACACCTATCACTTTGTGCAATTAATGGATGAACGTGCTAAAGGAGAACATCCCGAACTGGATTGGCTGGTTGAACAGATCAAAGATTGGCTTTTAATGGAAAAAAGACGTCGAACTTTTAATACCTACCTAAAGAATCTTTATCTTGAGGCACATGCGAATAATGAAATTGAGACGTTCCAGGTAGGAACGACTAATTAACTACTAATAGATATTTATACACGCGTAACTTTTATAATGAAGAAACTATTTTTTTCGCTGATCCTGATCATTACTGCTTTTTCTAATGCTACCTTAAAAGCTCAGCAAACAAAACCCGCTGATCAGATCGTAGCAATAGTAAATGACAGGATCATTCTAAAATCTGAGATCGATAATGATCTCAGGAATTATATCATGCAGTCCCGTAATTATGGGCAGCAAATAGAATTCAGTAAAGACCTATGGTATCAGTTTTTAGATGGTGCTGTAGAAAATTATGTTCTACTTGAAAAAGCTGTTATCGATTCTATCTATGTTGAAGACGAGCAGGTAAATCGCTCAATGGATCAACGCATTCAGCAGCTCATCCAACAAGCAGGAAGTGAACAGGCCTTAGAGCGGGCATTTGGTAAATCATTAATTCAGTTAAGAGCTGAATTTCGCGAAGATTTCAGAGAACAAATGACTGCTGAAAAAGTTCGAAGCGAACAAATTGCATCCGTTGATATTACTCGGCCTGAAGTTGAAGAGTTCTTCAATTCTATACCAAAAGATTCCCTCCCAACTATTCCTGAGCAGGTTGCCCTTTCTCAGATTGTAATCCTACCACCTGCCAAACAGGATGCCCGATTAGCTGCCAGAGAATTTGCTGAAACATTGCGTGACTCTATTATCAATCATGGTAAATCGCTGGAGGAACTGGCAAGACGCCACAGTGACGGCCCTTCTGCACCTCGGGGAGGTTTGCTCCCCATGATGTCACTCAATGATCTGGTTTCGGAATATTCAGCGGCTGCTTCAGCAATGAAACCGGGGCAAATTTCAGAAGTTGTTGAGACTGAATTTGGATTCCATGTGATCGAACTCATACGACGTGTAGGTGATCAGATCGAAACACGCCATATACTGATCTCTGTCGATTCCAGTGAATTAGATGATGATTTTGCTATAAATCGTTTAACAGAAATACGGGATAGTATACTTACCAATGAGGACATTAAGTTCTCTGATATGGCCAGAAAGGTTAGTGAAGATCCTGCTACAAAGTCTTCCGGTGGCAAGATTGTAGATCCACAGACCGGAGAACGATTAATTCCTTTAAGCAGACTGGAACCTGGTTTATACCGGGCTGTGTTACTGATGGATGAAGTCGGTACCATATCTGAGCCCAAACCATTCAATCCTAATAATGCCAACTCAGGTAAAGCTTACAGGATCATTCGCTTGGATAAACAAGTGGAAGAACACGTAGCAAATATTGATGTTGATTACGATCGTTTAAAAAGCATTGCTCTGCAGCAGAAGCAAATGCGTAAGTACAACGAATGGCTGGAAAAAACTAAAGACGAATTTTATATAGAATACCGTGTGAACCGGCCGGAAACCGCCAATAAGGAGATGAATTAATGGCTGACGAGGTTAAAGATCCCGTTGCGTTAGCAAACGAATTTCAGGAAGCTTTTTCAAAGGTTAAACAGGAAATACATAAAGCTGTAATTGGTCAGGATGACATCATCGACCTGTTATTGATCAGTTTATTTTCCAAAGGTCATTGTGTTTTAGTGGGGGTTCCCGGATTAGCTAAAACATTGCTCATCAGAACATTAGCAGACACACTTAATTTATCTTTTAATAGAATACAGTTCACCCCGGATCTAATGCCCGGTGATATAACCGGAACTGAGGTCATTGAGGAGAATAAGGACAAAGGTACCAAAGAGTTTAAATTTATTAAGGGGCCTGTATTTGCTAACATTGTATTGGCCGATGAGATTAACAGAACTCCCCCGAAAACTCAGGCAGCTCTTCTAGAAGGGATGCAGGAATACCATGTAACGGCTTCTGGCACCACATACGAGTTGGATACTCCGTTTTTTGTTTTAGCTACTCAGAATCCTATTGAACAGGAAGGTACCTACCCACTTCCAGAGGCACAATTAGATCGTTTCATGTTCAATATTTGGGTTGATTATCCCTCCTTCGAGGAAGAAAAAAACATTGTAAGCCAAACAACTTCTAAGCAAAATACACAACTAAGTGCACTACTAGATAAACAGAAGATCGAAGAGCTTCAGGCTTTAGTAAGAGAAGTTCCGGTACCTGATACTGTATTAGATTACGCAGTTAAGTTGGTTAGTATGACGCGCCCCAATACAAAAATGGCTCCTGATTATATAAATAAGTATATGAGCTGGGGAGCAGGTCCAAGAGCTTCGCAATACCTTATTCTTGGTGGTAAAGCCAGAGCATTATCCCGAGGGAGATACAATGTTACTGAAGAAGATATCAGAGCACTTGCCATTCCCGTATTGCGACACAGAATAGTGAATAATTATGCAGCAGAAGCAGAAGGATATACCACGGTAAAACTTATTTCACGTCTACTAGATGATGTGCATAACATCAAAAATTAGGACTTATTTTGGATTTTCAGGGATTCCAACATAGTATTCCCTTGCTGGTATTTCTTGTATTTACCATTGCTTTTGCTATTCTCTCCTTGCTCAGCTATAAAAAATTAGCCACACTACCATTCTATTCAAAGGCCGGGCTGGCTGTTCTGAGATTCTCTGCGTTAATGTTACTCTTAGTTTTGGTGTTGAACCCTTATTTCTTTAGTAAGAATGAAGTGAAAACGAATCCAAAGATTCTTGTTTTAGCAGATAATTCTGAAAGTATGGGAATCACAAAAGGAGATTATCGGGGTTCCGAAGATATTAGACTCGTACTAAATCAACTTCAGAACAGGTATACTGAAGAGATCGACAAAGAATATTTTACTATAGGTGCTGAAAGCAGACAGATCTCGTACCTGGACTCCCTCCTGTTTAACGAGACTGAAACTAATCTTACAAATGCGATTAGTCAGATCCAGGAACTGGAAGATCAATTTGATGCAGCAATTATTGTAAGTGATGGAATTATCACATATGGTAAGAATCCTGTAATTCAGGCTTCTAATCTTACTCTTCCGGTCTATACTATTGCAACAGGTGATACTTCATTGGTCAGAGATATTACTATTCGAAATATTATCACAAATAATAGCGGATACACAGATACCAGACACCAGGTAGATGCTGAAATTTATCACAAAGGTTTTAACACTTTTGAATTCCCCGTTCAGCTATATAATTCAAATGGCGAAATACTTGAAACACAAAATATTGTGTTTAAGGCTGAAGAAGAGGTGGTAACTGCTTCGTTTAATATTGAATTGGAGGAACCCGGAATCCAGCAATTTCGTATTCAGATACCTCCTCAAGATGATGAATGGTCTATCGAAAACAATACTTCTGACTTCTCTATAGATGTAACTGACAGCAAGATCAGAATACTTGATGTTGCCTTTGAAATTCATCCCGATGTTAAAACCGTTCGGACAATTCTACAATCTGATCAAAATATTGAACTGGAGGTATTAACATGGATGGGAGGTAATCGTTTCATTGAAAATGAAATACCCGCTCTGAATGAAATGGACCTGATCATAGTACATGGGTTACCAAACAATACTTTTAATCCTTCACTCCTTTCAAATCTTGATCAAAAACCTGTCTTGTACTTTCATCTGCCGGGTAGCTCGGCAATAAGAAACAATAGTTTCAGTAGTATAGAACTACTTGAGAATCAAAGTTATCAGATCTTCAACATCAACTTAATTCCCAAAGTGAAAAAGACAGATCATCCAGTGATGGAGCTTCCCGAGATCAGTTTTGAAAACCTGCCACCTCTGCGATCATCTTTAGAATTGAGTAATCCCGCTATAAATACAACAACATTATTCACAAGTTCTTATCAGGGAATTGATTCAAAAAATCCCGTGATTCTGGTTAATGAGTCGGGCACAAGACGAATTGGTAATGTAACTGCATGGAATTGGTATAAGATGTATCAAAGCAATGACGAATCTGAGCGGAATTTTGTTAATACTTTGATCTCAAATCTAGCAGCTTGGGTTTCTAACGATCCGGATGACCGCCTGCTAAAAATTAGTCCATCTAAAACTGTATTCAACGTAACTGAACCGATCAAATTAAATGCAGATCTTAAGAATGAAAGTGGTGAATTGGAGAATGAAGGTCTGATCGAGATCACCGTTCAAAATCCGGATGGAAATAACAATTCATATACTATGAAGAATACCGGAAATGGTGTTTATGGACTTGAAATACCTACTCTCTCCCCCGGTCATTACAATTTTTCTGCCACCGCTCGAAAAGGTGATCGGGTAATTGATACTCAAAGTGGTGAATTCCTAATTGAAGATTCAAATGCAGAACTGATCAATACTGTTCGTGATGATGATCTGTTACTGAATATTTCTACTCAGACCGGTGGTAAGTTCTTCACCTATGATGATCTCTCGCTATTTTGGGAAACCTTGGAGAACGACAACCTTCTTACAAAGAAAACTGAAATCGTTGAATCATATACTTTTCCGGTCCGATCTTTTTATTGGTTCCTGATTGTTTTAGTACTTCTCGGAACAGAATGGATGATCCGAAAATATTATTCACTGCCATAAAAAAGCCGGCTTTTAATCCGGCTTTAATTACTTTTTATTTTCGTGTTAATGGGTATGTTTCTCTCGGTACATCACAAATAAGTAGGCGGTAAGAGAAAGTACTACCAATACAATTAGAGCTAAAAACATGGGGTGAACTGGTCTTACTTCTTGTTCCCATTGTGACAGCTCATTATCAATGGCTGTCATTTGAGAAACAGAAAGAACTTCGCCCTCTTTTATCATATCACCCCATTCATTTTTAAACTTCTGAGACCAAAAATCCTGAAACGCTTTATATTTTGCATATTCCTCATCCGTAAAGATCTTTTGCTCTCCATTCTTTTTTGCGTCTTTTATGAATGATTCCAACGCAATATAAAAGCTGTAATTATTATCAAAAGCTTCCGTGTTGATCTCAGAGTAATCCAGATACTGATCGAGTGACTTCCACATATTTCGTGAAGAGATCATTCTCCAATCCTTTAATCCGGATTCTATTTCAGACTTCCATTGCATTGGTGCATTACCACCATATACACTTAGCATCTGATCTCCAATTTCATTCCAGGTATCGCTAAAATGCTTTTGAACGGTGTACATTCTTAGATAATCTTCGATTGTAAGTGCGTTAGAAGTGGCATTTGCATACTCAGTATTATCTTCCACCATTTTTTTTATGGCAACTAAAGGATTCTCTGCATTCTTAAAGGTTATTTCTGAGTTTCCTCCGGCTTCCGAACCTGTCGTGTTGATCTTTCTGTAATGGGTGATCATCAACGAATCAACAAAATCCATTACAAGGCGATCTCTGTTTTCGAGTCCTTCCCTGTATTGCCGCACCAATTGAGACAACCTTGCTTCACTTTCTTGTGAATCTTTGATCATTATATTCAAGGAATCAACATATCCATTTAAATACGCTAATTCATTTTGGTACTTCTGTACCTGAGATGATATATCGGCTATTTTGTCATTCTGATGCTCAATCAAAAGGAGTCTTTCTTCTGCCTTATTAATTTGCATGGCTAGATCTGCTACTTCCCCTTCGTACGAATTAGGGTAAATGCTTTCGTTGATCAATGTTGCATGCTTTGCAAATTTTTCTCTGATTACTTCCAAGGCATTATCAAGAGAATCAGCTTCATCTGACGATGTAATTGTTCTCATTTTATACTTAATTGAATCCACCTCGGAATTAAAAGATTCAATGATCTGATAATCACTCTGCTGGGCAAAAATATTAGTTCCGCCGAATATGATCAGGATTGTGAATACTAATTTTTTCATGACTGATCCTCCCCTTTGATAATGCCATTATGATTAAGGTAAAACTCTTTATTCTGATCCAGATCGATCAGTTGAACTACTGGTGAACGCCAGTTAAATGCAGGTGAGATAAGCTGTTGATCACCAATTGAGATCTTTTTTTCTAATTTCAATTCTCCGGTACCGGGTTTCATCACGTAAACATGATTGAATCCACTCGCCGTGATATAATAGAATCCATTTTGATCTCTGATCATGCGTACTTCGTCCACTAATACATTCGAAGTATCCCGCAACTCTTCATATTGGATTGGTAAGATTGAAAATGTAATACCATACCTGCGATTCTGGATTATTCCATCATCTGTGGGTGTTATCACTGATTCTACCGGCTGCGAATAATTAACACGCTCAACTACCAATGATCTGTTGCAGGCGATGGTAGTGATCATGACTACAAGCAGCAATAATGCACTTCGGGTAAGTTTCGCAGTCATTTTATGGTCCTCCTTGATTGATTAAGTGTATTTCTTAATCAATTATAGACCACATGTAAAAGAATGTTTCCGTCTTAAAGAATAATAATACTTTCTACAGGTACATTCGGTTTTATCGCTTTTCGCCCCTCTAAAAAGCTTAATTCGATGATAAAAGAATAACCAATTACCTGACCACCCAGACGTTCAACCAGTCTTGTGGCTGCAGCAGCTGTTCCCCCTGTAGCGATCAGATCATCATGAATCACAACCTGAGCACCCTCATGTATCGCATCTTCATGAATTTCAATCGAATCCTCACCATACTCCAGAGCATACGTTTCTGATAAAGTTCGAGCCGGTAATTTTCCCGGCTTTCTAACCGGTACAAAACCTGCATTTAAGTCCTGAGCCATATTTGTTCCGAATAAAAATCCCCGTGATTCTAAACCAACCACGAAATCAACTTTTTTCTCTCTATATGGTTCTGTAAGTAATAGCGAAGTTAGCTGTAGTGCTTTTTTATCGGCTAAAAGGGTCGTTATATCTTTAAACTGAATACCCTTTTTAGGAAAATCAGGTATAGTTCGGATATTTTGTAAGAGATATTCTTTTATGCTTTCTTCTACTATTTGCATGAGATATGGATTAAATTCGCACCGAATGTAGAGAATATATAACCCATCAATCAAGTTTTATGGCATTAAATTCTGAACAACCTATTTGGCAGCAACATCAACGATTTATGGCCATGGCTCTTCAGCTTGCTGAACGGGCGTTCGAAGAAGGTGAAGTCCCCGTAGGCGCAGTTGTTGTTAAAGATAATCAGGTAGTTGGGAAAGGCTATAACCAGGTTGAACGATTAAATGATCCGACAGCTCATGCCGAGATGATCGCGATAAGTGCCGCATGTGATACTTTGGATTCCAAATATTTAAAAGACTGCACCTTGTATGTTACACTGGAGCCCTGCCCAATGTGTGCCGGAGCTTCTGTGTGGTCTAAAATGGGCTCAGTGGTATTCGGGGCATCTGATGCAAAATATGGCGCCAGCGGAAGTGTTTTTAATATCACCCAAAGCCGGTCATTGAATCATCGTGTAGAAGTGATTCAGGGAATTCTAGAGATGGATTGTGAATACCTGTTAAAAGCATTCTTTGAAACTAAACGATTAAAATCCTGATCAATAAAATCAGAATAATTCAGATAAGATTTTTTTGACGGAGGGTACTTTTAAGCCCGGATTCAATTTCAAATTTTTGTTACCTATCTCATAAGCCAGTTTCCATTGTTGCATTAATGTTTGAACTCCATACATGTACGAATGCCTCTCATCATATATATGGGTAGCCTCTGATGTAACCCCATTCAATTCAAGAACCTTAATATTCTCTCCATTTTTAAAATCATATTCAGATGGAACTTTAAGATCAAATCGGCCAAAATAAAAGCCATCAAAACTTTTACTTAGCTGATCAATAGCTTCGGTTAATTCGTCAGTTATCAGATGATTAGCATCTTCAAATTTACTTCCCAACGCATGGGTGCCGATCTCAACCAATGGAATTTTTTCACCTCTTTCAGGTATTTCAAATAATCGATCAATATGACAGTCAAAATGCATCCTTGCCTGACAAACTGCTCTATCATCTTTAAGTATTAGTTCTTCGATGGTATGAATCCCGTCTCCCGTCAAAAATTGATAATGCTTTTTCGTTATGGAATAAATTTTTCCAAATGGTTCATCCGGTATTCTGTAATAGAATACTCCGTATTCGATTCCTGGAATAAACTCCTGAATGATAACATCCTCCTTCACATCCAGAACCGTATCACTTAAACTTTCGACATTCTTAACTATCTGTACCCCTTTTCCGCGCTCTCCCTTATCAGGTTTTAGTACAATAGGAAAAGCTAGATTCTTCTCCTGCATAAGTAATTGAATATCCTCTAAAAGTTGTTGTGGATTTCCGGTATATGATATTAACTGATAGATAGGGAGTGCATTTTGTTGTTTTATGTTATCAAGGATCGAAGACTTTGATTCATTGATAAATCCACCTAGCTCTATTCCCGGATTGGCAAGCGTTACAATGCCGGGTTTCCTATACCTGAGCCATAGTTTTATCACATACAATAGGACGGGTAAATAGATGAGAAATGGAGGCCAATATTCCCAATGTATGATCCTTTTCCATCGTGCAACTAATAAGCGTCTACCTTTGTAGGTAAATGATGGGATAATGATCTTAAAGATCACAAACAAAGCTGATAAAACTCCAAATAATACCCAAATCGCATATTCCTGATACACTGTAAAATAACTCAACATATTTTGTCCAAGAAATACGGCTAATCCGACAAGAATAGGCGTCCATAATAATGACGCGATACCAAAATAAAGAATAAACATACCGAAGCTTGCACCAATAGCTCCGGCACTGAAATAGGTTGGCATTCTTGATCCGGGTATGAACCTGCTCATTATGATAATGGCCGGACCTTTAGCCTCAAACCAAAAGTAAGATCTTTCGATATCCTTCTCACTAATAAACCATTTTAGTGGCGCTTTTTGTAAGGTTGATGAGGCCAGCCACCGGCCGGCCAGGTAAAGCAAAATATCGCCAACAAATATTCCGATCAGGCAGGCAATTACTCCGGGAATAAAACCAATTATTCCCCGTGCGATCATTAAGCCGGTACCTATACATGTAAGATCTTCACTCACAAGGGTTGATAAAATGATGATAAGCATCAATACCAATAATGCTTTTCCCTTTTTTTGAATTACTCCTGACGGATCAAACGATTTCTTAGATTCAGTAATTCTTGATGCTAAAGCCGTTTCGTAAGTAATCGCTGATTTATTTTCTACTGCTTCTAAAAAGCTTTTTAATGGTAAAATGCCCTCCTCTTCGCTGACGCGCCCGTTCCAGAATATACTTTGTGGAACTATACGGTAAAATTCTTCCGCAATAGCTTTTTGAGTGTCATTACTGTTGTTGGAAAGTGAAATAAATACGGGTAACTCAACACGACTGATCCTGTCCCTGTTAACGGAAGCATCCTGCTGAATGGATGTTCTTAAAAACTCAATTGATTCATTTAGTATCTGTAGTCTCCCGAAATTTGGTGTGGTCTTCTTTATTATGTTTAAAACAGATAACGCGGTCTTATAGAAAGCGTTATTTAATGTACTGCCACCAAGTAATTCCAACTCCGGGATTCCTATTGGATCTATTAATGAAAGAGAGGCGATACTTTGAGTGTGTTCAGATGTAACTTGAATTGACTTCGTTGTACCGACACCTATCCCCAGTACATGAATTGTCAGCTCATTGTGAGAGATGAGACTATTAATAGACAATTTCTCATCGGCATGAATTACAGTGATTGACTTATAAACAGAATCCGGAAAAAATATGGATGTCTCAGATAGTGGATCATCATAAACCAGTAAAACGGATTCCTTTTCTTCCGGGATTCTTTTTTGTGTGTTTTCCGGATGCTGGTTATCTGATGCAATGTAGTAATTAGAAGAAATTACCAGTAGAAGATAAAGACCAAAGAAAATGATCCACTTTGTCCAGGTTTTTTGGTTTTTAAACGGCACAATGATGGGAAAATCGAATTATCAGTGCCTGTTAATGTTATCCAATTCGAATTTCAATGTAGACGGAGCTACACCGAATGATGGATCTGGTGTGTAATCAAGCGTTTTCAGGATCAAACCTATTAATGCATAATGATGTACTGTATGACTGATGAGAAATTGTAACTCTCTTCTATATGATGAGCTACTCAATGGGGATCCATCCTCTCCAATTCCCTCATTGGTTCTAACTTCTACCCTCTGATCAAGTAATTCAGGATCATGATAGATTGCTTCTAAGGAGTCGGTTACTTCTCTGAATTTATTGATCATGAACATTCTATCCGTTTCCAATCTCGGATCTCTTTCACGATTATCGTAATCAATCTTACCTGCATATCCATTCAGAAAGCTGAAATAATGTTCAATGATATGTCTGAAGTGTCGACCTATACCACTCTTATGATACCTGCCATTATCTGATGTATATAACTCGTCTGAAATATTACGTAATAATTCAATTCCCTGTTGTAGAAACAAGATATTTGATTTAACCACTATTAATTGCTTATTCATGACCTTAGATTTGATGAACAGGTTCAAAAGTATTTTTGATCAATACTTCAGCCTCTTTGGCTACTACTTTTCTATTACTATTTTGAACCGTTTCCGAAGAAAATGTAATCGTAACATAGGTCTTAGTCACTTTCAGAAAACGAATAAAATGTGTTAAAAACGGGGTATCATCCCACCAACAAATACTCTTTGTAGGATGAGGTTCATTCCCGGGAGTAGCATAGCTGATACTTGCACAGTGTACTTTCCAATTATTACTGGCCGGTATATGAAATAAAGAAGATTTGAATGGTAAGATCCCGGTTCCATCACTCGTAGTCCCCTCCGGAAAAAGTATCAATCCACGTGCAGTATTTAAATTTTGAGAAATTTCTTTATTTACCCGGGTCAGATCTTTTTTACGGTCCCTGTCAACAAACATAACCCCGGTCGTTGCAAGAATAAAACCTACTACAGGCCATTTTCTCAGATCTTGCTTTGCAATAAATGTACATCGGAGAGCTGAGAATAATACAAAAACATCAATATAACTAAGATGATTAGAGACCAGAAAAAATGGTGGTTCTGGGATCTTACCCTTTACGGAAATCTTTAATCCAAAAATATAGCAGGAAGCTTTACCCCATAGATTAGTTAATTTTGCAGTATGTCCTTTCTTATCAAATCCGAAAACAGATAATGGATAGCCAAATAATATGATGCTGTATAATACAAAAGTGGTAAGTAAGAACAATATCAACTTACCGATAGCCAATAGTAATCTCATAGGTAGAAAGTAATAAATCTACCGTAAAAATAGAGCTTTAGATTGTTCAGACAGATCATTTTTATCTAGCAGTATCAGATAATCGATCGTCTTAAATACTCTGTCAATAGCTGGTTTACTACATACTTTTGTACCAACATCGAGATATAATCGAAATAACTGAGGTAAATTTACTTGTTCACCGTATTTAGTTTTTTTCGACATAATACATGAATATTCAGATTGTACAGGTATGTGATAGCTTTCATGTAAGCTCCCATGTTCTTCCAAATAATTGTATACGGCTACTCCTTCTGCCTCATTCTGACTGGTAATAGAACAACAGCCAAATAAATACCGCTTTTCAGTCAGGCTCATATACTTTGCTAATCCTCTCCAGAGCAAATATAAAACCCGGCCACTTCTATGATCTATATGAATACAGGCCCTACCTAATTCTACTACATTATCTAGTACAGTTTGTGGGAAAGAATGAATGTCGAATTCATTTTGAGTGTAAAATCCATGACCTTCTTTTGCCATGGTACTGTCTTGCATACGATACGTTCCAATAATTGAATTCGAAGCGTTTTCTACAACCAGCAGATGATCACATTGATCATCATATATGTCTTCATCCATTTTTGTGGAAAAAGAAGAATCTAATCCTTCGCCCAGTTCTATATTAAATACATCAAACCGAAGTTTTAAAGCCTCCTCAATTTCTTCACGTGAAGTGGCTAATTTAACCGTATATTTATGTCCAGGAATTAAAATTCCACTTACATTTGTTTCATTAAGTGTTGCAGCGTAAGTCATATAATGGTTGATTGTTTTTATACAATGATAACTTTTATATATAACCGGTATTTTAAGTGACTGTTAAGGCAATATTCTTAATAGAGTGTATAAAGATCAGAACAAGTAATGCTTTATTATAAAACATATAAACATTCGGAAAAGAAAGACTGGGTAGTTTTTATCCATGGTGCCGGAGGTAGTTCTTCTATATGGTTTCAACAACTTAAAGCATTCAGGAAAATATTCAACATTCTTTTACTTGATCTGCGAGGCCATGGAAAGTCGAAAGATCTGTTTCATAAATATTACGACCGGGAATACACTTTTAATGACATCAGCCAGGATGTTATTGACGTTCTTGATCATTTAGAGATCGAACAAGCACATTTTGTAGGGGTAAGTCTGGGAACTATTATCATTAGAAATCTAAATGAAATAGCTCCGGAGCGGGTAAGATCAGCGATTCTTTGCGGAGCAATTACCAGGCTTAATATAAGATCAAGAGTGCTGATCACCCTTGGGAATGCCTTTAAGAGAGTTGTTCCTTATATGTGGCTTTATAAATTATTTGCATGGATCATTATGCCTAGAAAAAGACATGCAAAAGCCCGAAATCTTTTCATCCGTGAAGCAAAAAAACTTTACCAGAAAGAATTCTTAAAGTGGTTTAAACTAACTCACACTGTTAATCCTTTGCTTCGATTTTTCAAAGAAAAGGAAACAAATACCCCCATGTTATATGTAATGGGAGATGAAGACCATATGTTTCTCCCTCCTGTGCGGCAGATCGTGAATAATCAGAAACAGTCTTTTTTGGAGATTATTGAGAATTGCGGACACGTTTGTAATGTAGAAAGACCAAGAGATTTCAACAGAGTCTCAATAGATTTTCTTAAAGCTCATTCAATTACAGCTGCTTAATTACCTGTGAAGAGCCTGTTCTCTGCTAATAAATAGTCACTTAATTAGGTTTAGTAAATAACCAAGCCTCAGAATTAACTTCTCCCCGGATCTGTCTTAAATATTCTACCGCTGCCTCAAAATTTGAGAAACCCTTATATGCTACGTAATTGAAACGAGATTCAGGGTGGAATAATATCTTCGTATCATATCCTTGATCGCTAAGCAGCCGATTAAAACGGTTTGCATAGTTTTTGACTATGAAGGAACCTCCGATGATGTAAAACCTTTCATTTGGGTCTTCTTCTTCAACTTCACCGTTTGCTTTCTTTTCCAGATATTCGTTCAAACTGAATGCGCTGGGCACCACCACCATCAATTCGGGATTATCAACCGGAAGACTAAGTTCTTCTGCAAGTTGTTCCTGTTCTTTGGTTAACTCAATGGTTGGAACTTCTTCTTTTGGTGCTTCAACAACCTCTTCTTCTGTTTTTTCCTCGATCGGTTCCTCAACTATAACAGGCTCATTATTCTGTGGTTGTTCTTCTACCTCAATTACTTCATCAGTAGTAACTGGTGGAGTTGATACAGGAGCTTGAGTTGTATTATCGACGGTCTCACCGGCACTTTGAATAAATTCATTCACGAGCTCACGGTCCATATCAGCACGAAGTCCCGCCCTGCTATCACTTAAGAGTTCTCCCTTTGATTTAAACCTGCTATTAAGCCGGGTCTCTAAACTTTCTTCAAGTTCTGCCTGCACCAGTATGATCAATTCATTTTCCACAAAGTCATTTGAATTGTAACCAAACAGGTATCTTAGACCAAAGAACCATGGTGGAAGATCTTTCAAAATAGGAACACCCCGTCGAACTTTAGTTTCCTCTGTCCGGTATAACCCTGCAATAGTGGTAGCCTCTCCATCAAGTAATAACGCCTGAGTACTCGCCTGTTGTTTATTGATGATGGTACTAACCGCATCAGGCTGGGCAGAAGAACGTTCAACTTCTAATTCAAGATGAATAAAGGTAGTGTCACCGAATTCAACAACGGTTGGAGTAACTAACAGAATAGTTCCGGTACTGAAAAAATTATCCGTTACGTTACCGGCAATATCTCTTTGCTTGATCGAAAAATCCTGTCCAACCTGAATCCGGCCTTCCTGTCCATCCATAACTTTTACAGAAGGCGTTGCCAACACATCCCCAAGGTTATCTGATTCAAAGGCGCTAAATAAAGCCTGTACGCTAATTCCCGGGCCAATCTCACCCAAATTAACCAGTGCATTGAACACATTCTGAGATACATTAGAGGCATTATATGAGTTCACTGATACAAACTGATCAAAAAACTCAGTTTGAGGAACCCCTAATTCTGGATCAGCTCCATCACCAGCTACGATCTCATTCAGGTTTTCTGGTACATTATTAGTCAATGTAGACCAATCTACACCGATCTCCTGAAGGGCTCTTTTATTACCTTCAAAAAACGTTGCATTAATTCTGATCTCACGGGTTGTAAAGTCAATACCTAATTCATTTTCTTCTACCTCTGCTTGAACAGGAGCTGCTTCTTCCGGTGCAGCTAATTCACTAAGAGGTACTATCTCGATGTAATCGTCCGTCTCTCGTACCCCCAGACTTTTTAATCTCAAAATATATTTTAATGCATCTTCCCAATGCATCGCAGGCAGGCTAACACCAATACTTCCGGAGGTTCCGGTTTGATCTATGATGAATTTGTTCTTGTATTCCTGCAAAAACTGATTGATCACTTCGATCGCTTCTACGTAGGAAGTACTCTTGTCAAAAGCTACAATCTCGTTGGGATTAGTGTACTCCCGAGGATATTCATCCTGTGCATACACAATGCCAGCTGTCGGTAAGACAACAACAAACATTGCAATCAATGCAAGTATGAACTTAGTATTTATAATTGAAGACTGTTTCATCGATCTACCTCCAGGGTGATAACTTCTTGAATACCGCCTTTATTCAAATTGAATGTAGCCGTTTTGTCTTTAATGTTTATGGATGATAAATATCCCAAATATACCTTATCTCCTACTTTTAGCGAAATAAGAGACCCTCCACCATCTTTAATGAAAACTCTGTTTGCTGTGATTCCAATAATTCTGGACGTTTCTATACTAACCAGTCCTTCTGTATTTGGCGGTATTGAACTCTGAATTAATGGTCTGAATGGATTATACGTTGAAATATCTTCATTTAACTTGATCACATGATCTGTTTTTACAGAATCAAATATCTGAGCTTTTTGATAATAGCTTTCCAGTGTGAAAGTAAAATTTACCGTACCTGGGCCATCATCATTTCTGCCGGGCGAAATAGCAACCTGTGAAATTTTATTAAGTAACTGGCTATTCTCTATCCTGTTCACAAAATTTGTTAAAGCACTGTACTTACCATACCCTGCAATGGTTGAAGTGATTATTCCATACTCCCCCTGAGATAAGGTGTCATCAAAAACATAATCATAATAGACCTTGTCATCCCCAAAGCCATTTACCTTGTTCAAGAATTCAAACACATTATCAGGTCTGTTGTTTTGATATAAGACCTTATCGTAGTTCTCAATAACTTTTAATGCCTTCTCATATGTGTTATTTAACTCTTCAAACTGGCTGTTGATCTGATCCTTCGAATTAAAATCGTTTTGCTTTGTTCTAAGCTCTTCCTGCAGATTTGATACTTTATTCTGTAAATAAAATTCCGAGTATGAATAACCAATCCCGACAATTAATAGCAGGGTAACCAAAAGAATGATGGTATTTCGTATCGCGTATGACATTAATTACCCGTTAATTCCTCTAACGATTGTAAATCTTTAGGTGTGTAAACAGAAGTATTTTCAACGATCTTATTAACCTGATAACTGAAATTAAATACTTCAACACCACGAATCTCATCGCTACTCACATTCAATAGAGTAGCATCTGCAAAAATATCAGCAAAAATATGAACTCTGCTCTGATATCGGGCGATCCCCTGAATCTCCAGGGTATTTGGTTCTTCTCCCTGACTAACAGATGTGATCCAAAGATCATTTACCTCATCAACTCCGGAATTTATCAGATCAAGATTTGTTGACCATGTAATAGAATTTTCAGTTAAGGTGTTCATCAAGACAAGTTTATCTTGTATGAGCGATAATTCGTTGCTTATCCTATTGAAATTATTAACTATCGGTTGATAGGTTTGAATCTGTGTATTCAGAATTGATATCTCATTCTCTAACCGATTAATATCTCTGAAAGATCTTTGCCAGAATTCGTTCGTAATCGGGAAAGAGATCATGATCAGAATCAATAGTAAAATACCATGCCATTGCAGCTTAAAGATCTTTTGGCGGTCAACCACATATTTTGGAACAAAAGAGATCTCTGGTAAGGCTTTCTTATTATATCCAGTTGCCGACCAGGCCGTTCCAATTGCGGTTGTAAACGGAGCTAACGAATCCTGCGTGTATTCGCCAACATCAAGGAAATCTTCTTCAAATTCGAATTCCGACACTTCAACATCCGGGAATCGTTCCTGAAAGAACGTTACCGACTCGTTACCTAATAAATTATTACAGATGATAAGTCGATCCAGGTTGGGAACTTCGCCCGTATCTAGCTGAAAGAGAACTTTACTGAATACGGTACTAAGAATTTTCTTGGATCGTGTTCCTTCAGTAATTACAGGTGATACCAGCCATAAATTTGAGTCCTTCAGGAAAAATATGCGTGTCTGCTGCTCAGAAAATTGAACAACACAAGTTATTCCCCCATCCTCAATTTCATAATTAGCCTTTATCAGCCCCAAAAGAACCGTTTCATCGGGTAAGATCTCTTCAATTACAATCTTACCCCTGTACATCGACATAGTACGATTCACTAATTGTAATAATTGGGAATCTTCATCTATAGATGAAAGCAGTAAAGCACCGTCCGGTCTTACTCCATAGGAATAATAATCCTCTTCTTTTGGTGAACCGTATAAAGACTCAAGGCGATCATCAATAACTACCTTAAGATCTTTTTTCTTCATTTCACTGAAGTCAGCATCTTTTAAGATCTGATAAACAGCCACACCGGAAGGTATGTTGAGACCTATATTTACTTTCTTTGGGTTATGTGCGGAAAGTATGTTGTAGAGCAACAGCTCATTTGAAACAGGTTCTTCTGCTTCATCAACCATATCAACATCAATGAGGTCATCTCTTTGCTCTAACTCATCAATTTCCAGATCCAGATCATCGGTAAGATCATCACCCAGATCTCCGAGAATCTCATCTTCAATACTGATTTCATCAATTACAGATTCGGGACTATCAAGTGCGGCATCCAAATCTATGTCAAATACACCTTCGTCAGCAAGGTCATTATCCAGATCATCAAAAACATTATCATCAGAACTGGTTGTAACGCGTTCTAATCTACTTATTAAGCTAAACCGATCAAGTTTAACCAGCTCCATTTGGTTTTTGGCTATGCGAACAGTAGCTACCTTCAGGTAGAGACCATCAAGAGAAATACCGATATATTCTTTGCCTTTAGCCATTGCAGATCTAGTAGTGTACCTCGCTTAATAATTGGAGCATTTTACTTTTATTATTGGCGTAATTTAATGCAGATTCTTTAGAAATCTTACCTTCATCATATAATCTTTTAAGATCTTGTTCCATGGTATTCATACCACGCTCACGACCTTCCATGAGCATCTGATAAATTTCACCTATATTGTTGTTTCTTATAGCCGCTCTAACCGATGAGTTTGCTAACAATACTTCTTTGGCGAGGATTCTTTTTCCATCCAGACTTGGAACAAGTTTTTGACTTATAACACAGGTCAATACGTCTGCAAGACGGGCTCGAACGCGATTTTGTTCTTCCGGATTCATTTCACCCAAAATTCTTTCGATACTTTCCATTGCTGATGATGTATGTAACGTACCAAAAGTTTTGTGCCCTGAGTCGGTGATCTCGAGCGCGGTCATAATGGTTTCCGGATCCCTTAACTCACCAATTACAATAATATCGGGATCCTGTCGAAGTGCCTGAATTGCGCCATCTTTAAATGAAGTAACATCACTTCCAACTTCACGATGCCTTACCACACAACGTATAGGTTCGTGGATCAATTCTACCGGAGATGCAATGATCACAATATGAGCATCAACTGTACGATTGTTTGCATCAATGATGGTATCCAATGTTGATGATTTACCTGACCCGGTAATTCCTGTGATAAGCGTTAAACCGTATTTGTAGTATTTGAGACTCACAGATTTTGCTACTTCTGCATGTACGCCAAGAGTTTTAAATGGGCGGATCTGATTATCGATCTTTCGCATATTCAACCCCAGGTGATCAAGATCGAAATACATATCTGCTCTGAAACGTTGGGTTTTATCTTTACCTATCTTAATGGAATAAGAAAAATCAAGATTCTTATTCTCTAGTAAACTATCCCTCTGCGTTGGTAAAAGGGCATTGTGTAATAAAAGGTCCGTTTCGAGATAGGTAAGTTTTTTTGAAAGCTTTAAAGGGTTTTTATCGCCAAAAATCCGGTACCAGATTTTTCCGGCACATCCAGGACCTCCTAAATCGATATCTGAAGCATTAACCTTGATCATGTTGATCAGGAATGAATCAAGGGCTTCTTTAAGATCTACTCTTAAACTGATATCTGCATCCTCGATCAGATCCCCGATTCTTTTATGCAGGTCTATACCGCGCGCAGTTTTTGGTATACGCTGTATAAGTGGCTTCGTGAGCCCGGAGATTTTATCTATATCTATTGCCGCCATTTATTGTTCCCACCAACAGGATGGAAATATAGGATTACGTAAAGAACAAATTGTTACGAAAAAACTGTGATATTTTTACACAGTTACCAGTTAGAATCATTTAGTAGGCGCTTCTTTAAATTTAAAAGCTGCACATTCATATTACTGATCTTACGTTGCTGAATTTCGATGATATTTTTTGTGAAAATGTTGAACAATTTTTCGGGCTTCTTTCTAAAGAAGTTAAGTGCCTCATATCTTTCATATCTTAACAATACACAATTACCCTGTGCGGTCACCTTTGCCATTCTACTGTTTTTACTAAACAGAAATGCTTCCCCTAAAAAATTACCTTCAGATAATGTTGCCAGTTGAATATTGTCTTTCCAGATGGATACTTTTCCCTCTGCTACTAAATAGGCAGAATTCACGTATTCCGATTCATTTAATATGATATCATCTGCCTGGAATCTTTCTTCTGCTCCCAGATACAGAAATTCCAATACATCTTCATAATGAAAGTTTTTAAGTAACAACGGGGGTTCTTTTAGAAACTTTTTAATGTATTCGGCCATCAATTCACCTGATGCTTCATGTCCTGTACTCATAAAAACCTCGCTTTTCTACGGCAACTTAATATGTTTTAAATTCTGTATTAAAAACAACTCAAATGTTAGTTCTAATCTTCAATGGTAATTGCAATAATTTCCTCAATTGAGGTAACTCCTTCCTTGATACGTTCACGACCCGACCCTCTCAACGTTAACATACCTTGTGATACAGCAAGGTCTTTGATTGCGTTTTCGTCTATATCTCCACCGGCATCAAGTATCATTTGCTTGATTTCTTTAGAGAAAAACAAGGCCTCATGAATAGCAGAACGGCCTTTGTACCCCGAACCGCTACATTTATCGCATCCAACAGGTTTATAAAAAGTTGTTTCAGCTATCTCCTCATCAGTAAAACCAATTCCTTTTGGAATTTCCGGATGTGGCTGATATTCCTCTTTACAATTACTGCATAGTCTTCTAATCAAACGCTGTGCCATAACCAGGTTTACCGCATTTGCGATAAGAAATGGCTCCACTCCCATTTTAAATAAACGGGATACCGCACTTGGCGCGTCGTTCGTGTGGAGTGTTGAAAAGGTTAAGTGACCGGTATTCGCTAATTTAATTGCGATCTCCGCAGTTTTCAGGTCCCTCATCTCACCAACAAGTACAATATCAGGGTCATGACGTAAAATCCCCCTGATACTTTGGTCAAATGTCATTGACGGACTAATCTTCAACTGTCTGGCTCCTTCAATGATATATTCAACCGGTTCCTCAATCGTTAACACATTTTTCGTCGGATCGATCACATAGTATAATGCGGCCACCAACGTAGTTGACTTACCGCTACCAGTCGGTCCTGTAATGATTACGATACCAGATGGTTTTTGGATTGATTTTACAAAATTAGTCTTGGCTATCTTTTGAAGCCCTAACAGATCCAGATCCCTGATAACCTTTCTGTCATCCAGAATACGAATTACAATAGACTCAAATTTTCTATCATATTGATTACCAACAATAGGCATTATCGAAACACGATAACGGATATTGTGTCCATCAATTTGCCTCTGAATAAACCCATCCTGAGAGGCATCCCTTTCAAACCGGTCAACATTTCGGGTCTTATCCTTTACAACCGCTGAAATAGCCTCCGGCTTTACATTCTTTTGTTGATACCATAATTGAAGTTTACCATCAATTCTGAACCTGATATCGGTAGTAGTTGGTCCGCTGGGAACTACGTGAACATCGGAAACCCCTTGTCGTACAGATTCGACCAGCATTCCCTCAACCAAAGAATTAAGCATACTTTGGTTGATCTCTGCATCGATCTCTTCTTCGTCAATATCCTCTTCTTTATCTTCTACAAGCTGAGCCTCTTCGTAGTCGATTTCCTCAAGAAGATCTAAAAACTCATTCTTTTGCTCATATACACGGCTAAGTATCTGTTCTACCAGATCATAATTACAATATACCAGCTCCGTTTGTTTAAAATTCAACCGGTTTAATATGGGTTGAATATTAGGATCGGATGGATCTGCTGCCGCAATCGTTATTACACCATTCTGTCGTTGGTAGGGAATTGCTTTATAATGCACCAATTCCTCAATCACATCCTCAGGTAACGACTCCAGATTCTTTTTTATGAGTTCGATAATATCATCAGAGACCACTTCGAGATCAGATAACACTTCCCTGAATGCATAGATCCGGGAAATCTCTCTCATAATTATGTGGCGATTTAGGCCAATATCCTGAAACAGTATCTGACCAAGACGACGATTACTAGATTCAGGCTCCTCTTCTAATATTGCAAGGGCCTGCTGTAATTGATCGTTGGTAACTACTCCCTTACTAACGAGTATGTCACCAATATGCCGTCTTATATTTATTTTGCCCATACTAAACTACTGGTTCTATAATCCAGTTTCCGGTTTAATAACTGCTGCCTCAGATGATACAATTGTAATTGAAATCAAAGCGATCATTATAAACAAATTGATAAACAAATTTATAGTATCAATTACAGATTGCATCTTATAAGTCGTTTGAATTTCATAATATTCGGCAAGTTGTTTGGCATTATCCCTCAAAGCACCGGATTCTGCACCTAACCTGAATCGGCTAATGGCGGTTTGGGTAAACACACCTGTTGCTTCCATTGATTCGATCAAACCTGCACCATCTTTCAACATCTTTTTGATCGCAACTTCTTTGATCTGCTTTTCCATGTATTTATTACGACATGCTTCTGCTGCAACCCGAATTACTTCAATATTCTGTCCTGATCCACTGTAGAGAGTATAAAATACACGTGAAAAGATCTCTATACTGGTTTTATGTAACAGATCCCCGATAATAGGAATATGGATGAGGTATTTATCAATGGAAAGCTTTCCTTTGGGTGTTCTGGCCCACAATACAAACGCTACGATTGGTATGATGAATCCTAAAAGCAGATAGATCCAGTTATCAGATAGCCAGTAACTAATCTCCAGAGTAGCAGCTGTCATCGGTGGTAGTGTAATACCCATGTTAACAAATAATTCTGCTGTTGAAGGAAATATATAACCTACATAGAATAATACTACACCTACTACAGCGACAACCGTTACGGCCGGCATCATTAAAGATCGTTTCAGGTTCTTTTTAAATTCTGCGTCCCGTTCGAGGAACTTGGCTGTACTATCAAATACCATAGCCATATTACCCGAAGTAGAAGCCACGCTTAGCATATAGGCTGCAAACTTTCCGAAAATTGCTTCATGTTTACCGTAAACCTGAGAACCTTCCTTACCATCTTTTAAATCTTTCTGAATCATTTTTACCACCTCTTTCATTCTTTTATTCGAGGTGTCTTCGATGAGTAGATTCAGAATCTCATCGAAGGTTAATTGCTGTTTAAGGAGATCGGCACAAAGTCGTATAAATGACACGACCTCAGTCATTGGTACACCACCCTTAAAGTTGAACAGCTTTTTATTAATGCTTACTACCTGGTACCCAAGCTTAACCAGTGCCCGTTCCAGTTCTTCTTTTGTGTAAGCCTCCTGCTCTCCGGTTACAGCTTTATTGTTGCCTTTCTTAACCTTGTATTGGAAGATGGTCTTTTGATCCAGTGACTGAATTCTAAGACCATTGGATTTAGAAAGTCGATCAACTTTATTCTGGGCTTCCTTTTTATTATCAGCCTCAAATTCGGTTTGAATCGTTTTGCCACTTTGTGAAACTGCTTTTAATCTGAATTGCGACATGTTAATTTACCTCTTTATCATTCCCATTCAACACGATTACTATAAACAACCGCAGTGAAATCAGCGATATCATTAAGTGGATCTGCTGTAATTTTAAAATAACTATTAGTCGTTTCAGTTATTGAAAACCTGCTTACAGCTGTTGCAGTATCAAGTTGAATAATATCCATACTTATACCTGTGAATGATCCGTCTCCTCCACCAAAAGCACTTGGGCGTCTGAAATAGAGTTGACCAATTGTTGCAGCTTCATACATATCCTGCCTGATCATATCTTCAATTGAATTATCTCTTGCCCTTTCGAACAAAATAATTCCTGAAATGGTCATAATTCCAACGACCACGGTGACTAGTATAAGTAAAAGTAATTGCTGTTGTCCCATAATTAACTACTCCGGCGGAATGTAAGCAAAAAAAAAGCTTTCCATTTAGCATGGAAAGCTTTTTGTAAAACTAATTTCTATTAGTTAGTAACAGAGTTATCTGTCCAAGAAACGTTGCTTTCAGAAATAGTAGCAGCCATAGTATTCGCTGCAGTAGATCCAAGCAATACAGAACCAGTAATCTGGCTGGATGGGTGAGCTGTTACAACAAAGTTTGAAGCTGTGACAGATCCGATAACATATTTACCATTCTGGTTTTTAGCAGTTAAACCGTTTGATGCAATAGAATCAGCACCGAAGGCTAAGTTGTTGAAAGTTAATCCAACAAAGCTGTTTCCACCACCACCAAGCATAGTTGGTTTCAGATAGTATCCCTGAGCAGAAGCAGCGATAGAAGCTACGTCCTGTCGAACAGCGTCTAAGTTAGCAGAGTCAGCAGCGCCTGAGAAAGTGTTAATAGCTACTACTGTTGCAATACCAACGATGATTGTTACTAAGATTACGAGAAGTAATTGTTGTTGACCCATGATTGTCTCCTAGGTATGTTTGTTTTTTGTTTATTGTTAAATTCTTCTGAAACGAAGTTCAGGAATCCTTTCAAAAAAGAAAATTAGAATCTTCTTAGTAGTTTTTATTTGTACAGTATGAGTAACAGAGTTCATTATCGTTACAAAAATTATAAAACTTAAATCATCCTGTTTACTTTTTTAAATATACCCTAAGTACTACTCATCTATATTTATACTAGATTCAATTATTATATAAAAAATTGACAGGTATAAATAATAATAATGCTTAATCAAGACCGAAACGCTTATTTCATACTGTTTTCACTATGGTTACTTGTTTTTTCTGCCAGTAGCCAGGTCATGATAATTGCTCCATTGTTTCCACTTATAATAGTTGAATTAGATACTTCTGAGTCTTTAATGGGTAATCTGGTAATGGTATATGCAATAATGATCGGAATATTTGCCATTGCCATGGGGCCGGTATCAGATAAGATCGGACGAAGAAAAATTTTATTATTGGGTAGTTTCCTGATGTCCATTTTTTTGTTCCTGCACAGTTTTGTCGAAAGTTTTGGACATCTACTCATATTAAGAGCACTTACAGGTGGTGCAGGTGGTATTTTAAGTGGAGCAGCAGTTTCTTATGTAGGAGATTACTTTCCCTATAATAAAAGAGGATGGGCAAACGGCTGGGTTATGAGTGGTGTGGCCATGGGTCAAATTCTAGGAATTCCATTAGGAACATTTCTGGCTGATCTTTATGGTTTTAAATTTCCATTTCTGCTTTTTGCGATCATTATGGGATTAACCTATTTATTGATCTTTTTTAAAGTTCCCCAGCCGGATGTTGAATTTCAGAATGATGAGATTACATTAAAAAACTCTCTTATAAAATACGGTGAGTTACTTCGTAGAAAAGAGATTCTGTCTGTATCTATTTCTTACCTACTCATGTTTTTTAGTCTATCAATCTACATTATATATATGCCGGTTTGGTTAACTAACACTTTTAATGTATCGGTAACAGAAATTGGAATTTTGTTTCTGATTGGTGGAGTAATGAATGCTTTAGCCGGCCCTTTAGCTGGAAAAATTTCTGATAAGACTGGAAGAAAATCCATGATATTAGTTTCATGTATAGGTCTGGGTACTCTTATGTTCTTCACAACCATTCTTATAAAAGAATTTTGGGTTACGTATATATACTTCCCAATTGCCATGACATTTATAGCCCTTAGAATAAGTCCGTTTCAAGCTTTGACTAGTGAATTAGTTCGCTCAAATAATCGGGGTTCGCTTATGAGTATGCTCGTCGCCATCGGTAACGTTGGAACAGGGTTAGCCGGACTCTTATCTGGCATATTTTTTACTATGTTCGGCTTTATCAGTAACACTGTGCTAGGTACTGTCTCTATTATCATCACTGCATTCATCGTATGGAAGTTAGTTCCAGAGCCGGATCTGAAGGTAGAATCAATTCAAAAGTCAGTTGAATTGGCAGAGTAAATTCTACTATTTTAGCCCGGTAAATAATTGCTTACTTATACGCTCGGTAATTTGTAACGTATAAAAGTTGCAGTTCTCTATAAAAGAAAAAAATATGAGACACATATCTTATTACGTCGGCCTATCTACCCTACTAATTTTTATTTTTTCGGCTTGTCAAAGTTCAACCACTTCCGAAAGGGTTTCCGTGATCGGGACTGTGGTAAACAGTGTTACCGGAGATCCGGTTAATGAAGCCATTGTCGATATTACAGCACCTGAAGAGTTCAGTGGCTTAACTCAGGTTACAGATGCTAACGGACAGTTTACTTTTTCTGATCTTGATGTTACTGCATCTGCAGAGCTATCAATATCAGTAAGGAAATCGGGATACGTCGGTAAGGTTTTTTCGGTACCTGTCTCTCCAAATTTACAACAGGTGGAAATCGATAATCCAATAACACTGGAACCGGAAAATACAGACACTGGTGATGGCACAGTAGTTACCGGAGAATCTGCAGGAGCAGCAGCCATAATTTTTGAATCCATTTCACAAACTGCTCTTAACATCCGGGAAACCGGAGGAATCGTTAATGCAGCTTTCACTTTTATAGTACAGGATTCATCCGGACGGGCAGTAGATCTCGATAATTCTGTAGATGTGATCTTTGATATCGTAGGACCCGGTGGTGGCGAAGAAGTTCTTCCAAAAGTGGTTAAGACGAATGCCTCAGGTAAAGTAACCTCTAATATCTTTAGTGGTGATAGTGCCGGAGTAGTTCAGATCATTGCGAAAGCTTACAGATCAGCAATTGGTGATACCATCTATTCAAGGCCGGTTGCTTTAGCAATACATGGCGGCTTCCCTGTAGAATCAGGTTTTTCATTGTATTCTGATGTGCAAAACGTTGAAACCAGTCCTGAAGAGTCTATACAGATCTATGCTAAACTTGTAGACCAATCCAGCAACCCGGTGAAAGAAGGAACTGCAGTTTATTTTGAAACTGATCTGGGATCTATTCAGGGATCTTCTCAAACTCATACTGATGATATGGGTGAGGTAAATGTTGAATTATTTTGTGATGGGAATACAGGACCGGGAACAGTTACAGCAACCACACTCGACAGAAATGGACAGAATATCTCAAAACAATTAGATTTTGTTTGCTCAACATCTAAAGCGGTGATCAATGCCACACCATTAGCTTTCGATATTTCTGATGGCGGAAGCGAGACCTTTACGTTTACCGTTACCGACTTGAATGGCAATCCAATGGCCGCAGGAACCAGCGTATCTATCAAAACAGCAACAAGTGTTGAACTTTCAGGCTCTTTTGATTTCTCCCTTGGTGATAACGTTAGCCCGGGTCCCGGAGCTACTGAGTTTAATTTTACAGTTCGGGATCTCGGCATATCATCCCAGGAATTGATCATTGCCATAACTGTTACCTCCCCTTCCGGAGAAGCCACTACTTTTGATCAGATCACAGGAAATACGACCAACGATGGCGTCGCGGGTCCATCCACCGGTGCAGCATCTATCATTCTAGAGGCTGTCACTGAAGAAGTTCTAAATGTCAGTGAAACTGGTGGAGTGGTGAATTCAGCATTCACGTTCTCAGTTCAGGATTCAGCAGGACGAAATCTTGATCTGAATAACCAAACCGAAGTCACCTTTTCCATTCTAGCCGGTCCTGATGGTGGTGAAGGAATTACTCCGGTAACAGCAATGACTAATGCTTCGGGAAAAGTGACTACTAATCTGTTTTCCGGAACAAAAGCCGGTGTGGTTCAGGTTCAGGCGGAGATCGTACGTGATGATATTGGGTTGACTATCAGATCCCGACCGGTAGCTATTACCATTCATGGTGGATTCCCGGATGAGGATCACTTCAGTATAGCTCCGGAGGATTATAATTTTGAAGGATACACCATTAATGGATTACCCAATGAGCTAACTGTAATTCTGGGTGATAAATTCAGCAATCCAGTAAAACCTGGTACTGCTGTCTATTTTAGCACTACAGGTGGAATAATTGAAGGTTCTGGTTCAGGAAATACCGATGAGAATGGCTTTGTTTCCGTTAACCTGATCTCAGGGGATCCAAGACCGGATGATTCACAAACCATCAACGGAACAATATTTCCACGACCGGGCTTAGCTACCTTAACTGCCCAAACAGTTAACGAAGACAATCAGATCATTGAAAAATCTACAAATGTAATCTTCTCAACTTCACAGGCAATAATCACAGCCAATCCAACAACCTTTGATCTGCAACCGGGTGGTGGGGCAACATTCACCTATAAAGTCACTGACCTTAATGGAAATCCGATGGCCGCAGGCACTCAAATTACTGTGGAAGCTGGTGATGGAATGGAAATAACCGGGGATAATTCGGTGAATCTTGGTAATTATATATTCCCGGGATCAGGTGCTACTGATTTCACTTTTTCCATCAGAGATATCGACGAGGAATCAGACGCAGCAGCAGCTTTATCAATCAGTATAACTGTAACTGCGCCAAGTGGTACTGAAACTACATCTTCACCAATAACAGGTACCAGAAGAAAAGTGATCAAAAACTAACATTCGCCAATACCGGTTATTTTAACTTTTGAAACACCAGCCAATTATGACTGGTGTTTTTCATTTTATGGAAACTAATTCACAACGTTCACTTTTCGAGGATATTAAAGCCTCAATTGCCGGTACCGACCTGGACTTCACAAGTGGAAGTATTGGCAGAGCAATCTTCATTTTATCAATTCCTATGGTTATCGAAATGATCATGGAGTCGGTATTCGCTGTGGTAGATATTTTCTTTGTGTCGAAATTGGGAGCGCAAGCTGTTGCCACTGTTGGCATCACTGAATCAGTGGTTACGATCATTTATGCCATTGCCGTAGGATTAGCTATGGGAACAACTGCGATTATATCAAGAAGATATGGTGAGAAAAAATATGATTCAGCCTCAGTTTCAGCAGTGCAGGCAATATTGGTAGGCGTTATCGCTTCCCTCCCACTTGCCATAATTGGAATCTGGTTCTCAAAAGATCTGCTCCAATTGATGGGGGCAGAATCTGTGATCGTACAGAAATTTTCAGGGTATGCCACGATCATGATCAGTTTTAATCTGGTCATAATTCTCTTATTCGTTCTTAACGCAGTGTTCAGAGGTGCCGGAGATGCCGCAATTTCTATGCGTGTTCTATGGTTGGCAAATGGATTGAATATCCTGTTAGATCCCATCCTGATCTTTGGTTGGTGGATCTTCCCGGAGCTCGGTGTGAAAGGAGCGGCTATTGCCACTGTGATCGGCAGAAGTGTAGGGGTATTGTTACAATTATATTATCTGTTTAAGGGATCTAAAAGGATCCGTATTGGTCTGGAACACTTGCGGTTTCGGTTGAAGATCATGATCCGATTAATTCGCGTTTCTTTGGGTGGAATTGGTCAGTTTATCATAGCGACTTCCAGCTGGGTCTTCCTCATGAAAATAATGGCTGAATTTGGAAGTATTTCTGTTGCGGGATATACGATTGCCGTACGTATACTGATTTTTTCAATCCTACCCAGCTGGGGTATGAGTAATGCAACTGCAACTTTAGTAGGTCAGAATTTAGGTGCTGAAAAACCAGAACGTGCAGTAACATCCACATGGATAGCCACAACCATAAATGTCCTATTTCTTGGGTCGATCGGAATTCTCATTTTTTTCTTTTCCGAGGTATTGATGCAAATATTCACCAAAGATCCTGAAATCATTTCTATTGGAGTTACCACACTCAAAGTAATGAGCTTTGGCTATGTTTCCTACGGGTTTGGGATGGTGATCGTACAAGCTTTAAATGGTGCCGGCGATACTATGACTCCAACAATCATCAATTTTATCTGCTTTTGGCTCATCGAAATACCTCTGGCCTATTATCTGGCCCTGGAATTTGGGTTTAATGAAACAGGCGTAGTTTATTCAATTATTATATCAGAAACATTTCTCGCCATTCTTGGGTTTATTGTATTTAAACGTGGCAAATGGAAAGAAATAAATATCTAGTAGTATGAAAGTTAGTATAAGTTTAGAAACAGGCGGACGACGGGGAAAACAGGTAACTGTGATAAAAGGAATAACTCACAATCCGCAAGTAATTGAATCGCTGGTAAAAAAATTAAAGGGACAACTTGGTACCGGTGGCACCATCAAAGGAAAGACCATCGAGCTGCAAGGAAATCACGTAGCTAAAGCCACTGATTTTTTAAGAAAAGACGGGTACGAAGTAAAGTAAGTCTTTAGAGACTCACTTTACTTTCCTGTTTGGGGTCAAGATCATATAAAGATGACGCTGTAGCCTGAATAGTTTTGTACCATTCATTACCGAATTTATCCGTAATGGAGTAGAAATCGGAATAATCCGGCTTTCTCAGGTTCATCTTCCATTCCTGAGTTTTAGACTTAAAGGTCGGATCCAGATGAAGTAACTCATGATAGATCATCATTTCTTTAGTCTTTGAATCCAGCATATCCCAAAGTTCGCCGGAAACCTCGATGAGATAATCATTTCCGGAATAATACTTCACTTCCCGGGTTGCCTTCATGCATTTGGCGGCCTTTTGTTTAGATATATGTGGATAAACCAGGAAAAAGCCTACTTCAGCCGGCCCGAATTCAAGGTTATACTTTTTGATCACATCTTTGGCAATCGACTCGATCTCGGGCGACTCCATTAGTTGTTTTTCTGATGAAATAGTTTCTTCAGGTTTTAAAAAATCGTTCTCTGGCATTAGTTATTTAATCAATCGTTATTTTAATGGTACGGCTACGCTTGTAGCAATAATGGAATACTCTTTCTGATCTCCTTCTATCGAGTCAGCATCAGCTCCTGCATCTTCCGCATAATGTTTAGCCTGATCTTCACTCAGGGTTTTAATGTTAAAATCTCCGATCAGTATTACTTCCTTACCCTGAGAATCGGTTGGAATAAAAAAACTGTAATCCACAAATGTGATCCGAGCCTGTACATCACCATCCTGAGCAATAAAGAAACAACCCTTCTTCTGGCATACTTTAGCCACTGTTGTTTTTAATGCAATCGACTGAGCCTCATTCCCGAGTTCGACAACCTGAGAAAGAGATCTTGTCTCGATATTATCAAGATCCATGTCAGAACCAAAAACTTCATAATCAGCTGTAGTCTTAACGGGTTCGGATAACCTGATTACTTCTTTTTCTGTCTGTGCCTGAACGCTGATGGTTATAAAAAGCGCTATAATTAGTGTTGATACTTTTTTCATACCTCTGTTTTATTAGTTGCCCAAAGGTAGAACTTTATTCAACTTTTATCACATTGTAACTGAAAGAATTTCTATTATTCTTTCTTTTTACAATTATTCGAATGAAACAACTTTTAGCTGTATTTGGAGCTTTTTTCTTCACAGTATTTATTGAGGCTTTCACCCGTATTATTATTGTTTTTTATAATCAGGAAACATTGATCTTTTATGGATTAGATTCTATTCCCGGTCCAATCTGGGTAATTTCACTCTATATGGCGGTTTTTACCGGTACCTGGCTTGCCGGAATGGTTTTAACTACCGCTATTCAGAGCCGTACGTTTGTACTTCTTTCGCTGCTATTTACCTTACAGGTAATGTGGAGAGTTAGTGAATTTTCTCAGTTAAGTTTGAATGACTGGCCCTACTCCTTAACCATTATCCTTACCGAATGTTTTTCTCTGATTACCGTATTTCTAATCCAACGTAAAAATGCTTCGAATAACTAGTCTTTTCATCGCGATAGTTCTTTTAGGGTGTACTTCTGTCACCGAATACAACATCATAGAAAATCCGGCACTTGGGGATGCTAAATATCCAAGAATTTACTCAGATAACACCGGTCGGGTATTCATGAGTTGGTATGAGACACACGGAGATTCGGTACTTCTGAAATATTCAGAGTATCATGAAGACGGATTCTGGAACGAGCCATCATTAGTTAAAAAAAGTGTCGGTTGGTTTATAAACTGGGCTGATTTTCAGTCGATGATCACAATAGATGGTAAGCCTATGGCTGCTCATTGGTTAAGAGATATACCTGATAACCCGAATTCATATATCGTACAGATAAAATCATTCCAAACTTCCGGGGTAGATACTATAACTCCCCATGATGATGCCACAATTACCGAACACGGCTTTGTAAGTTTATACCCTACATCAGACAGCACTTTCTACACCATTTGGCTTGATGGCAGAAATACGAAATCTCATTCACATTCTGAGGTAAAGTACGGAGACCTTTCAACGGCTATGACACTTCGCGGAGCTGAATTTGATCTTAACCTAAATAAGCTTAATGAGTCTTTAATTGATGATGCTACCTGTGATTGTTGTAACACAGCTCTAACGATAACCTCAAATGGACTGTTAGTTGCTTACAGAAACAGAACAGATGAAGAGATCCGAGATATCTATATAAGCAGGATGATCGATGGAGTATGGACGAAAGGTGAAGCAATTGCTCACGATAACTGGAAGATTGCAGCCTGTCCTGTAAACGGACCTGCACTTGATTCTTACGGTACATCCACTGCCATTACATGGTTTACGTCTACAGAAGAAAGTCCTACAGTAAAGTTGTCATTTTCAACAGATGGAGGCACATCTTTCGATTCCCCGATCGAATTAAACAATACAACCACATTAGGCAGGCTCGATATCCAATTCGTTGATGAACAATCGGTATGGGTAAGCTGGTTAAATAAAAAGGACGATTCTGGTGAGATCGTCCTTCAAAAAATATCAACTGATGGCACTATATCAAAAGAAATTACCATACCCGGGGTTTATCATCACAGATCTACAGGCTTCCCACAAATATCCTTGATCAATGATGATACCATACTTGTAGCTTGGACACATAAGTATAACGGTGTTTCAGAAATTAAAACGGCACTTATTCATTGATCGCCGGGAATTCTTCGATTCCCATTAATCTGGCCATTTTAATACCCACCTCAGTATTTTCAAACCAACCGGTGAATTCAATGGCATGAGGGCCGTACGCCATTAAAGGTACAGGTACCCCTGTATGGTGATCGGTTGTCCAGTAAATACTCATTTCAGAATTATCTTCATTAGCCTCCTGAATGGTCATCCCTCCTGTTTCATGATCAGCGGTGATAACAACTAAGGTTTCACCATCTTCTTTAGCGAAATCAAGCACCACTTTTATGGCATCATCAAAATCTCTTACTTCACGCAATACGTATTGAGCATCGTTTGCATGGCCACCCCAATCGATCTGAGATCCCTCAACCATCAGATAGAATCCATTATCCCCGGAGCTGAGAGTATTAACCGCTACTTCGGTCATTTCTGCAAGAGTTGGGGTTCTGTTCTCGCTTGGCAGTCCACCCGGTGCAAACAATCCAAGTAATTTATCGCCGGTAGCATTTATCAATTCCTCTGTAGAGGATAAATATTCATAACCTGCAGCTTCAAATTTAGGAATGAGATTTTTGTCATCTTTCCGGGCACTTCCTTCCTCTTCCATAGGAATGAAATATTCGAAGCCACCGCCAAGGTAAACATCAGCATTGGTAACAAGTAATTGTTCTGCGATCTCGGAATAATTATTTCTTGATTCTACATGAGTTGCGAAACTAGCCGGAGTTGCATGGGTGATACCCGAGGTTGAAACAAGTCCGGTAGCTAAGCCCTTTTCCTTTAAGATCTCTAAAATGGTTTTGCAGTGGGTACCGTCCGGTAAATAAGCGATCATTCCATTATCAGTTTTCTGTCCACATGAATAAGCCGTAGCTCCGGCTGCTGAATCAGTGATCAAATTATCAGCGGAATAGGTCTTTACCAATCCGGTTACAGGCATAGTTTGAACATTCAAACGTCCGGCAGCACCGGCCAAATTTAACTGACCGCTATATAATTGAGCAATACCGGTACCATCTCCGATCATAAAGATCAGATTCTTGATCTTTCGGTCTTTCACCAGAGGTAATTTCTCCGGAGTTTTAATATCCGAAGTGTTAACTGAAATTCTGGTTGTATCATCATTCAAGGGTTCTTCAGGCTCCGTATTTGAACAACCTGAAAAAGTGAATAGTACGAGAAGGGCTAGTGTAAATGTTGATTTCATAATAATAATTAGATTAACAGCTTACCGATTATACAAATCTTAAAGTGATAAAGATTAAAGCCAATATTAATTAACCGGCCTTATTTAAACTTAGGTAACATGCTTTTTATCACACCCCAAAAACCTTTTGCCGGTCTCCTGGAGTTAACATTTCTTTCAGAGGCTTTCTCTACGGTCTTTAATTCTACAGAAGGTTTTCTGGGACTCTGTTTTTTCGACTTTTTTGGCCTTTCAGAATTCCTGGAATTATTATTCTTATTCCTTGGGGCCTCTTTCTTTTTAGCCTGTTTCTGTTTCTTAGGTTGTTCTGATTTCTGCTTTTTGGGTTCTTCTTTATCCTTTTCCTTTCCTATGAGAGTGAATACCATTTTACCTTCCTCATTTACAGATTGAGTAAAGTACTTTAACTTTGAGAAATCAGGGTTGATATCCTTGCGCTTAACCTTTTTATCGGATGAGTTATCTTTGTTAGGGCGATCTTCCTTACCGGATTCTTTTTTCGATTCCTTTTTGGGAGCTTGTTTCACCCCACCTTTGATCACTTCCAGATCTTTTCCAACCTTACGCTCAATTGCGTTGAAAAATTTGGAATCCTGTTTACTTACAAGTGTAACGGCAATACCCTTCTTATCATACCTTCCGGTTCTTCCAATTCTATGAATGTAATCCTCAACGGCTCTGGGTACATCATAATTAATGATCAGTGATATATCATCGATATCTATCCCCCGGGCAAGAACATCGGTAGCCACAATGATGGGTACATGACCATTCTTAAACTCATGTAATGCCTTATTTCTTTCGTTCTGGTCTCTGTCACCATGAATACTGGCTACTTTTAACCCTTTTTTGCTGAGCAACCGCTCAAGCTGGTCTGTTCCTTTCTTTGTAGCCGTAAAAATGATACATGACTTCCACTCGTGTGTATCCAGTACATTCTGTACTACTTTAAGTTTTTCCCGACCATCGATGAGATAGGCCTTTTGTGTTACACTTTTAGTAGTCGTAGAAACGGCAATTTGCACCAATTCAGGATTATTCATGATATCCTGAGCCAATTTTTTAATAGAACCCGGCATGGTTGCAGAAAATAACAGTGTCTGGCGTTTCTTTGGGATCTTATCAATGATATGATTTACATCGGGCAGAAATCCCATATCCAGCATACGATCAGCTTCATCCAGTACCAGATATTTGATGGTTGAGAAATCTACGTCCAGCACTTTCGTTTGGTCGATCAACCGTCCGGGAGTAGCAACTAAAATATCAACTCCGGCCCGTATGGCATCTGCTTGTCTTGAAAAATCCTCTCCGCCAATGATGGTTGCTGAAGTTATACCGGTATGATATCCCAATGCGAAGATCTGCTCATCTATCTGTTGTGCCAGTTCGCGGGTTGGTGATAAGATCAAAGCCTGAATTCCATCTTTCGGCTTATTTATGATCTGATTTATGATCGGAATTACAAAAGCTCCGGTTTTTCCGGTTCCGGTTTGTGCGGCTCCCAGTACATCCTTTCCCTCGAGTAATAAAGGAATGCTTTGCTCCTGAATCGGAGTTGGTTCAGAGAAGCCAATATCCTGCAGACCCTGCTGCAGATTTTCGTGTAGGTTTAGGTCTTTAAATGTCAACGTTATTGCAAATGATTCTTTTAAAATTCAGTTGAATATACACAGAAGCATTCTAAAGTGTTTTAGTTATGTAATTGTTCTATCTTTTGAGCGATTTTTAATCTAAACATGAAAGAATTACATGAAAATTAAGCATTTATTTACTGTTGCAATCACATCAGTAATAGTATTTGGCGCCTGCTCACAACAATCAGGTGCAGATTTCAAGAAAGACGCAGAACTTAACACCCTCATCGACAGCGTGAGTTACGCCTTAGGACATCAGGCAGGAATGCAATTAGCGGGACAAGGTTTCGCTGATGTTGATGTAGACAATTACGTTTCTGGTTTTATGGCCGGACAAATAAAAGAAGACTCGGAGCTTGCTGATGTAAATATGCAGGAGTTATTCCGTCGCTTTAGTACCTACCTGGTAGATAAAATGAAGGTAGAGAACCAAAAGGAAAGCGAAGAGTTTCTTGCTGAAAACAAGACTAAATCCGGAGTAATGGTCACTGAATCCGGCCTGCAATACAAAGTTATTGAAGAAGGAACAGGTCTTCAGCCTACGCCGGAAGATTCTGTAGTTGTACAATATGAAGGCACATTGATCGATGGCACCCGCTTTGATGGCACCTACGATGCCATGGGTAACCCAGGTGACCCTGCCAAGTTCTTATTAGGTGGTGTTATTCCCGGATGGATCGAAGGACTTCAATTGATGAAAGAAGGATCGACCTACATGTTCTATATACCGTCAGAATTAGCCTATGGTGAAAATCCGCGTCCGGGTGGAGCTATTGAGCCTAACGACGCCCTGATATTTAAAGTAGAGATGCTCAAAGTGATCAAATAATTTTGATCTCATATCTACATTAAAAAAGCCCGATTCAGTAACTGAATCGGGCTTTTTATGTTTATTTAAACTGGTTTTATGAAGCTGTATTGATAAGAATCATAATTTCTGTCAATGCTGCTACATTAGTGCTGCTATCACTCATACTATCTACAGTATTCTCTATAGAACTAAAGAAACTTGTGTAAATATTTACGAACAGATCCGCGTTTAATGAAGCAGTGAATGAAGATTCAAAATCAGATTTTGCACCTGTTGTAGAATTGATCTGTGTATCAATTCCAATAACAATTTCACTGCTGAAATTAGCATCATTCTCTAATGCCGTTCTTACTTCATCATGATATTCTTCAAAAGCAGCTTCAATTTCTGAAGCAACTCCGGTTGAGATTCTGATGGTTGCTTCCAGATCAGCCCCTGCCTGAGCAATTGCTGTTCTGGTAGATTCTTCAACATTAGCAGCTTCTGCCTCAGCCATTACAGCCGCATCTACTACTGTTGAGGTGTAAATTGATATCTGCTTATTAAATTCATTCTTAGCATCAGCTGACAATTCAGTTGAATTATTCACCAATACTCTTCCCCACATCTCAAATAATTTAGCTGTGGTCGACGCTTTTACTTCGGCATCCAGGTAAGCATCTATGATCGCCTGATTAAAGGTATCGTAGGCTTCTTCCTGTGCCTGCAGACTTGTTGCTGCATTTAAACTGTTCTCGAGCTGAATCTGAGCATTTAATGAAGAAGTAAAGATCTCATCCATTTTAGCAGAAGCTTCACTGTTGAACTCTTCCTGTAAGTATGAAGCTCTAACCTCTGCCGCCGTTTTTAAACTTGCCGCCATATCGGCTACAGCTGAAGAATTGGAATTGATCTCAGAACTTACCGCCGAATTAATAACAGCTTCAATCTCAGATCTCATTACCATATCAGCATCCCCGTTCGCATAAAGCTCAGCGAAGACCTTTGTCTCAGCGGACGATTCCACACTTACAGGTTTTACCATGTAAGATTGAGAATTTTCAATCTGCTCGGATGTCATGGAGTACATAACTTCTGCATTATTCTCTGCCATAACTACTATGTTTTGATACATAGAAGCATCTACCATCAGTTCAAAATTACCTGAGGCATCAGTTTGAGTTTCTGTGCCATCAATTGCTGAAAATGATCCATCACTGTTTATGGTAGCAGCTGTAACTATATAGGCATCAGCAGTCACTGATTTTGATTGGGTATCTGATTCAACTCTACCACTGATTGTGGCCATGTCTCCGTTGTCACTGCTCGAATTTGAGTCACACGCGACTCCGGTCAGAACTGTAAGGGTTAAAATTGTAAGTATTTTCAATTGTTTGATATATCGCATAATTGAGTTTTTTTTGTGATTATTTACTCAATCATAGTGATCTGCAACAATTAGGTTCCATATTTTAAGAGCTATAAAATACTCTAACCCAGATTAAAGACATTTAAGTACAATTTGATTTTTAATGTTGGATATTAGTTCCAGATAAAGAAAGAGGATCGGCTATCAACCGACCCTCAGTGAATACGTTGGCTTTTTCGGGGTACAGATTCGGGCTGCAGTGCTAAGCGCTGCAGCTCTTTTAGTTTCTAGTAAAATTCTTAGGTATTAAGCCCGCCAGATTTTATTTGAAAGTCCGCTTCTTCTGTTCGAATTCTGTACTATCAATCCCTTAATTGTGCTAAGGGAACCAATTACAAGAAGAGATTGACGGGCTCTTGTTACAGCTGTATATAAAAGTTCTTTCGAAAACAGCTTATTTAGGCCCTCAGGCAGGATTATTGCCACATTTTTATATTCCGATCCCTGACTTTTATGAATGGTATTAACGTAGGCAGGCTCATAATCCTGAATTCTGGAAACCGAGATCTTCTTTGAAAGGCTACCTTCAAAACTGATCGTGTAGCCACTTCCTTCTTCATAATTACAAATCCCGATCTCGCCATTCTTTACCTGAAGAATTCTGTTATTACGAGTGATCATCACAGGCCTGCCTTCATACCATTCATTGGTTTGAGCGATACCTATACTTTTTTTGATGTGATGTTCAATGATCTGATTTAGTTTTTCTACTCCGTTTTTACCTTTTCGAAGAGCACTCAGGATCTGATATTCATAATAAAAATCCAGATACTTTTTACTGTAAACAGCTTTTCTAAATGGTTTGGTAGCATAGTTCTCGATCAAAGAATCTACAGCCTCATTACCCGGGCCGACCAATGTTACATCAGGATAGGCGTCCGAATGTAGTATTTCCTCAACCCTGTTACTGTCCCCTTTTTTTATAGACTCTGATAATTGATAAATGCCACTATCATTTCCAAAACGAAAACTTTTAGTCAGAGTAATAATACAATCATTCAGAGAGGAACTATCAGATATCTGAATTCTACGATCATCTAAATATCTTACAATGTTTGATGAAAACGAGTTATCGGAATGCTCACAAATATCACCAAGTATGGACCCCGCTTCTACCGATTCCAGCTGATATTGATCTCCGAGTAAGATCAACCGAGTGGAACCCGAAAGAGCACGAATTAAATGAACCCACATAGGCAGATCCATCATTGAGGCTTCATCCACGATCACCAGTTCATAGGAAAGCGGATTAGATTCATTAAAACTAAAATTATAACTCGTACCACGAGCACCCAGTAATGAATGCAGAGTTACTGCCTTAATGCCGGTGTTTGTATCACCAAGCGATTCGTTCATTCGCTGAGCTGCTTTACCTGTAGGTGCAGCCAATCCGATCTTCATTTCTGGGTCATTTTTTAATGAAGTTCGGATTATCTGCTTCACCGTGTGCGTTTTACCGGTGCCTGGTCCACCCGATAGGATCATAAATGGCTTTATCTGAGAAAGTAACACCGCAACTTTCTGCCAGTCGGGTTCATTTCCGATCTCCGCAAAGTTCTCAGAAATAAATCGTACCACCTCTTCAGTTACGGGTGACTCCAGCTTCGCCCTGTGATTGATCCAATCCGCAAGTTCCTGCTCGTATTTCCAAAATTTATGCGTATAAAATAAACTGTTTTCAACAACGAATGGACTTAGCTCAGTCCCATCACCGAAAAGAACGGATTCGGAGATCATGGTCTCCAAAGTACCTTTTTTTAAGCTTTTTAAAGGGGAATCATTACCTGCATCCTGAATCAGATCATCCAGAGAAGTACATATGTGCCCTTTAAGTTGATTATGTAGTATTTGGATACCGACATCCGATAATGCAGGATGGATATCAGAGGCAATTTCTTTCAGATACTTAGAAAATTCTCCGGCTAAAATTGAAGTATCTATCGATGTTTGTATGTCACGTTGCTTATTACTCATGCTTACCTCCCAGATATGCATCCAGTTTTAGCACAGTATCAAATTCCGGACGGTCATAAAATATTCCGGAACCGGGTTCAGCCGGATCCATCCCGCGCATAAACAGATAAAACACTCCACCAAAATGTTTTTCATACTCATAATCCATCCAATTACTACTGAGATAACGATGAAGAGCAACGGTATATAAATGGTATTGCAAATCGTAATTGGAATGCATCATTTCTGCACTCAGATCTATTGGGGAATAATCAGAAGCAGAGTCACCCAGATAGTTCGATTTATAATCGAGAATGTAATATTTGTCTCTGATCCTGAATGTAAGATCGATAAATCCCTTCAGATATCCGGTAATTTCCTGGGGTGATTTCTGGTTTGAATCCTCCCGAATTAGCTGAAACAAAGTGTTTGGATCTATCTGATTCACCGGAAAATAGAATTCCATTTCCACTAGTTTATCCTGATCGCTCAAAAGTGATAACTTAAAATCATTCAGAATTTCTGAATGTAAAGTGTGATCGATCAATTTCTGAACAACCGGACACCATTGTTCATCCCAACCGGTTTGTTGAAGATGCTCCTTAATGACATCTTCATGTTTGGTGGGATCATCAAAAATGAGGTCCTCCATAATGTTGTGCAGTAGTGTTCCCGTTTCAGCCCCTCTGGGTAAATTACGAATGGAATATTCGGTTTCAGAAATGGAGGTTTGCTCGTTCTCATCCCGGTCATAATCCACTCCCAGTAAATCAGTGGGTAATTCATCATGAGCACCGGAAAGCGATGAATAACTTGTAATGCGATTAAACTCCCATAAATCTGTTCTGTTGAATGTTCTGAGTTTATATGCTCTTCGTTCACTATAGGAAGTATCCTGTATAACGGAACCGGAAATTTCTGGCTCTCTGAATTCAATGTGATTGCTCTTTTCAGACAAATCCTTGATTACTGCTTCAAACTTTTCCTTGTCTGCTTTCTGAACATTGTCGTTTAGCTTAAGTGCGTCACGCAGTGAATGTTCCACTTCATTTTCACTGCTAACCAATGCAAAAAGTGGAGAAAATTCAGCTTCCTTCTGATTATTGAAGAATACAAAACAAGCCGATCTAGCACGGGTAAGTGCTACATAGGCCAGGCGGATCTTCTCGGTAATATGCTCCATTTCCGCCTTTGCTTTACTTTCCATCAATGAATCGATACCACGTACATTCGCAGCGAGATAAAACTCATTGTCTTCATCATGATAAGAAAAGGAATCAACGGCCTGATTTCGTCTTCCAGTTTTTGTCGGTTGTTTACCCACCGATAGATACGGACAGAACACAATCGGAAATTCGAGTCCTTTACTCGCGTGATTGGTCATGATCTGAATCAGATTTTCATCACTTTCCAGCTTGATCGACTCCTCATCCCGGTTCTTTTCCGGTTTCATGATTTTCTCATTCAGATAACTGATCACACTAAACAGATTCAGATTATGCTGAATGGTTTGATCCGTGAGTAAACCAATCAAATGGTGGAAATCGGTAATATTTCGTTCGGCATCGGGAAAACGACTCAGATTTAAATCACATTGAAATGCAGACTCTATCTCATTCAACATTACAACAGGACCATTTTTAAGAGCTGATTTACCGAGTTGAATGAATGTTTCTAATTCCCGGTTCCAACGGCTCTCGTCTTCCAATAAATTTTTGATATCAGAGGCGTTCATTCCGATCAACCTTGTGCACAATGCTGCCCGAACACCATCTTCATTGGCCGGATGTAAGATCGCAGTTAACAGTACTCTCAAGTCTTTGGCAGTTTCAGTTTCAAACACACTGCGTTTACTGTTAACCACTGTTTTAATCCCTGCCTCACTCAGTGATTCTCGTATTTTTGAAGCCTGAGTATGAGTATCTACCAGAATGGCAATATCACTTTCATTAACCGTTTGTTCTCCAATGGAATACGAACCATTCAGCAAACCGGTAATTTCATGTACCAGAATTTCCGTAATGCGGTCACCAACATCCTCTTTAATACCCGTCTCTGTCTCGATATTTATAAACTGTAAAGGGGCAACAGCTTCTCCGTTTTTTTGAAACTGAACTTCCAATCGGTCCCTTGAATTTGGAAAAGTGGCTCTGTTAAAATCAAGATTATCCAAAATAAACGGATGATCTTTAACCGAGAACAGATCATTGACTGCCTCCAGCATGGCCGGAGAAGAACGATAATTGTCTTTCAGAAAATACCGCTGTTCCATCGCAGCATCATTTTTAGCCGAGAGATACGTAAAAATATCAGCACCCCGGAAACTGTAAATAGCCTGCTTGGGATCACCGATCATGAAAAAGGCGGTTTCACTTCCGGTGTTATTATATAAAGTTCTGAAGATGGAATACTGAACCGGATCTGTATCCTGAAATTCGTCGATCAGTGCCACCGGGAAACGCTGTCTCAAGGTTTCTGTCAGGTTTGATTTATAATCTGAAATACCTTTCTCAACTTTGATCAGCAGGTCATTGTAGGTTAACACCTGACCAATTTTCCGTTTTCTCGTCAGCGACTCCGATACCGCCCTTGCTGCTTCCCAGCAGACGGCATCAGTGAGTTGCGAGAAAGCTTCGATCAATCCAAAAACTTCATCTGCCTGAGCAAACAACTCCTTTTCGGGTACTTCGAAACCGGAGGATTTCTTTTTTCCGTCTTCATATATAACTGTCCCGTAACGTTCTACCTGACCTGTATATACGAATGGTAAACCTCCAGTTGCCCATTCATCAAATGCCTTAAGCCCGGAAGATGTGTATTTTGATCCATTAATGAGCTTTTTATCAAACCAGGAAAAGATCTCATCTCTCTCCTCTCGATACATTTGTTTCAGCGTTGTGAAAGCTTCATTCAGATCATTATACACAGTCCGGAAATCCTCAACGGAAGTGGATGTATTTGCCGGTTTTGCATTCGGGCGCTCAACAAAATCTTTCACAAAGTTAAACAGTTCGTCCGGACTTTTAATATGACCAAGCATTTCCCGCTGAACCACTTTATGAAAAGGATCATCGGTAGGCTGCATGTATTGCCTCCACCAATTGTCCAGCTCTTTCTGAACAATTATTCCTGTATCGGTTTGTATTTCGAAGTTTGGAGAAACTTCAAATTCCACCGGATTTTCTTTCAGCAATCGCTGGCAAAATCCATGTATGGTTGAAATAACAGCGTCATCAAAACTGTAGAGTGCATTTTTAAGAATATCTGCCTTTGAAGGATGATAGGTGGATTTGAGTTCCATCAGAAACTGATCACTGCTTTCCTGCCCATTCAGTACGGCAATAGAATCTTTAATTCTGGAACGGATCCTTATTTTCAATTCTGCAGCAGCTGCTTCTGTAAATGTGAGTACCAGGATCTGAGCCGGTTTTAATTTTCGCTCAAGAATAGCCCGCACATAAAGCGAGGTTATATTGTAGGTTTTTCCTGTTCCTGCACCGGCTTCCACCAAACTTATCCCTTGTAATGGTGCCTGAAATAAATTAAGAGGTTTCATGAGCTGACCTCCTTCAAAAATGGAGCCCAGAATTTCAGTGCCAGCTTTTTGAAAGAATTACTTTGTAGCGGTTCCTGATTTCTGAAAAGTAGCTGAACATAAAAATCGAGGGATTCACCTGTATTTCTGTAAGAATCATACCATGATTTATCAGCACTTTTTATTGATTTTTCCTCCTCACCGGTTTTTTCAAATTCGGTGGCAAAAGCATACGATGAGTTGGGGAAAAAGTACAGATCATCGGTAGTTTTAGATTCAGCATACCAGGAAATTAAATCGAGTAAATGCTTTTCTGCTTCATCGACATTCAAACCATTCAATACCATTTGTTTACCCTTGCCTATGAATTCACTTTGGGAGTCCGGTTGAATTGCGTTCAGGACCAGATGTTCCAGCCAAAAAGTTGTCAGATATTTACCCTTTAATTCTCCCGGTCGGTATAAAATAAGTTGTCCGTCTGTATTTACATTCAACAGTCCCCGCAAATGATATGCTCCGATCTCAAGATCCACTTCCAGCCGTTCCAGGATATTTCCGTTTTTTTCTTTTACCAGTTCGGCAATTTCAGAAATTTCCTCCTTCTTCTTCGAAAAATGGTAATCCGCTGCAGTTCCAACCGGAAGATCTCCGGCTTTACTAAGGTAGTTTTTGACTGTCTCTTCTTCAGCATTTTGAAGCAATCCATCCAGTATAAATGCTCGCACTTTATACGACTCTAATGCGTCCAACACAAAAGGCTCACGATCTACCGGGATATCTTTCTGATAAGGGTCCCGGACCTGATATATATTGGTACACAAATACTTAGATGGATGTTTAAAAAATTCTATCACCTCTTTTAAACTGACATCACGATCAATTCCAAAGGAAAAAGAACCTGATTCAAAAGGCGAAATATCCGGTTCGGAGAGCATAAAACTGTTCACATCTGAATCGTATGTGGAGTACCCTGAACCGTCCGGAAGTCCGCCTTCGCTGAAGCTCTGCAACCGGTGCTTTTTTACTGTGATGGCTTCTCCGGATTTACCGGTATTTTCTCCGTTAATGGCATCCAACAATTTTGTAAGTAAGATCGATGATGGCTTTTCCTCATTGGTATTTTCATCCTGACCAACATAACTGATAAACAATTTATCGGTAGTACTCGCCAGCTTTTCCAGAAACAACAACTGATCATCCATTTTGGTAATACGATCCCCAGCTTTAGGATGCTGATCGATCAGATCAAATCCGGGACGAACCGGTTTTCTTGGAAATGCTTTTTCCCCGAAGCCCAGAATGGCCGTATATCGAAATGGGATATTTCGGTACGGCACATAACTCGCAAGTACTATACCTCTGCCCACCGAACCGGAAGCCGCTTCTTTGTCAGAAATCTGTCCAAGAATCCACTCCAACGCCAGATCGAAAGAGACTTTCGTTTGGGTTTTCAGGTAAGGAATTTTGTCGGAAGTTTGCTCTAAATCCCTGCTGTAATTTATTTTTTTGGAGCGCTTTACCGGGGTGGGTAATCCTGATTCCACGATCCATTTATTCCAGAATGCTATCCAGTCGCTAACTGATTTTTTTGATTCTTTTTGTTCTTCAATCTTATCCAATGCACTTAAAAATGCTGATAACTTATTGATCAGCGAAAAATCATCCCGGGACTGAATGGATGATTGAGGTACATGATCACCGAAACTTTGATACTTTTCCGGAGACATCATAAAACCACTGAATAAAGCCTGTTTCGCCTTTTTTACAGAGAATTCAGACTGACCGGAATTAAGTCCCCAGTGCGTGTTTGTATCATTCATCCACTCAATAAGTGTTTGAATCTGTTCATCGTTAAATTCGAACTGTTGTTTGATGTAATCGGTATTCAACAGGCTTATCACATCTGAAATTCTGTACTTTTCACTTACGAGTGTCCGAAGGGTATCCATCAAATAATGAAGTGAATGTACCTGTGAAAACGGAACAGAAATAGGAATCTCAACATCATTATTCTCTGCAAAGGCGGATCTGATCAGTGGCGCATAAATTTCGGTATCAGGAACCAGAATGAGAAAATCTGATACCGTATCCTCCTCATTCTTATCTAACTGCGCGAGAATAAAATCCCGAAGTATATCCACTTCCCTGCGCTCATTATGACACGCATGAAATTCCAGTACCTGCCCTGCTGAGTTGGTGATCATTTCAGCAACAAAGTGATCATCCGAATCCAACAAGACTTCTATGTCTACTTCTAACAAATTGTAGGAAGATTCCTGTGGTTGACCCCATTCTTTATAAAGTGATCTCAATGATTGATCTGATGTATTGCCCGGCACTGATTGATACACCTGAATCTCTGAATATTTTGCACATGCATTCAGAATCTTTGAAAATGGCCCGGGCAGATGGGAAAGTCCGAATACAAATAAAGATTCAGGGATCAGATCTGATTTATGTTGTAGTTTCTTTAGCAGATACTGATACGCGTCTACTCTTCCCGGTAATTCCGGGTAATTTTGAGACCATTGGGAACTTAATTTTTTCCAAAGCATTAATTGCCAGCGCTCATCCGGATCCCTTGTTGTAAGGGAACCATTCTCCCATGCTTCGATCATCTCCGGCCGGTACATCTGATAAAGATCAAATACATCCGCGATGGCCGTAGATAAATAATATTTTTGATCCTGATTTGCAGGAATATTTAACCCATTCAATTCAAAACCGGGATCGTTCATCAGATCAAGAATCTGCCATTCGGTTACTCCGATATCTGATGGCAAGCTCTTAGGGGTATCAGGTTGATACATGCGGTAAAACTTCCACAATAATTCAGATGGGTATACAAACTGATAATTAGCCGCAATTCCGGTTCGGTCAGCCAGTTGCAAGTTCAGCCATTGTTTCATCTCATTATTCTGAACTACGATCCAATGCTTTTTAAAGGGATCAATCCGACGAGTGATCTGTTCTGATAAATGATTAGAAAGCTGAGCTAAAGAACCTGAGCTTATTTTTGTGAGCATAAATGGTTTTCCGATTTTCGGAAGTATAGGAAATCAAGCACCTTAAATCATGTGGTGATGATAATAATTCGAAGGTAAGATCTAACGGTCGAGCGCTTGCTTAAGTAGCTTTCCTACAAAGTGAGAGTATGAGTCTTCGTGTTCTTTAGCTTTTTTCCGGATCTCTTTCACAAGATTTTCATCCAGATAGTAACTCACTACTTTTTTACTTGGTTTCTTCTCTTTTTTTGCAGACTCCTGCAGTTCCGAACCGGATTCGGTGTAGGGAATGAATTCGAATTTTGCATCAGCCAGAGGCCTGTAACCCAACGGATTATGCCCCATTGCCGGTTTTTTACTCATTCTTACTGGCCGTTCTTTATTTCCTTTGCCAACGCCAAATAATCTATTGCTCCATTACTTTTTCCATCATATTCAAATATCGTTTTATGATGACTCGGAGCCTCAGCAAGCGCTACATTATCCCGAATGATCGTATTGAACACTTTCTTACCAAAGTAATCTTTGATGTGCCCTACTACCTCTTTATTCAGGTTCTTTCTGCTGTCATATAATGTACAAATGATTCCGCCAACTTCAAGATTCGCATTCAATCGCTTCTGTACCACCTTGATCAGATCAAGTAATTTTGATAAACCGTGAAGTGCAAGATATTCTGATTGAAGCACGATAAATACATCTTCTACAGCCGTAAAAGCATTTAAAGTGAGTAATCCAAGGTTTGGCGGACAATCGATCAAGACATAATCATACTGATCTTTTTTGATCTGTTTGAGAAAATCACGTAACAGACTTTCGCGAGCAGGTTCGTTAGCCAATTCTAATTCCGCGCCCGAAAGCTCAAGACAAGACGCGATAAAATCAAATCCTCTGTGTTTGATTACCACATCGCTGAACTTCGCCTGCCCTTTCAAAGCCTGATATATGGTTTTCTCCAGGCGTTGTGAGTGCATTCTGAGTGAGTAGGTAAGATTTGCTTGCGGATCCAGATCGATCAGAAGCACTTTCTTCCCCAGTTTTGCCAAACCTGCCCCTACATTTATTGTTGAGGTTGTTTTTCCAACTCCGCCTTTTTGATTAGTAAACGCAATAGTCCTCATTTATGATCGCCAATAGTATTTTTCAAAGGTTGTTCACTTAAGAGTACATTTTAATCAATTGTTACAAGTATGTAATATTAAATCACATTAATCTTTTATCGAAATAAACAGTCAACTCTTAATCAAATTCCTATAATTAATTTCACAGAAAGTATATCACTTTCTATAAATGAACACAGTTTTTCAGAGTATTTTAATTAATCGGAGTTCTAATCTTTAATTTAACTGAGGTTCCTTATCTTTGCCACAGAAATAAAGTAAGAGGACTTATATACATGCGGTTTTTTAGTCGCAAACTTATTAAACCAGAAGATCTGAATGCACATGGCACCTTATTTGGAGGAGCTGTGCTGAGCTGGATCGATGAAGAAGCAGCCATATTTGTTACCTGTCAACTTGGTAAAGGCAATATTGTTACCAAATATATGTCGGAGATCAATTTTGTTAATTCTGCAAAATTGGGAGATATCATTGAGATTGGTATGGAAACTGTTAAATTTGGCAAGACGAGCATCACAGTTAAATGCGAAGTTCGCACTAAATTCTCTCGGGAAACTATCATCACTATAGAACAAATTGTTTTTGTACATGTTGATGAATTTGGCAAACCCAAAGTTCATAACATAACAGAAGCTGTAAACGATTAGACGGAACATTGAGTAATACAGACAAACTGGTAAATTTTTCAACACTGAACGAGATGCTTTACGGTGAAGAAAAGTACATTCAGGAATTTGCAAATGCAGCCGTTTCATCGTTCAACGAATTTAAAGAGAATTACGAGACCTACCTTACCCAGCGTGATGAGATCCATTTCAGAAAAGCCGGGCACAAGATCAAGCCGGTAGCTCAAATGCTTGGCCTTGATCTGATCATTGAAGAATATGAATATGCCAAGACCCTTATCTGGGAAGAAAAATCTGATGATGCCCTGAAAAAATCTTGTGAGAAGATGTCCGGGATCTGTAATCAGGTCCTGAGTGAACTCAATGATATCACTCAACAGTAATTCCTTTAAGTTAATAGAAAGGGAACGTAAGCTGTATTTTTGATAGTTCATTTAGCAAATCTGAATGAGCTAATATGATTCTTAAAGAAAGCGAGATCGGTGATACGGATCTGATCTACCCCATACTTGGAAAACCATACAAAGAACCGGGTAAAATTTTCACGGCAACCGGTTCATCTATGTATTTTGTCAAACAAAGTCTGGATACTGACGGAAATCCCCTTCCTCTAAAAAGAGATGAGATGAAAGGGATATTTCAACGTTATGAAAAAGGATTACAATTATTTCTAAATAAGAGTAATTATCAAAATGCCATTCTTATAAATTATGATTCTATTGAAAGCATCGTAATAAATAAAGTTGAAGAGATTTCAACGGTTACAGACTCCTTTTGGCTCAAGGCACTTTCACTTTTCGATTCAATACCATTCTTAAATGAAATTACTAAATCAATGAAGTACCAAAGAAGGGAAACTGAGCTGATCATTATCACCGATTTTATGAAAATGACCATGATCACCAGTTATAGTTCTTATCAGAGGGAGGTCTCCTATTTCAAAAATCTTGACTGTGCTGAAAAGGTAATTATCAAGAAAAACGGTTCGTAATCTTCACACTAATTTATTCAGAGATTAATATGATAAATATGTAGCTTAGCGATTTAACTCTGAAAATTTCATACTTTTTTATGACCGTTTTAGTAACCGGCGGGGCCGGATTTATTGGAAGTCACACCGTACTCGAACTTTTAAGTAATGATCACAAAGTGATTGTGATCGATAACCTCTCCAATAGTAGTGCAGAATCGCTTAACAGAGTAACTCAGATCACCGGAAAGAAACCAGTTTTTTATGCAAAAGATCTGAATGACCGCTCTGCACTGAAAGAGATCTTCAGAATTCATGATATCGAAGCTGTTATTCATTTTGCCGGGTACAAAGCCGTAGGTGAGTCGGTCGCAAATCCAATGATGTATTATCGAAATAACATCGATAGCACGTTAACACTTTGCGAAGTAATGAAAGAATTTGGAGTTTCCAACCTTGTTTTTAGTTCCTCAGCTACGGTCTATGGAGATCCATCAACAGTACCTATAACTGAAGATTTTCCTGTTTCCGCAACTAATCCATATGGCAGAACTAAATTATTCATCGAACAGATTCTCAGAGATCTAGCAATTGCAGACGAGACTTTAAGCATCGCTTTACTCAGATATTTTAATCCTGTTGGAGCACATAAATCCGGTTTGATAGGCGAAGATCCAAATGGAATTCCAAATAATTTAATGCCCTATATTTCGCAGGTGGCGGTTGGTAAATTAGAGCAATTATCAGTTTTTGGGGATGATTACCCCACCCCTGACGGAACCGGAGTGAGAGACTATATTCATGTTGTGGATCTTGCAAAAGGACATCTGAAAGCACTGGAAAAACTGGAATCTTCAACGGGAGTACTCACTTACAATTTAGGTACAGGATCAGGCAGTAGTGTTCTAGATATGGTTAAAGCTTTTGAAAATGCCACCGGTAAAAAAGTACCCTATACCATTGCTCCACGAAGACCCGGAGATGTGGCCGCTTGCTATGCAGATCCAACCAAAGCTGAATCGGAATTAGGTTGGAAAGCAGAAAGAGGCATAGAAGAAATGTGCGAGGACACCTGGAGATGGCAGTCCAACAATCCTAATGGCTACTGAAAAGCCGTTAAAGAATCCAGAAATCTCCATTCATTTAGTTAGTGATTTTATGAAAGGAAGATTGTGATTTACCCCAAACACACCTTATCTTTGTGACCTTCCTAAAAGCCAAAGTGGCGGAACTGGTAGACGCGCACGACTCAAAATCGTGTTCCCTCGGGAGTGTGGGTTCGAGTCCCACCTTTGGTACAAAAAAGCCTGATCAATATTACTTGTTCAGGCTTTTTCATTTATAAAAAGTTAAACACCCTTTTATCGCATTGTCTTACTGCCCCACCAATGCTAATGCACTGTTACTGTAGATTATAACCACAGTACATAAACTAAATAAGGCAGCTATCGGGGTCATCACTACCCGTTCCTTTTCACTGGCTGAAAACAGATTAGCGATGGTACTAATTGAAAAGACGACCATCATAATAATTAGTCCTATATTTGCAGTTCCGGGATCATTTAATAACGGATATACTCTGGATACCTCCAGTACAAATATCAGGTAGAATAGATAAACAAAAATTGCCAGAACACTACCTATGCGATATGTCCCTGATAATTTCTTTTGCTTACCTCCCCAGGCATACTCCCCTAATGGATATCCTAATACCAACATAAATTGAAAAATGATCATTAAGCCGCTAAAAGCAATGATTATATAGGTTGTTGTAACTGATAGGCTAAATGTTTTCTCAAAAACTGACGAACTTACCAGCCCGGCTTCATCCAGGTTGATCATGCATGTGGCCGTTTTCATAGAATATATACTGGATACATCTATGTAACGGTCACCGTCAGTTTCAATACTGCTTAATTCAGTAGTACCCAGCAATCTGTTAACTTCTGAAATATCTGTACCCTCCGGTAACATATCACAAACGATATACAATTCCTTCTGAGACTCAAACCAATACAATGAGCCAATGTTAGCTAATACAAACAGTACTGCAAACAGTGCAATATTTAGTTTATTTGAGGACATGATATTCTGAATTACAATAAGTAGATTTACACATGTAAGTGCCTTACTTTTATCAGATAGCAGTATAGTGCATTTTTAGTTAAAATATATTCAACCTAATTCATGACGGCTTCCGAAATTCATATTAAAAACATGGTATGCGACCGGTGTGTTAAAGCCGTTGCAGGTATCATGACCGATCTTGGGTACCCGGCTCAATCCATAAAACTTGGTTCGGTATTGTTTTCAGATCCCATTGAAATCGACCGGGATAAACTGAGACAAGCACTGAATGATGAAGGATTTGACCTGGTTGGTGATGATGTATCTAAGATCATAAATAAGATCAAAACACTGGTTATAGCTCAGATTCATCATTACGATACAAAAAGTACTAATCTGAACCTGAGTGACTATCTTGAAAAAGAGATCGGTAAAAGCTACTCCTATCTGAGTACCTTATTTTCAAAAACTGAAGGTAGAACCATAGAAAAGTACGCTATTCAGCAACGGATCGAGCGTGTTAAAGAATTACTTATTTATGGCGAAAAAACCATCAGTGAGATCGCCTGGGAACTAGGATACAGCAGTTCGCAGTATTTGTCGAACCAATTTAAAGCCGAAACGGGACTCACTCCTTCTTCTTTCCGCAAACTGATAGATCGCCACAGAACCTCTATCGATCAGGTCTAAAATCCTGTACACATCCTCTATAATGTTGTATGGGGTGTTTGGTTTTACACTAGTACTTTAATTCAATTCAACGAATGAGGTATTATTGTGAAAAAGACGTATCAGGTTAAAGGAATGATGTGTAATGGCTGCCGAAGCCATGTCGAAGAAGCATTAAATCAGGTTAATGGAGTTAATTCTGCAAAAGTGGATCTCGAAAGTGGCTCTGCAGAGATCGATTTTGATACACCACTTTCTACCGAGGTACTAAAAGAGGCGGTAGCAAATGCCGGTAGTAATTATCGGCTGCTTGAAGAAGGTGAAGAAGACGAAGAGCCTCACTCCCATCAACACTCCGAAAAACCCAAAAAAGGTATTAAAACAGGTAATTATTATTGCCCGATGCAATGCGAGGGCGACAAAACCTACGACGAACCCGGAGATTGTCCGGTTTGTGGTATGGATCTGGTAGAAGAAGTTTCAGCAAATGATTCAAAAACAACCTGGACCTGCCCTATGCACCCCGAGGTTGAAGAAGATGAACCCGGAAGCTGTCCTAAATGTGGAATGGATCTTGTTCCTAAAGAAGTTGAGGAATCTGCAGAGGAAAAAAAGTACAAACAACTCTTAACCAAATTCTGGCTTTCTGTAGCTTTTACCCTTCCCATATTTCTGATCGCGATGTCGGATATGCTTTCTGATAATCCAATCTATCAGCTTGCAGATATTCAAGTCTGGAACTGGGTTCAATTCGTACTTTCCCTTCCTGTTATTTTCTATACCACGAGAATGTTCTTTGAAAGAGCCTGGCGTTCTATCAAAACACTGAATCTTAATATGTTTACACTTATTGGGATAGGTGCGGGTATAGCCTGGGGATTCAGTGTATTTGGATTACTTTTTCCTGATTTCTTCCCACCGGAATTCAAAACCTCATCGGGGACTGTACATCTGTATTTTGAATCTGCAACGGTGATCCTGACTCTGGTTCTATTGGGACAAGTTTTAGAAGCAAAGGCACATAGCAAGACCAATGATGCCATTAAATCACTAATGAAGCTGGCTCCATCCAGCGCTACCAGAGTACTTGATGATGGAACCGAAGAAAAGATCAGCATTGATAAGATCAGAGTAGATGATCGGCTTAAAGTAAAACCCGGAGATAAGGTCCCGGTTGATGGCATTATCGAACAAGGTCATTCTACTATAGATGAATCTGCGATCACCGGAGAGCCGGTTCCTGTTGATAAAAATCTTGGTGATGAGGTACGATCCGGCACAATAAATGGTAATGGTTCTTTTATTATGCTGGCTAAAGTGGTGGGAGATGAAACATTGCTCTCACAGATCGTTGAGATGGTGAATAAAGCCAGCCGAAGCCGTGCCCCCATTCAAAATCTGGCTGATAAGATCTCTTCATGGTTTGTACCAACGGTAATCTCAGTCTCAATAATCACTTACTTTTTATGGGCAAATTTTGGTCCGGAACCGGCCAATGTCTATGCGTTGGTGAATGCCATTGCTGTACTGATCATCGCCTGTCCGTGTGCGTTAGGTCTTGCCACTCCAATGTCTGTGATGGTTGGTGTTGGTAAAGGTGCGCAAAACGGAATCCTCATTAAAAATGCGGAAGCACTGGAAAGACTGAATGAGATCGACACGCTCGTAATTGATAAAACCGGAACAATCACAGTAGGTAAACCTTCTGTTGAGACGATTCAGTTGGTTGACCCTGATGCAGATGAGAAGGAAGTACTTCAAAAATTCGGCTCATTAAGCAATGAAAGTGAACATCCCCTTTCGGAAGCAATTACCAGTTACATTAAACAACAAGATATTGCTCTCCCTGGTGTGACTGATTTTGAATCAACATCAGGAAAAGGAATTTCAGGGCGCATTGAAAACGATAAAGTAGCCTCGGGAAATGCTCGATTTCTAAATATTGATGATCATATAGCAGACAAGGCAAAGGTATTTGAGTCGCAAGGAAAAACAATCACCTGGTTTGCCATAAACACAAAACCGGTTGCATTTGCAGTTATTTCTGATGCCATTAAACCTGAGAGTAAAGAAGCCATCAACCAACTCCATCAAAAAGGGATAAGGATAGTAATGATGACCGGAGATAATGAATCTACGGCGCGTTCTGTTGCTAAGTCAGTGGGTATTGATGAATATGAAGCACAGTGCTTACCGGAGGATAAGATCCGTAAAGTAGAAGAATTACAACAAGCCGGTAAAAAAGTTTGTGTAGCCGGTGACGGCACTAATGACGCCCCTGCTCTGGCAGCAGCAACCATTGGAGTAGCTATGGGAACCGGAACGGATATTGCCATTGAAACTGCTGAGATCACTTTGGTAAATGGAGATCTAAAAGCTTTAGTAAAGGCATTCTCTCTGAGTGATCATGTGTTAAGAAATATTCGTCAAAATCTGTTTTTTGCATTGATCTATAATACTATTGGAGTCCCTGTTGCCGCAGGTATTCTGTTCCCCTTTTTCGGAGTATTGTTGTCACCAATGATCGCTGCACTCGCTATGAGTTTCAGTTCCGTATCTGTCATTTCTAACTCATTAAGACTAAAATCTGCAGATCTGTAACCCGTCAAAACATAAATGCAATTGAGCAAAACTTTGTGTTAATTCACACAACCTAACATTAATATTTAATCACTCGTGTTATGAAAAAAAATATGGGCACAGCTGACAAGATCATTCGCATACTTATCGCCGTGGTGATCGCAGTTCTTTATTTTATGGAGGTAATTTCCGGTACGGTAGCTATTGTACTTGGAGTACTCGCAGTAATTTTTGTTTTAACAAGCCTGGTGAGTTTTTGCCCGCTTTATCTTCCTTTTGGCATTAAAACCTGTAAGACAGAAGATTGATCTTACTTCTTAAGTATTAGATTTAAACCATCGCGAACGGGTAGCAGCACTTGCTCTACCCGTTTGTCATTTAATACTTTAGCGTTGAACTCAGCGATCGCCTTTGCCTTGTTATCTTCGGGATCAAGAACGGTACCATCCCAAAGTACATTATCTGCTACTATCACTCCACCACTTCTCATTTTGGGTAACAACATATCGAAATAGGCGCTATACCTGAGTTTATCTCCATCCAAAAAAACAAGGTCAAAAGTTTCATCCAATTCAGGGATTAAATCAATCGCATTCCCTTTTATCATTTTGATCTTCTTCCCCACATCGGATCCATCAAAATGCTTTTGTGCAATTTTTTGATATCTCAAATTCATCTCAAGTGTGATCACTTCCCCATCGTCAGGAAGCGCCTCGGCCATGGTTATGGCAGAATATCCAGTGAAGGTCCCGATTTCCAACACTTTTCGTGCTGATGAGAGCTTTATAAGGATCTTCAATAATCCGCCAACTACCCGACCACTCAGCATATCGATATATTCCAACTCTTCATCACTGCTTTTAATCAGTGCTTTGATCTGATCTGACTCAGGTGTCGTGTGTTCCTCTGAATATTTTGCGATCTTTGGATCCGTTATAGGAACGATGGGTTTACCTCTGTGCTTCTTCATAAAGCAAAGATAAGGCATTGCCCGTATTCATCTCCAAAAAATTATGAATTCAGATTTCATTCCTGCTAAAGAATCCCGGCCGGTGATCAATTTTTTCACCACGTATACCAATTTTATGCTTTGGAGAAGATTCCGGGACATCCATGTTCAACAGCTTTACCTTCCTGATAGCAACAGCAAGACTGTCTATTTCATGAATCATCACTATTGGTGGGATGGTCTTCTTCCCTTGTATCTCAATGAAAACAGATTCAAGCAGAAAGCCAGAGCTTTAATGGAAGATAAACAGATGCGGGAATACCCTTTCTTTTCCAGAATCGGGGCTTTTTCAATTGATCTTGATAACACCCGGTCCGGTATTCGTTCACTCAGATATGCGGTTGAATCAATGAGACGTCCAAATTCGAGTTTATTTATATATCCGGAAGGAAAGATCACGCCGGTCTCATTTTCAAAACCTTCTTTTAAACCCGGCTTAAGCTGGTTATATAGACAATTAACAGATGTGGATTTCGTGCCGGTTGCTTTCTATATCTCTCATACTAAAAGCAATAAACCAGACCTTTACATCCACGTGGGGCAACCATGTAAACCGGACAAATCACTTCATTCAGGTGAGTTAACACAGGTATTTGAAGAAGAATTACATCAACAGATGATGGGCATCAGAGATCAGGTCTACCAGGTTCGCTCATAGAGCCATTTAACATTTTGTACCCAATGCGGAGCTGAATAGGTATAATTCAGACGCATGTTGATCATCCACCAATATTTTTTATCATAGATCCTGTCAGGCCTGATGTACTCAGCAATTCCGGTAACGGTCTGCTCGCTTCCATCAATAGTTAATGTTGCTTTTCCTAGAAATCGTTGATAGAACGGTCCGTTATCAATCACATTATCTAGCAAAATAGAAGCAAAGACTTCGTCTCCTTCCAATCTGATCTTTCGATATGAGGGAAGATTGAGAATTGTGTTCGCTTTATCATTGAGCTTTATGGATTTGAAAGTTCGGTTTAAATTAAACTCCGAATGATCAATGAGCCATGCTTCATGTTGCCGACTACCATTTAGTTTATTCATTACATAGTATAATAATGTATGCTTTTCGAAGTGGAAACGTCCCCAATACCAATCCCGAAAACTATCCTTCATAGGCTCATAACCGGTATTATGATCATGATACCCAGAACCATTAAAGCTCACGTTCTCAAATCCATTTCTGCCATTTATTTCAAAATCAGCTTTAACCCCAGCCATTGGTTGTAATAAATTCCAGAAATGCTGTTCATTCATTTCTTCCTTTACTGAAGAACTGCCTGCTTCCTCAAAAACAGCTGAACTAAACTCGATGGTACCAACCAACGAATGCCCGGAAGCAAGAATTTGATCGAGGTTTAATTGGTACTGTAATTCACCATTCTCATAAGATCTTTTGAATCCTGATTTACCAATTTTAATGGTAAAATCCTCTCTGTTGCAGCTAAAACTATCCCACTTGAATTCCAGAAAACTGTAATATTCAGCCTTCCCCTCTTTATAAATTGAAATGCTTATAGCGGGATAACTTCCGGGTTTAGCTTCTTTTTTACTAGATGAATGTATGTATCTGGGCGAGAATGGATTACCTTCATAAAATATGATCACAAAACTCCATACACCATTGTCACTCATTCCATCAAAATACCACCATTCATATCCACCGGATGGTTTTTTTGAGTCGGGATATTCATTTGAAATGGAAGTTGAGATATTCATGTTGCAAAGCTTGATCTTATTGTCTCTCAACCTTAATACACGATGATTTCGTTCGGTATGTTCTACCTCTTATTATTCAGTCTTTTCTTTTTGATCATTACCTCAGCGGTACTGGTACGAAATCAGTTAGAGTTCCATGCTTTAAAACAAGTCAGACAAATTGAGATCACCGATCAGCCATTAGTGAGTATTTGCATTCCTGCCAGAAATGAGGAAATGAATATCAAAAAATGTGTGGAAAGTGCCCTGAACCAGAATTATCCGTATTTCGAAGTTTTAGTTCTGGATGACCAATCCACTGATATGACCCCGGAAATACTACAAATGATCGAAGCTGAACATGTTGATTTGAAGATTTTTAAAGGAGCTCCAAAACCTAAAGATTGGTTGGGTAAACCGTGGGCATGTCATCAGTTAAGTAAACAGGCACAAGGTGATTTCCTTTTATTTTTAGATGCAGATGTTTGGCTACACAAGAATGCCCTGAAACAAACCGTTCCATTCTTTTCTGCTTTTGATGCCATCACGGTTTGGCCCGAACAGGTAACTGAGACGTTCTGGGAAAAAATGATCGTACCTATGATCTATTTTGCTTTATTCACATTACTTCCTGCGAAATACGTAGAAAGACCTCCCCGTTGGCTCCCTTCATTCTTTAAAACCAGATTGGAGCATAAATTTGTTGCCGCTTGTGGGCAATATTTTGCATTTAAAAGAACCGCATATGATAACATTGGTGGGCATGAAGCGGTAAAAGATGAAGTGGTTGAAGATATGGCTCTAGCAAAACTGTTAAAGCAAAATGAAATAAGACTTAAAATGTTCCATGGAGCTGATCAGATATGGTGCAGAATGTATCGTTCTCACCATGATATCTGGCAAGGGTTTCAAAAGAATTTCTATGCCGGTTTTGGTAGTGCTTTCGAGTTCTTTTTTATGTGGGTCCTTCACCTGATAGTGTATCTTTTTCCAGTCTATGCTTTATTCTACGGGCTCTTCTACGGTTCCTTCGAACTGATACTGTTCGCAACCGGAATACTGACACTTATATTTGTTCAGCGACTAGTATTGGCTGCAAAATTTAAGTGGAATATTTTTTATGGGTTACTCCATCCCATTTCGGTTATCTGGTTTCAGGTTCTGGCCCTAAGTATCTTCTGGAATAAACTAACCGGTAAACGCACGGAATGGAAGGGTCGGCAAGTGTGAAAAAAACTGCAAACTTCCACCGATTTATGTTTCATTTGATCGATGCTTTAAACATATTTGAAATGAATGAGATCAATCATAGACAAATATCTGAAATACCTTCAGGTTGAACGTAATGCTTCCGTACACACCATTACGTCGTATAATAATGATCTTACTTCTTTCAACGAATTTTGTAGCCGTCAGTTCGAAAAAGAGCCTGAATCTGTAGATATTCAACAAATTACCCGTCTTACTATCCGCTTATGGTTAGGTGAACTCTCGGAGCTGGAAATGGCTAAAAGCACCATTGCCCGAAAAGTAGCCGCACTCAGGTCCTTTTTTAAGTATTGTTTTAAACGTGGGTTCATCCATAAAAATCCGGCTCATCTTCTGGTTGTTCCCAGAAAGGATAAAAGTCTTCCAAAAACTGTAACGGAAGAAGACATGACCCGAATGCTCGATCATGTTGATACCTCCACAGCACGGGGCATGCAAGACCGGGCCATTCTCGAAGTATTTTACGCATCAGGTATCAGGGTAAGTGAACTCACCGGTTTAAATATTACTGATCTTGATCTTCGATCTTCTCAGATCATTGTTCACGGTAAGGGTAACAAGCAGCGAATTATACCGTTAGGGAGATCTGCTGTCAAGATCTTAAAGGATTTTTTAAAAGTCAGGATTCAACTTTACGGCAGCAGAACTGATTCAGATGCCAGAAAATCACTGTTTCTGGCTGCAAGCGGACAAAGAATATACGACCGGGCTGTACGATCAATGGTTGAGAAATATTTAAAAAGCGCCAGCGAAGTCACCCAAAAAAGTCCTCATGTGTTAAGGCACAGTTTTGCTACTCACATGCTGGATAATGGCGCAGACATTCGAATTATCAAAGAGTTTCTGGGGCACGCCAGTCTGGCTGCAACCCAGGTATATACACATACCAGCGTTGAAAGGCTGAAAAATGTGTACGAACTAGCACATCCCAGAGCAAAATCACAATAGAAATAAGGAGGAAACTATGAACATTACTTTCACAGCACGCCATTTCGATGCAAGCAATAATCTGAAAACATTCAGTGAAGACGCTGTATCGAAGCTGGAACAGTTCTACGACAGAATTGTGAGCTGCTCAATAGTACTGGAACCAACGGCATCACCTAAAACACCCCAAAAAGCAGAATTAATAGTAAAAATACCAAATACCACACTCACGGCTAGTGAGTCTGCAGAGAAATATGAACAGGCTGTACAAATGGCTGTCGATAATATTTCAAGACAATTAAAACGATATAAAGAGAAAAAATTTATAACCCACTAAATCTATGCCGTTTTCTTCACAACCACCGATCCCGATCAAAGAAAAGATATCCGTTGATTATCTCGTTGAAAAACTTCGGGAACGGGTAAATATTAGTTTATTGGCCTGTGCAGCTGAAAAATGCGGTAGCGATCGCTTTATAACAGAAGCAGAACTGCACCGACCAGGTTTAGCATTGGCAGGCTATGTAAAGTTATTTACTTACCAGCGAATACAGGTGATCGGAAATACAGAGACTCAATTTTTAGAGAATCTGAGTGAAGAAGAACAAAAAAAAGCATTCCGGAATCTCATTCAGTTCGAGATTCCGGTTATTTTTTTAACGGATGGAAATGTGCTTCCCTTCTACCTCATAGAAATGGCTGAAGAAGCTCAGATCCCCATTTACAGCACTCCATACGAAACAACGCAGTTCATGTACTTGTTGAGAGATTTTCTCGATGATCAGTTTGCATTGCAAACAATGGTTCATGGAGCGATGGTTGATGTATATGGAATTGGAATATTGATCGTAGGAAAATCGGGAATCGGTAAAAGTGAAGTCGCTCTCGATCTGGTGGAACGTGGTCATCGTTTAGTTGCGGACGATGTGATCATGCTTACCAAAAAAAGCAGCGTACTAATGGCTTCTGCTACCACGATGAGTAAACATTTCATGGAAATACGAGGCCTTGGTATCATTGATGTGATGTCGATGTTCGGGATACGCTCTGTACGATATCAAAAACGACTGGAAGTGATAATGGAACTCACCTTATGGGATGATACGTTAGAAGTTAATCGAACCGGACTTGAACACGATCACGTAAAATTACTCAATGTGGATATCCCCCTTATTCAGCTTCCAATTACACCGGGAAAGAATATAACAGTGATCGCTGAGGTAATCGCTATGAATCACCTGCTTCGCCATTACGGTTATGATGCTGCTAAAGCCTTTCAGGATCGGATCAAATCGACCATTGCGGAAAAGACTAAAGGTATGGATCCTTCAATGAAACGCGCGATTGAATATTTTGAAGGTGATCTGGAGTAACAAATCGCTGATTTTTACCTCTTTGAACTACGACTTTGAGTCATTAACTTTTGGCGGAATTAATTCGGGAAATGTCTCTAAAAAATCATTATTACTACGACGAGGAAAAATGTGAGTTTATACCTATTGAGTATAAACGAAAGGAACAGATCATCTACAACTTATCTGTCTGGATCCTAACCGGAGTTATGCTTGCCGGACTTGGGATCATTTTTCTATCTACAAAAATAGGCTCGCCAGCCGAACTGGCTCTAAAAGCTGAAAATGAGGTTCTCTACAAGCAACTGGAATCCACAAAATCAGCCTTACTCGTACTTGATAAACAACTGGATGACATTTCAAAAAGAGACAACGAAGTTTACCGTTCTGTGCTGGGACTGGAACAGATCGACCCTGAAGCTCGTCAGGCCGGTACCGGTGGAAATGATCCGTACGAAGAATTTGATGTGTACAACAAGTCTACAGCTGAACTTCTAAGATGGACGGCCTCGAAAGTAGATAACCTGGAACGTCGATTAAGTATACAGAAACTAAGTCTGGAAGAGATCAAAAATCAGTATAACATCAATCGTGAAGAAATGTCTCATATCCCGGCTATTAAACCCGGTAGTGGAATTTTACTGAGCGGTTTTGGGATGCGTTACCATCCAATCCTGCAATATAGCCGGCCACATAACGGGTTAGACTTTAGAGCAGAAGTCGGGTCGCCGGTTTATGCCACCGGAGACGGAATAATTAAATATGCAGGTCGCCGGGGTAATCTTGGTAACGTTGTGATCATCGATCATGGTTTTGGTTTTGAAACTCTGTATGCCCACCTATCCCGATTTGAATCAGGCATTAAAAAAGGTGCCAAAATTGAACGCGGTCAGGAGATCGCTAAATCTGGAAATACCGGATTGACAGAAGGCCCACATTTACATTATGAGATCCATTTGAACGGAACACCTGTTGATCCGCTTCAATATCTGTTTACGGATACCACTCCTGAAGAATATACCATGTTCAGAGAGATCGCTGAGACCAACACTAATTCTATGGATTAATCGGTTTTTTTATCCGGTTAACAATTAATTTCAGCAATAGACTTCAGTTTTCTTTTTCTTTGTGGCTCAATTTATCACACTAATTAAGCCATGAAATATTTATCAATACTTCTTCTCTCCTTATTTATTTCTGTACCTACTATCGGACAGGATATTCAAACAGATTTTAAAAGTGATGCAAATACCATTATTGGTGCGGCAATGGGTAACGATATCGGTTTTGAGCGTCTCACATATTTGGTTGATAATTTCGGCCCGCGATTAAGTGGATCTGAGAATCTGGAAAATGCTATCGATTGGATCGTTGAAACCATGAAAGAGGATGGCTTTGATAAAGTATGGAAACAACCGGTAATGGTTCCTCATTGGGTTCGTGGAAATGAATCGGCTACACTTAAAGCTCCAATCACCCGAGATCTTCCTATGCTTGGTTTGGGAGGATCCATCGGAACACCAAAGGATGGGATTACTGCTGAGGTTTTGGTCGTAAATAGTTTTGATGAACTCGAAGCCCGTTCTGATGAAGCAAAGGGAAAGATCGTTTTGTTCAATGCTCCTTTTACTACTTACGGTCAAACGGTACAATATCGGGTTAATGGTGCTTCTGCTGCAGCTAAACATGGCGCTGTTGCAAGTATGATCGCATCCGTAGCGTCCTATTCTATACAGACACCTCATACCGGTGTAATGCGATATCAGGATGGAATAAAAAAGATCCCTCATGCTGCTATTACCGTCGAAGATGCAAATATGATCCAGCGTTTTGCTGAACGAGGTGAAAAAGTAGAGGTTCATTTATACATGGAAGCTATGACCTTGCCGGATGCGCAATCACATAATGTGATCGCTGAGATCACAGGGTCTGAATTTCCTGAGGAAATTGTTGTCATGGGCGGACATATTGATTCCTGGGATGTGGGTCAGGGTGCCATGGATGATGGCGGAGGATGTGTTGCTGCCTGGGAAGCACTCAGATTGATCAAAGAATCCGGATTACGTCCCAAAAGAACTATCCGAGTTGTTCTGTGGACCAATGAAGAGAATGGACTCGCAGGTGGAACAGAATATCGCCGATGGGTTGAGGAAGATGAAAAATCATTGGAAAAACACGTATTGGCTATGGAATCTGACGCTGGAGTATTCGATCCGATAGGATTCGGTTTTTCCGGTTCGGATGAAGCATTTGAGATCATAAGTGAAATTGGGTCATTACTGAAACCAATTGAAGCGGATGAAGTTAAGAAAGGCGGTGGCGGAGCTGATATCGGGCCGTTAATGCAAGGTGGAGTTCCCGGTATGGGACTAAATGTTGACGGGGAAAAATATTTCTGGTTCCATCACACAGATGCAGATACCATCGATAAACTGAATCTGCAGGACTTTAATGAATGTGTGGCCACAATGGGTGTTCACGCTTTTGTAGTTGCTGATCTGGATCAGACCCTTCCGAGATAAACCAAATTGATCTGAAAACCGGGATGAACCACATTCATTCCGGTTTCTTGATTTCCTTGTAATACTTTTCCTCCAGCCTGTCCCCTGCCTTAATCGACTTCTTTGTCCAGTCACATAGCAATTCCTGCTTGTACCCTTTTTCAAGCCGCCAGTCAATATCAGCATCCCTTAATCGTGTTGTGAGCTCATAGATGCAAATTGCCGCACTCACAGAGATATTGAAACTCTCGCTGAATCCAAACATTGGGATTTTTACGAAACCGTCGGCCAGAGCTTTTACATTGTCACTTATTCCGTCCAATTCAGTCCCAAACACCAGAGCCACTTTTTCATTAACAGCTACCTGATGGATATCGGTATCATTTTCGTGTGGACTGGTAGCAAGTATTTTGTACCCTTTTGCATGTAAAGCATCAAAACATGCTTTTACGTTATCCTCACCCGGGGTATTGAATCTATGAAGAGTTAACCATTTATGAGCACCCAGCGACACACTACTCGCTGTATCAAATTCATTCTTATTCTCAATGATATACACATCCTGAATACCGAAACCATCACAGCTTCTAAGTACCGCATTTGCATTATGCGCTTTATGCAGATCCTCTAAGACAACAACAATACGATTGGTTCTCTGCTCCAGTACATTCTTTAATGTTTCCTGGCGTTCTTCTGTGGAGAAATTAGTCAGATACTCCAGTAATCCTTCAGTGTCTTTATTTGGTGAAATACTCATAACAAAAAAGGCTATCTGAACAGATAGCCTTAAGATCTAAATTCATAATTAAGATCATTCGCAACGGAAAGTAAATCCTTTCTTACGAATGGTTTCTATGTAATCCACATCAGAATACTCCCGGATTTTCTTTCTGAGATAACTGATGTACACGTTTATATAATTTGTTTGGGTATCAAAATGAATATCCCATACTTTTTCGGCGAGCTCTTCCTGAGTGATGATCTTATTCTTGTTTTTCAGGAAATACACTAAAAGATTAAACTCATTATTGGTTAGCTGAACTTTCTCGTTATTGATGGAGAACTCACGTTTCAGCAGATCAACCTTCAGCTCTCCGCACGCCAACACCTGATCGCCAGTAGATTCGGTCCGACGTTGAATTGCCTCCATCCGCGCAATAAGTTCTTCGGTATTGAATGGTTTTGTGAGATAATCATCCGCTCCTACTTTCAGGCACTTTACTTTAACATCGGTCTCCTGCTCTCCGGAAAGGATGAGCACAGGAGTAGCCACATTTTTATCTCTGATATTTTTACACACTTCGTAACCATCACCATCAGGTAAACCAAGATCGAGAATGATCATATCGAAATCACCCTCAACAGCTGAGGCTTCACCAGAAGCAGCGGTATCTTCAGTATTTACTGAGTTTCCGTTATGTTCTAATACGGCTTTTACAAGGGTTCTAACCGACGGGTCGTCTTCTACTACTAAAATATTCATTCGCTGTATAGTGCTAAGCTAGTAAGATGTTTTTGTAATCGTAAGCAATTAATACGTTCCAATCAATAGACTGATTAGAAATAATTAACAAACATTAGAATACATATTTTTAATGAAAAGCTAAATAATAACTATCAAAAATCTATCTTCATTAGATAATTGTAAGCATTTCTTAAATTTGTAACAGGATCATTCGTTCTTTCATCCTCCACAAAGAACAGATCAGCCCCCGATATCGTGTTTTTACTGAATATCTTTGGAAAATCTATGATACCCGTTCCAACCGTTGTTTGATCTAAATTTTTATCTGCATCCTTAATGTGATAGGAAGTGAATCTGCCGGGATATTTTTCAAACAAACCGGTGGGTATAAAACCTGCTTTTTTTACCCAGTATATATCCATCTGGAAACTGACATTCCCGGGATCAGTGTTCTCGATGAGTATTTGTAAAGGGATCTCCCCGTTTTCTGTCAATTCAAACTCAAACGCATGATTGTGATATCCAAAGCGAATACCTTCTTCCCTGAACTTTTCTCCGATCGCATTCAGATTTTCTGCCACGGTATAGTAATCACCTCTTAGTTCTTCAGAAAGATATGGAATCACCAATTGCTGTAATTTCATTTCTTTGGCTACACTAAGATATTTGTTTGCTTCTTCAGCCGTAAAATATCCGGTATGAGTAGACTTTATCTCCATCCCCAGATCATGAATGATCTGCTGATATTGAAGTGGGGTCATAGAACCTAAAAACTTTCCATCTGATCCCAATCCATAGGCTTCGATGTAATCATAGCCAATGTCAGCGATCTGTTTCATAGCTTCTGCAAAGTTATCGTTGATCAGATCTCTCACAGAATACACCTGAACCCCAATTTTCATATCCTTTCTTTTGTTTTTTATCAATCCTTGAACATATGGGACAGTAGCAACGCCTAATGCCCATTTAGTTGAATTGAGTATAAAATCCCTTCTGCTACTCATCGTGTACTCCCGTTTTTTATCAATAAAAAAGCGAAGAGTAATTTCTCTTCGCTTTTGCGTTCCCTTCTAACCGGGATTATTTTACTTCCCAGGTCTCATTACCTTCCAGTAAAGCATCAAGATCAGCTTCACCTTGTGTTTCTTTTGCATGAGCGATCTGCATGTTCACGCCGTCATCATAGGTTTGCTTATCTTCAGCATATAAAACACCAAATGGCCGTGGGAAATGCTCCTCGCTTCCGGCAGCATTTTGCTCAAAGAAACGTGATAATAAATATGCTTTGGTTTGATCTTTTTCATCATGCACCCAAAGATCATCTTTCGAAAACTGATCTCCGAGTTCAACTACTTCAGGTCGCAGACCATCCAGTCTGATACCCTTATTTTTATCTTTTCCGAAGATCAGCGGTTCGCCATCTTCCAGATAAATTGCTTCTGTTGGGCGGGACTTCTTATCAGTAAATAATTCGAAAGCGCCATCATTGAAGACCACACAATTCTGGTAGATCTCCAACATAGATGCACCGTTATGCTGATGCGAACGAAGGATCATTTCCTTTAAATGCTTCGGGTCACGATCCATTGCACGGGCTACGAAAGTACCGTTAGCGCCTAAACTAAAAGCTAACGGATTAAAAGGGTGATCGATGGAACCATATGGGGACGATTTAGTTACAGAACCTTCTGGTGATGCCGGAGAGTACTGTCCTTTCGTCAATCCATAGATCTGATTGTTAAATAATAACAGGTTCACGTTCACATTTCTTCTTAGTAACTGAGCAAAATGATTAGCCCCGATTGAAAGTGAATCCCCATCACCGGTAATGATCCAAACTGAAAGATCGGATCTGGAAACCTTTAACCCGGTTGCGATAGCTGGTGCCCGGCCGTGAATAGAGTGCATCCCGAATGTATCCATGTAATAGGGAAAACGGGATGAACATCCTATGCCTGATATAAAAACGATATCTTTCTTGGCAAGACCAAGCTCAGGCATCGCATTCTGAACCTGTTTTAAGATGGTATAGTCTCCACAACCCGGACACCAACGCACATCCTGATCAGAAGCAAATTCTTTCCCGCTGTATTCCGGCAGATTATCCAGATCAGCGGCATTTTTGATTATAAAGTCGTCTATAACTGTTTGTACTGACATAATGTGATTGATTAAGATTCGGAGGCTACTTTTTCTTCGATCGCTGCTTTTATCATTTCCTTAAGTTCAGAAACCCCAAAAGGGCGTCCTTTCACTTTATTAACAGCTTTTGCCGGTACCATGAATTCTGAACGAATTAGCCGCACTAACTGTCCGTCGTTGATCTCCGGCACAATAACCTGATCGTATTTACTTAGCATTTCGCCAAAATTCTTTGGAAATGGATTAATGAATCTCAAATGAGCGTGAGACACATCCATTCCCTCTTTACGTAACTGGTGAACTACTGTACGAATGGTACCATAGGTTCCACCCCAACCAACTACTAAGACTTCACCGGATTCAGTACCCTGATCGATCTCTTGTAATGGAATATTCTCAGCCACCAAATTACGTTTATCGCGCCGAATATCGGTCATTTTCTGATGGTTATCCGGATCGTAAGATACATTTCCTGTTCCATCTTCTTTTTCAAGTCCACCCACACGGTGTTCAATTCCCTCTGTGCCTGGAATTGCCCATTTTCGAACCAACCGTTCGTCCCGGTTGTAGGGTTTGTAAGGCTCCAGATCATCCCCGGATCTGGCTTTTGCAAATTCAACATTGATCTGAGGAAGGTCATTAGATTTTGGAAATTTCCATGGTTCTGATCCATTTGCAATATATCCATCCGACAATAACATTACCGGGATCATGTGTTCCAAAGCAACGCGAACGGCATCAAAAGCGGCCATAAAACAATCGGCCGGTGATTGTGGGGCAACCACCACCAAGGGGCTTTCACCGTTACGGCCATACACAGCCTGCATCAGATCGGCCTGTTCTGTTTTAGTAGGCATACCTGTAGAAGGGCCGGCTCGTTGAACATTGATCACAATAAGTGGTAGTTCCAGCATTACTGCCAAACCTATCGCTTCCCCTTTTAAAGCAATACCTGGTCCGGAAGAACTCGTAACTCCAATACTTCCTCCAAACGAAGCTCCGATTGCGGAAGCAACGGCAGCGATCTCATCCTCTGCCTGAAATGTAGTGATCCCGAATTTCTTGTGTTTAGCCAGTCCGTGCAATACATCCGATGCCGGAGTGATCGGATAAGTCCCCAAAAACATTGGCATATTACTTTTTCTGGCCGCAGCAACCATTCCAAGAACAATAGCCTCGTTACCGGTAATATTTCTGTAAGTACCGGATTCAAGATCGGCTTGTTTAACCGTTACTCTGGAACTAAAGATCTCTGTAGTTTCACCAAAGAAATATCCCGCTTTAAGCACCTTAACGTTTGCTTCAGCGATCTCCGGCTTTTTCGCTCCGAATTTTTTCTCCAGAAAAGAGATCGTTGATTCCATCGGGCGATTATACATCCAGTAAAGTAAACCAAGCACGAACATATTTTTTGATCGCTCCTGATCTTTATAAGAAATATCCATTTCGGATAAAGCTTCCTTAACCAGTCGATTTACATCAATTCTGATCAGTGTGTAATTATCTAGCGAACCATCATCTAACGGATTAACACCATCAGGATAGCGGGCCAACGATAAATTCTTTTTATCAAAACCGGCGGTGTTAGCTATGATAATGCCGCCTTTTTTAAGAAGTGATAAATTTGCTTTTAAGGCTGCAGAGTTCATTGCAACCAATACATCGCATTCATCACCCGGAGTTAAAACTTCATTACTCCCGAACTTTAGCTGAAAAGAAGAAACACCTGCAACCGTGCCTTGTGGAGCGCGGATTTCGGCCGGAAATTCCGGCAGTGTTCTAAGATCGTTTCCCTGAAGAGCGGTAGTGTTGGTGAATAGCGAGCCTGTTAACTGCATTCCGTCGCCGGAGTCTCCCGCAAAGCGTATGGTGACCTCCTCGCGAACCTGATCTTTAATACTCATATGAAAATGTAGTGACTGTGATAATATGTGTACCCGAAATTGTGGTTTTTTCGTGTTAAATGAAATATAAAGTTAAGTGAATGTTACCTAAATTTGTCTTCTTGACACTTTTAATGACTATCTCTTATTTCCATAAATAATTTGTGGAAACCATAGAAATAAACTGACATAATGAGAAGATCTGCACTTATTCTCTTAATTCTGTTTTTGGGGATAACTAAAATTCCGGCACAAGTCAAAATTTATGGCTTTGTAATCGACTTTGAGAACGCACATCCTATTGATGGAGCTACCGTATTCATCCATGATGAATATAACATTGCCTTTAATCCTCCGGTCAACACAATAACCGATGAAACCGGCTATTTCGAATTCCCAGATATGGACTATGGAAAGTATAGTGTAAATGCTTACATATATTTCGAATTTAAAGATGACAGCGTTGCCTTTGTATATCAACCGGGGGTATTCAATGTTCGGGATTCCATCAATACTTACTTCAAAGAGAAAGGTTTTCCGATAAATTTCGGATTTTCTCCAACTAATATTAAGAAGCAATATGAATTCAGGAACTCTTTGTCTTCAGTTGCCTTATTCGACTCAACATCTCGTATAGAATTCCCTTTTAAACCTGCTGTGTTTGAGTTCACTAAACCAAGAGTGATCACTGTAGATAATCTCTTTTATAAAACAGAATCTTCTTTCTTTGAAAAGAAGAACTGGTAATTTAGTTTTACAAAAATCCTGCATGTGGAATCTTCTCCCCTTCGTTCATTAATGGTATAATTGACTTTTAATTAATCGCCTAAATCAACCCAAATGTATCTGGCAGTAAGTCTTCCCTTTTTAAATGAGATCGTTGCACTCTTTTTCGTCAGTGTGGTCATCGCCTATTTTAGCTATCGCTTAAAACTGGTACCAATTGCCGGATTTCTGATTGCCGGGGTTGTAATCGGACCAAACGCATTGGGATTAGTTAAAGATCAGACTCTGGTAGATATGCTCGCTGAGATCGGGATCATTCTCTTGCTGTTTACCATTGGCATCGAATTCAGTCTGGACAAGCTATCGAAGATAAAGAACGCGATCGTGTTCGGTGGCGGTATGCAGATCCTATTTACCCTATCTGCCATTACCGGCATCTTTATTTTGATGGATGTAAGCTGGCAGGCTGCCGTTTATACCGGATGTCTGGTTGCATTAAGTTCTACGGCTATCATTCTAGGGTTGTTAAGCGAACAGGGAAAAACAGACACCCCGGTTGGTAGATTATCGCTGGCAATTTTGATCTTTCAGGATCTTGCAATCATCGCCATGGTGTTATTCGTACCAATCTTGTCCGGTCAAAGTGATTCGTTAATTGATGTATTTATCGTACTTGGCAAAGCGATTTTACTCATTGCAGTGGTACTGCTTCTGGCTCGTAAAGTGGTGCCGTGGTTTCTTGAAAAAGTTGCCCAGACCCGTAGACAGGAGTTATTTCTTCTCTCTGTAATGGCTATTTGTTTTGGCACGGCAGCGCTGACTAATCTTGCGGATGTAAGTCTTGCATTAGGTGCTTTTCTTGCCGGGCTGGTTGTAAGTGAAAGCCACTACAGTGATCACGCATTGTCAGAGATCCTTCCGCTCAAAACTATCTTCAACGCTGTATTTTTTGTGTCTGTAGGAATGTTACTGGATCTGAGTTATGTACTGGAATATCCGCTACTCATACTTGGGATCTCAGCTTCCATCCTTTTTCTAAAATTCTTCTTTACAACCGGCAGTTTGATGATCTTAGGATATCCCATTCGAATATCTGCAGCATCCGGACTCATACTTTCACAGATAGGTGAATTCTCATTTGTACTCGAGCGATCCGGTCGTGTCGCCGGATTAACGCCCGGAGGTTACGGTGAGGTCGGTTCCCAGCTCTTTATTGCCGTCTCTGTTTTATTGATGTTGCTCAGTCCGGGATTGTTGGGGATTAGTGATAAACTTGGTGAATTACTGGCCAGATCTCCACTTGGCAAAATCGGAAGAAAGGCCACGAAAGAGTCAGACGAAAGTGAGCAGACTCATTTAGAAGATCATGTAATACTGATCGGATATGGTCCTGCAGGAAGAAATCTCGCCCGGGTCTTCAAAGATACTGGCATCCCCTTTGTGGTGATAGAAATGAATCCTGAACCGATCAAAGAAATGCGAGATAATAACATCCCGGTTGTATTCGGAGATGCTACCAGAACCCCGATTCTGGAACATGCGAACATACGAAGAGCAAAATTATGTGTGATTGCTATCAACGATCCTAAATCCAATCCAACCATTATTAAACTGGCGCGGTATCTAAATCCTACGCTACAAGTGATTGTAAGAACACGATATCTTTCCGAGGTTGGAATTTTGGAAGAGGCAGGGGCTGATAAGGTAGTACCTGAAGAAATGGAGACCACGGTTCAATTATTCTCCACCGTTCTTTCAGCCTACAGAATATCCGGTGAAGAAATTCAGCGATATGTGAATGAGCTTAGAAATGAAGATTACCAGATCCTGCGGGGCAGTATGAGCGAAGCCCATCTGATGGTTTTAAAAGGATTGGATGAAGAAGGCCTGCATACCCGTGCCTGCATGGTAAAGTCCGATTCACTGGCCGCCGGTAAAAGTCTGGCTGATCTGAGACTGAGAAACGAATTCAATATCACCGTTCTAACTGTAAATAGTGAAGGCAAAAATATTGGAAATCCTTCGGGCGATTATGTTCTCAAGCCCGGTGATCGAATTGTGATGATGGGTGACGCCTCAAAATTTGCAGAAGCCGGAGTTTTATTCAGAGATTCCTCAAACCCCGATGAACTTGCCGCTACCTGATCATAAAAAAACTGATCAATTAAACATATCTGAAACTTCGATCACATTTCCTTCATTCTTTTCGATATAGCGACGTGATTCGAGATAACGATTTACATTGAATTCGTCAAAATTTGGTGCATTCGGGTCTACACTGCTGATACGTACTCTGCCGGAGGAATGAATGAATTCATTATTCCCGATCCACATACCCACATGTACTACTCTTCTTGATCTATCGGCAGTTGCCGGGGTACCGAAGAATATCAGATCGCCGGGTTGCAGTGATTCAAAGTCTTTGGAGTCATCGACAAATTCGCCGGCAAAAACCTGCTGCGAAGCGTCTCGGGGGATGATCTTTCCATTCATCAGATAAATGGTCTTGGTAAATCCACTACAATCCACCCCTTTCGATGAAGTACCACCCCATAGATAAGGAATCCCCATCAATTGCTTACTAGTTGTAACCAGTGTTTCCTGTGTTGGCTTTGTCATAGTTTTCCAGACATTGAATAGCATAGCCTCATTTTTTCTTACAAAGGCATTACGGCCATCAGGGTATTCCACTTCATAATAATTTCCGTTTTCACTGATCATCTTTAAAACATTCCCCATCACCAGATCAGAAATTACTTGAGAATCGGTACTTCTATCCGAATAACTAAATCCAAAGTTATTCAGATAAATGATCTTTTCCGTTTGTTTCCATTCTTCCAGTTCCGCATCTGTCATCAACTGAATTCCACCGGCATCAATCCATGAAATATAATCTTCAGGTGTTTGAATGAGATACCAGCTCCCCTCCTTTTTCAATACTTTAAGTGGCATTCCTAACAAAGCCTGGGTGGCAAGCTCTGCAGAGTGACGTGGGTTTGACCGAATATTTACCACCGAATTTCGGGCGACTCCCATAGTTTTTTTACCTAATTCCTCATCCGGTAGAACCAGAACTTCATTCTCGAAGTCAATTCCTCTTATTTTGAGGGAATCCTCTAATACGGATAATCCTTCGGGCTGATCCGTTTCTCCCGTTAGAACAATTGTACTCCCCGACCCTTCTGCCGAAATATCAAAAATTGCGACTCGTTTGTCCGGGGCTACCACAGTCTTTATAGATCTTATGATATCGGATACTTGTTGATCATTTTGATTGGTACAATCAGTAACAAGTATTGATAAAACAACTGCTAACAATAAGAATGGAGATCTTTTCACGATAATAAAGTGGAATTAAATGATGGTTGTAACCTACTAAACTTTTTATGAAGCCTCACTTTCCGTTGAATGTAATGCGGTGTGTTTTTCAAAATATTTCAAATCCATATAAACGTAAAAATCCACAATTCAATAAATATATTTCAAGATATACTTTACTTATTAACCACATCTCCCCTTCCTTTCAGCAATGAACCTAATAACATCAAGGTGATCTATGTTGATAAAGGTTGGGTCATGCGAAATAACTGAATGCAAAATAAAATGTATCGGCGGTTTCGTATAACCCTTCCATAATTCGTATCTTTCGGGCTATGAAAAAAGTAGCTTTTGAAACGCTCGGCTGTAAGCTCAATTTTTCAGAAACCTCTTCCATGCGTCGTGATTTTGAGAACGAAGGTTTTGAATTGGGTGAATTCGATGAAAAAGCCGATATCTATGTAATTAATACCTGCTCCGTAACGATGGATGCCAACAGTGCCTGCCGGAAAACTGTGCGTCAGGCCCTTCGCAGAAATCCCGATGCATTTGTAGCGGTTGTTGGATGTTATGCCCAGCTGGAACCTGAAGAAATTGCCGAAATTGAAGGCGTTGATGTAGTTCTTGGTGCTAAAGATAAATTCAACCTGCTCGACCTGTTCGATAATTTTGTAAAACAGGAAAAAACCATCATTCATAAATCTGACGTTAATGAAGCAGTGGATTTTCATAATGCTTTTTCTTCGGATGACCGTACCCGTGCTTTCCTGAAAGTTCAGGATGGCTGTAATTATAAGTGTTCGTTTTGCACCATTCCTCTTGCTCGCGGAGCCAGTCGAAGCCCAAAGATCGCAACTGTAGTCCGGAATGCTGAATTATTGGTTCAGGAAGGATTTAAAGAAGTGATCATAACCGGTGTGAATTCCGGTGATTTCGGATATGGAACAGATGAGGATTTCTTCCAGCTTTTACAGGCATTGGATAAAGTGGAAGGTCTGGAACGGCTACGAGTTTCTTCCATTGAGCCCAATTTGTTACATGAGGATATCATCCGGTTCGCGGCAGAATCGAAAAAACTACAACCGCATTTTCACATTCCACTCCAAAGTGGGTCTGATACCATGCTTAAGATTATGCGTCGTCGTTACGGATCGGATCTGTATCGGGGGCGTGTGGAGCTGATCCGGGAATTAATGCCTGACGCAAGTATTGGAGTCGATGTCATCACCGGTCACCCGGGAGAAACTGAAGAGTTATTTCAGGAATCATTTGATTTCATTGATTCCCTTGATATATCCTATCTGCATGTATTCACTTATTCAGAACGACCAAATACACATGCATTATCGCTGAAACCGGTAATTCCTAAGCAAGAGCGTAAGAAACGAACTCATAAACTGCGAAGATTATCCAAGAAAAAAAGATTCAATTTTGATTCCCGCTATGTTGGTGAGGTTCGCCCCGTTTTATTCGAAGAGGCCAATAAAGAGGGGTTCATGTTTGGCTGGTCAGATAATTATGTTCGAATTGCCGTTCCCTATTCTTCCCGACTTATTAACACTATTCAGCAGGTAGAGATCGGAAATTATTCAAAAGAGGGTTTCCATTTCGGAAAATTGACCGATAATGTATTGGATGAAGAACGAGCCATACAGGAGATCTTACTAGGATAATGAGTGAACAACAAAACGATCAGGATTTTTTCGAACGCATTGCCAACTTATTAAATCAACAACGTGAAATGTACGGTGATTTTGAGGTGCCCCGAAGCAGTTCAGAGGCTGCCGGCACTGAAAAAGTTGTTGAGCAAGTTCACACTGATGAACCCACAGAAGTTTCGGAAGAAAGTAGTGACTATGAGGTAACCGAATCCGTTAAAGAACTTACTGAATCTGAAAAGATTGCAGCCTGCTCTACATTGGAAGAACTAAAGAGCGTTTGTGAGCAGTCTGAAGTGTTGAAAACTGACCTTCCTAATACAAATTTAGTGTTTGGAGTGGGCGACCCGGCGGCAGACCTGATGATCATTGGAGAAGCTCCCGGTGAAAATGAGGACAAACAGGGAGAACCCTTTGTTGGCGCAGCGGGACAGCTTTTAGACAAGATCTTATCTGCGATCAATTTCAAACGATCGGAGGTCTATATCGCCAATATTCTAAAACACCGCCCACCGGGAAACCGGGATCCGAAACCGGAAGAAAGAGAGAGAAGTTTGCCCTATTTGCTCAAACAGATAGATATTGTAGATCCGAAGATCATTTTATGTGTTGGAAGAATCTCTGCCACTACCCTACTTGGTGAGGATCGTTCGCTTAAGTCAATGAGGCAACGGATACACAAATTCCATGACCGTGAGTTGATGGTTACCTATCATCCAGCGGCACTTTTACGTAATTCACAATGGAAACGTCCTACCTGGGAAGATGTTCAGCTACTCAGAAAACGATATGATCAGCTAAGCAATTCCTGAAATGTTGATAACTTGTGGAAAGCTTGTTGAAAAGAAACCGAAAATAGGTTCGTTTAAAGTGTTAGTTTTGCAATCTTCTTAAAAATCCGGACACTTTTCACTTGGCTAAAAAGAACGCACCATACAATAAAGAAAAACAGAGCAGAAACATCCTGGAACAGGAAGGCCGGGTCCCACCTCAGGCTGTTGAAGTAGAAGAAGCTGTACTCGGGGCGATGCTTATCGAACATGGAGCTGCCACCATTGCTCTTCAGATGCTAAAGCCAGAAGATTTTTATAAGCCCGCTAATAAGCATGTCTTCGAAACACTCTCCAATTTGTATGAACGGGATAACCCCCTTGATCTGCTTACGGTAGAAAATGAATTAAGAGATAAAGGGTTGCTTGATACTGTTGGCGGTTCCACCTATTTATCTGATCTGACTCGGAGTGTAAGTTCTGCAGCCAACATTGAATATCATGCTCAGATCATAACAGAAAAGGCCATAAAGCGTAATCTGATCCTGAGTTGTACCGATGTGATCAAGGAATCCTATGATTCCACTTCCGATGCCTATGATGTATTGGATGAAGCTGAACAACTGATTTTTGATCTGGCCAACCAAAAAAGCAGAAGTACCGCCAAACCAGTCGCAGATATTTTGAAGGATACCCTCGCCTATCTGGAAGATATGCGGGGTAAAAAATACGGAATTACCGGGGTTCCTTCCGGACTACAGGTGGATCAAATGACCGCTGGTTGGCAAAAAGGTGATCTGGTGATCATCGCAGCACGCCCTTCTATGGGTAAAACTGCGTTTGTACTTACCGCTGCACGTAATGCCGCCATGCACCCCGATGAAAACCTTCGTACTCCTGTTGCTATCTTTTCGTTGGAGATGTCGAATCAGTCACTGGTACAACGACTTTTAACCATGGAAGCCCGTGTACGGGCGGATGAAGCCCGGAAAGGTCAGTTAAATGATGACAGCTTCAAAAACCTGATCGAAGCGGCAGGTCGGTTATTCACCGCAGATCTTTTCATTGATGATACCCCCGCAATCACATTGATGGAGCTCAGAACTAAATGCCGACGCTTAAAAAGCGAGCATGACATTGGATTGATCATTATCGATTACCTGCAGTTGATGCAAGGCTCTGCAAAAGATGCCGGAAGTCGTGAGCAGGAAATTGCTTCGATCTCAAGGGGATTGAAATCTCTGGCTAAAGAACTGGATGTTCCGGTTATCGCACTTTCACAGCTTAGCCGAGCAGTTGAACAACGTGGTGGCGATAAACGACCTCAACTTAGTGATCTCCGTGAGTCAGGTTCTATTGAGCAGGATGCAGATATTGTGATCTTCCTTTACAGACCGGAATATTACGGTATTACAACTACCGCCGAGGGGCAATCGACAGCCGGTATGGCTGAGGTGATCATTGGTAAACAGCGAAATGGTCCGGTAGGCAGCAAGATGCTTTACTTCGTGAAAGATTACGCCCGATTCGAAAATCTTACTTCTGCAGGTGGCGATGGTCCCAATGCCCTGGCAGCACCCTCAGATGATATGATAGAGGCCAACTTTACGCCCACTGCCGACTCACCGATCATGCCCCATAATCCGGCGCCCGATGATGAAGACGCACCATTCTAAGATCTTAACCACTCTTGTACTCCTAATCGCTCTGAGCACCTTCAACAGAGCCTTTAGCCAAAGTTTACCCTATGCGCGCGAAGTTGTTAAAGCGTTAACATCCAAAGAATTTTATGGACGGGGGTATATCAACAAAGGAGATAGTATAGCGGCTGATTATATCAAAGAACACCTCAGGAGTTTTGGGGCTAAACCTGTAGGTGATTCTTATTATCAGCCGTTTACCATGAGTGTGAATACCTTCCCGGAACCGATTCTACTCAAAATAGATGATCAGGATAAACAGGCTGGAATTGACTATTTGGTGCACCCTGCTTCCTCATCGATCAGTGGAACCTTCGGTATTACCCGAATCACATTGCAGGATGTTATTCAGCAACAGCAGGCTATAGAAAAGATCCGCAATTCGGCCGGCACCTTTATTGTGCTGGATGCCATTGAAAAGGATGATCTGAATGAATATTTAGCCACCAGACTGGAAAAACTGGAAAAATACCTTTTGTTCAACCCGGGAATTCCGGCAGTGGGCACTATCATACTACAAGCAGATAAATTAACCTGGTTTGGCTCACAGGAACAATTATCAAAAACAGTATTAATGATGAGTGCATCTTCCTTTCCTGAAGAAGCGCAAGAGATACAGATCGAGATCAATGCCGAATTACTTCAGGATTATCAGTCTCAAAATGTGATCGCATCCATAGATGGGGTAAATAACGATTCATCTGTTGTAGTTATAGCTCATTACGATCATTTTGGTAAAATGGGTGATGCTCTGTTCCCCGGAGCAAATGATAATGCCAGCGGAACAGCCATGCTTTTATCATTGGCCCGGTACTACTCGAAAAATACTCCACCCTATAAAATGATCTTCATTGCATTTGGTGGTGAGGAGATCGGTTTACTCGGATCCGATCATTTTACTGAGCACCCTACTTTCGATCTGGACAGTATTAAGTTTTTACTGAATTTTGATCTCGCCGGAACCGGGGATGAAGGAATTCAGGTAGTAAATGGATCTGTGTATAGATCCAGATTTGATTCCCTTGTGGCCCTTAATGACAAATTCGACTTGTTACCGGAAATTAGAATTCGTGGGAAAGCATGTAACAGTGACCACTGTATGTTTGATCATAAAGATGTACCCGGATTTTATATGTATACTTTAGGAGGAATAAAAGCCTATCACGATGTATATGACCGATTTGAAACACTCCCATTTACCGAATTTGAGGATTATTTCAAGCTCATCACTCTATTTATAGATTCTCTCTGACAAACCTAAGTTTAGTAGCATTTACTAACGATCGGGTATTAATTCAAAGCAGGAATATTTTCTACTTTATTAATTCATTTTGATTCCCAACATTGGGATTCAGTGCTTTCCCTAACCTAACCACTTTTTTATGAAGCGTAGAGATGCCCTTAAAACTATGGGAATGGCTACTTCTCATGCCTTATTTCCTTCCATCCTCACCGGATTTATGACCGGTTGTTCATCATCAGAGAAGAACGAGTATTCCCCATTATTTTTTTCTGAAGATGAATTAGAACAATTAAAAGTGATGGTTGACCTTGTTCTCCCGGAAACCAGATCAAAATCAGCCTCACAGGTGAATTGTCATTTATTCGTAGATGAGGTATTCGCAAAATGCCTGACCGGTGATCAACAGGAAGTGATCAAAAAAGAGTTTAATGCATTTCTGGAAGAATTTAAGAGACACGACAACAAATTGGCTTTATTAAGTGAAGTAGATCAGAAAGCCTATACCGGAAATACCGAATTCAGATGGTTCATTCCAATAAAACAGTATACGCTGATCGTATTCTTTACATCACAGGAAGGAGAAACCGTTGCCAGTAATTATGTATCTGTACCGGGAGATTACAATGGTAATCTGAACGCAGATAAATCAACCCTGAACTATGGCGATACCGCCCTTCGATATTATTTATGATCATGTATACATTCAATATTACAGGTAAAGGAAGCAAGGAACACAGCTACGATGCTATTGTGGTTGGTGCTGGAATGTCGGGCGGTATTGCTGCAAAAGAACTCACGGAGAAAGGATTAAAGGTATTGGTCTTAGAACGGGGTCGTGAAGTTAAGCACGTTACTGATTACCCCACCGAAGGATTGGATCCCTGGGAAACACCACTTCGGAATCAGACCACTCAGGAAGACCGTGAATTGGCTCCTATTCAAAGTACATTGTACTTATACGGTCAAAATATGAAGCATTTTCTGGTGAAAGATGTGGACCATCCATATGCTCAGGAAAAACCATTTATGTGGTATCGTGGATATCAGACCGGAGGTCGTTCATTACTTTGGTCTAAACACACCTTCCGATACAGCGATTTTGATTTTGAGGCCAATGCTACAGATGGTGTTGGTATAGACTGGCCGATCCGATATAAGGATATCGCCCCGTGGTATGATCATATTGAAAAATATATCGGAGTTTCGGGCCGGCGGGATGGAATACCTCAACTACCCGATGGACAATTCCTCCCACCATGGGAAATGAATGCCTTTGAGAAATATCTCACTGAAAAAATTGTTTCTAAATATCCTGAAAGACAAATGATCACCAGCAGAATGGCGATCCTCACACAACCTCATAACGGTCGTGGTAAATGTCAGAACAGGAATTTATGTCACCGGGGATGTATGTTCGGAGCCTATTTTTCGAGTAATGCAGTTTCATTGCCTGATGCCGCCAAAACCGGTAACCTCACCCTTCGGCCCTTTTCCATCGTTGAGCGGGTTTTATATGATGCTGAAACGAACAGAGTTAAAGGGGTTAATGTGATCGATCAGAATACGGGTGAACAGTACGAGTTTTACGCTGATATTGTGTTTCTGAATGCTTCTACTCTGGGTACAACCCAGATATTACTTCAATCTAAAACAAAAGAATTCCCGGATGGTCTGGCAAATTCCAGTGGTGTATTAGGCCATTACCTGATGGATCATCATGCCGGTGTAGGAGCTAGTGGTTCTTATGATGGTTTGATGGATACATTTTATTACGGCCAAAAACCTGCCAGTGTTTACATCCCCCGATTCAGAAATCTGAAAAGAAATGATCAGGATTATTTACGGGGTTTCACCTTTGAGAATTACACAAGCAGACAATCGTGGACAAGAGGTTTCTATCTAGCCGGATTAGGAGCTGAATGGAAAGAAAGTTTGACTCATCCGGGAGTTTGGACGGCTTATTTCGAAGCTTATGGAGAAACACTGCCGGATGCTAAAAACAAGGTGAGTTTACACCCTTCTAAAGTTGATAAATGGGGATTACCATTACTCAATATCGATATGGAGTATGGAGAAAATGCCAGGAAAATGCGCAAAGACATGCAGCAAACAGCCGTGGAAATGCTGGAAGCCGCTAATCTCGATAATGTACGTGGGTTCGATTACTCTCCACCACCCGGCTCTGTAATACACGAAATGGGAACCGCCAGAATGGGAAAAGATCCAAAAACCTCTGTGCTTAACAAATGGAATCAATCGCACGATATTCCAAATCTGTTCATTACAGATGGTTCATGTATGACTTCCTCCCCGCCACAAAATCCATCGTTAACCTATATGGCACTTACGGCCAGAGCATGTGATTTTGCAGTGAAAGAACTGAAACGAGGAAATATCTAGAGGAGTATACGATCGTTAACTGTTACCAAAGGAATCTCTATTTATGTATGAAACAGTAATTATTGCTTCTTTTTATAAGATTCTACCATTTCCTCGAACAGTCGATCGAATTTTAGGTATTGGCGACTCCAATCCAGCTGTTTATTGATGTTTTGTAAGGTCGCTTTGGGAAGAGGTTTATTTTTGCCTTGAAGCAGGTCTCGAAGAAAATAGAAAAGTTCATCTTCATCTTCGTACAAAACCGGAGCATGTAACAGCGGATTGTGAAGCGAATCCGGGATCAATTCGGGATAATGAAGCCTTTTTGGTACAAACGGATGGCATCCACAATAGATCGCTTCCATGATGGATACACAGAAAAATTCATACGTAGCAGTAGAAACCACGATATCACCGGAATGCAATAATTTACTATAAGCTTCTTTGTCATCTACAAAACCAAAATGCTTGATCTGACCACCAAACCGTTGCCAGGCTTTATTGAATTCCTCTGGTTTTTCGTGCTTACTATCCCCCGCCAATATCAGATCAAATTTCAGATCAATATCATTCAGTCGATTTAGTACCCGAAAGAACATCGCCGGATTCCGATCGAATTGCCAACGCTGATTCCATACGATGACCGGTCGCTCATTTTCGTTTCTGGTATCAGGATGCTGATCAAAGTATTTAAGGTCCAAACCCGGATGCAAAACCACACTTTTTTCTCTGATCTGATCTACTGTATTGTAATGCTTATCTCCCGGGTAATTTTCCAGAAATGTGGGTAAAGCTTCCATCAGATCATCAAGTTGAAATTGAGATGGAAACAACAACTTATCTGCCACCAGCATACTCAGATAATTGATATAGCAGTAGGTCATATCACGGGTTTCCCCTTCCGGAATCGGTCGGGTAAACTGATTATCATGCATATACATGATCTTGGGAGTGTAAGCGAATCTTGGATTATTCAACGCGAGAAAAGCAGGCAGATTCATCATACTGCTGGTAAATAGCAGATCAATGTCTTCTTTTACCTGTGAGGTCATTTGGGCCAGTGTCACCGATTCCCCGTGCATCCGCCATTTCCATCCCTTATAATTTAGTTTTATGGGGATGATATTATGACCGGAATGTCGGGCTATACCCTTTAAAAAAGCTTTATGAGAACCACTGTAATACGGTTCGATCGCGAGAATATTCATGCCTTAAAGTACAAAGAATGGTTCATTCTTCAATTCATGAATTTATGATCCTGCGTATGAGTGCAGGTAATCACAACTTCATTCAATTTCAGCTAGTACGGGTACAGAAATTACCTGAATCGTGCTTCAATTTCGTCCATGGATAAGTACACAATGGTAGGTTTTTTTAAGGGATCCAGATACGGTTGTTCACAAGCAAAGAGTTGGTCTACGAGTGCTTCCATTTCGTTATCAGAAAGTTTCTTACCTCTGGGTATGGCCGCTTTACCGGCAAAAGCGATCGCCAGTTTTTCCCGTGCTTCCAGATTGATCTTTTGGCCCAGATCCTGATATTGATGCAGCATCGAGATCAGTACTTCCTGTTCGTTTCCGATTTCGATATCAGCCGGCACTCCATTGATCATCGCAGTATTACCACTCAGTAACTGAACTGAAAAGCCCATCCGCTGAATAATTGGGTGGAGTTCTTTCAGAAGCGTATAATCAGAGGCAGACATTTCCAATGTTTGAGCAAAAAGTAGCTGCTGAGTACTGGGTAAAGCCTCTTCTGTGGCATTAATGGCTTTCTCAAAAATGATGCGTTTATGAGCCAGATGCTGATCGATCATACACAACCCGGTTCTGGTTTGTGTAACCACATAACAATCATGTAGTTGCCAGAATGGATTTTCAGTTTTAGTTATTTTAGCGTCTTCATCTAGACCGTGGGTTGATTCTTCCTCATCCGAATCATGCTGAGCAGATTCGGGTGAGTACAGCATTCTTCCTAATTCATCCCCTCCTTTTTTAGCCCCCGAACTATTGATCCGGGATGGCAAATGAAAGCCACCCTGAGATCCCGATCCGGCCCCACGTTGAAATGATCGTGAAGCGGGTACTTTAAAACTAAATCCGGAGTCAAATCCTTTCGAAGCAGGCTCATCGCTCAGATAGGGATCATTATCCTGAGGAATCCCCGGTACTTTAAAATGATTATTTAATGCGCGGTTAACCACCGATCGGGCCAATTGAATTACACTTCGCTCATCTTCAAATTTTACTTCCATTTTTGATGGATGCACATTCACATCCACTTTAGCAGGATCAATTTCCAGGAACAAGGCATAAAACGGATATTCATTATTCCGGGTCCATGCATCGTATAAGCTCAATAATACATGCGTCAGATATCTGTGTTGAAATGGCCGGCCGTTAACGAACAGGAATTGTTCTCCCCTGCTCTTCTTTGCCAGTTTAGGATCAGAAGCAAATCCACGGATCTTCAAATAACTGGTTTCTTCTTCAAACTCGATCAGACTCGCTTTATAGGGACTTCCAAAGATCTGTGTTATCCTATCACTTAACGATTGAGGCGGAAGATTGTAGATAGTTTCGGCATCAGCAATAACCTGAAAACCAATATCGGTATAAGCTAAAGCCGCATACTGTACCGTTCTTAAAATATGGCGAAGTTCAGTCACATCCGTCTTCAGGAACTGTCGTCGGGCCGGTACATTATAGAAAAGGTTACGCACACTGATGTTCGTCCCATTATCAGTGGCAGTTGGTTTCACTTCGCTTTCATTCTGAAGACCACTCCCGTTGGGAGCAAATTCCCATCCATTATCATCTTCCGCTCTTTTCGAACGAACTAAAACCTGAGCAACTGAAGCTATTGAAGCCATGGCTTCGCCTCTGAAACCCATCGTTCTTACCCGGAACAGATCATCGATAGAATTTATTTTAGAAGTAGCATGCCGTTCAAAACAAAGAGGCAGATCCTCGCTACTCATCCCGCATCCGTTATCGATCACCTGTATCAGAGTACGGCCGGCATTTTCAATGATAATTTTGATCTGATCTGCACCGGCATCGATAGCATTATCGAGCAGTTCTTTAACGACAGATGCAGGGCGTTGAATTACCTCACCGGCTGCGATCTTATTACTAATTTCTGGGGGAAGCTGGTGTATTACCGAATTACGGATCTTTGTATCGCTCAACAGTTTTTGGGACGCGCTTTTATAAAATGGTTATCAGATAGACTACGAGAGACAATAGCAGAGCAAAAAATACTACTCTGGTAAATTGTGCAGGTTTAACCCTGTTATGAGTCTGGAATTTAATTCTTTTTCTTCTCTTTTCTTTCTCGTCTTTTTCGGGATCGTAATATCGGAGCGGAAGGTCGAATTGTTTAGGTTTTGGCCGATAGCCAAACATGGGTTTGATCATAGCGATACCTCGAGTTTTGTTAGCCTGCTAGTTAGGGAACGGAGCTAACCATTCAATCGTGCCCAATATACGTTTTTTCTTTGAGTTACCGGAAATTAATCCCGGGGAATCCCCCGTTTTCAATTTAGTTACTTAATACCTGCTCCACCTTATCAAGTAATTCCATATTCCTGAATGGCTTAAAGAAATAATCGTGAGCTCCTAATTCCATCCCCTTTTGCATGTCTGCTTCTCGCGATTTTGCTGAAAGAAACATAAAGTAGAGCTCATTGATCTTTCCACTTCTCTTGAGTTCTTCGAGTACTTCATATCCATCCATCACCGGCATCATTACATCACAGATCACAAGATCCGGATGGGATTGCTCAATTCGCTCAAGTCCCACTTTCCCGTTTTCGGCGACATCGACATCAAACCCACCGATCATTAAAAGATCCACAATGGAGTCCCGCACTAATGCATCATCTTCGATCAATAAAATCTTCTTACTCATAATCCTATTGTTTTACCGGAATGGAAATAGTGATCTTTGTCCCTTTATTTTGTTCCGATTCCAGATTGATTGTCCCGTTTAATCTTTCTACCGATTTCTTTACGATCGGTAGTCCTAATCCTGTCCCTTTAATATTTTCAGTGTTCGATCCCCTCTTAAAGGATTCAAAAATTGTACTCTGATCACTTTTTGGAATACCTATACCAAAATCCTGACAGGACAGATTTAGCATTCCATCTCTGATCGAATAATTGACCAGTATTTTATCAGGTGCCTGAGAATACTTACCTGCATTTTCGAGCAAATTACGAAGGATCAGTTCGATCAGATTTATATCCAGAGAAATAACAGTATCCGCATTCTCTGATTCCACTACCACATCCCTTTCATGTAATACCGTTGCACTCAGGGCTCCAATCATATCATTCAACACATCAGAAAGCCTGAATTCTTTATAATCTACTTTAGTATTATCTGAATCGAGTTTCCCGATCGTCAGCACATCCCTGATCAGGGTGTCCATTTTAATTGAAGAGTTATAGATACGCTGTACACGTTTTTTCAATTCTTCTCCTTTAAAACGATCTCCAAACTGAATCAAAAGCTCAGCAGTGGAATGTATACTTGTGAGAGGTGTTCGGAATTCGTGCGATACCATCGACACAAAGTTACTGTTCAGTTCATTATAACTGCGCTCCGATTCCAAAGCTCGTAACAATTCCCGTTCAGCCTCAATTTTTTCCGTCACATCCCGATATTGCCACACATTACCCATGTATTTTTTTCCATGATATATGGGGATGAAGTCCCGCTCAAAGAACTTACCATTAGCCAGCTCTAGCTGCTCATTAAGCACCGTTTCTTTAGATTGAACTAACTTGTTCACTCTTTCCACAAACTCTTCAGGGTCTTTAAAAGCGAACTTTGCATTATCCAATAATAACGCACAATTTGATCCATAGAGATCTTCCGGGTTGAACACATTCCCGAAAAGCTCTGCAAACCGCTGGTTTGTGTGTACGATCACTCGGTCCGGGTCTTCCATCAACACTCCTGAACTCAGGTTATCCAGTAAAGTGGTTAATCGGGAACTGATCTCAACGAGCTCATCCTCCGCTTTTTTCTTTTCAGTGATATCTCGAAGTATTGTCTGTATGGCCAAAGCTCCATTGTAGGTAACCCGGGTAGAATTAGCCTCAATAAACCGTTCATTTCCTTTCAACGTATGTATCCTGAATTCCAATGGTTCGACATGACCATCTTTCATCAAGCGTTCCAGACGTTCATTCATCTTATCTTTGATCTCTTTCCCGGCAAATTTGAACAGATCATAATTGATCATCTGGTCCAGCGATTCTGCCTCATACAGTTTTAATCCGGCCGGATTTAGATACACTACTTTCCCGTTTTTTGAGATCTGCAAAGCCTCAGGTTGATTGAGTACTAAATTCTGCCACCGTTCTTCACTTTCTTTAAGATTGGCCTCTGCTTTCTCTCTTTTTCCAGTTTCGAGAGCAATTTTCATTTGTGCAGAAGCAATATTCGCTATGGTAGTGAGCATATCCACATGTTCCTGGGTATAATACTCTTTCTCAGGATGCTCGGTATCGATCACTCCGATTACTTTTCCATTTTCAATGATTGGAACCGCTAGCTCAGAGAGTCTGATTTCGTCATCAACCAAATAACCGGGATGCTTCGATGTATCATTTACCAGTATTACTTCGCCCTTCTCTGCCGCAGTTCCTACAATTCCCTGCCCAAGCCTTAATACAATAGAATTGTAGATCTCAAATCCTTCCGGATTCTTTTTACCATGAGCAGCTACCTGATGTAAATACCCGGTATCCTCATCCAGGATATAGATCACGCAATCTTCTAAACCAATCTCCGGAGCGGTACTTTTTGTGATCTGCCAGGCGATCTCAGTAAGTGAATTTTTCCCCAACAGAGACCGTGCCAGATCATTGATCGCTTTAAGGGCTCGTTCCGACTTCTTCGACTCCGTTAGATCTCTGATGTAAGAACTGAACATGTATTTACCATCGATCTTGCTAGGGATAATGGTGAGCTCTACCGGAAATTCTTCTCCATTTTTTTTGATGGCAGGTAATTCGATCCTTTGATTTAAGACCGGACCCTCACCCGAACTCAGAAAATGAGTCATCCCTCTTTGATGTGCTTCCCGATAACGTTCGGGTATGATCGTTTCCCCGAGTTTTTTTCCAAGAGCTTCCTCCCTTGTCCACCCGAAGGTGATCGCTGCCTGATTATTCCATTCTGTAATAGCTCCGCTTTCATCGATCACGATAACAGAATCCAGGGCGGAATCAATTACCGTTCTGACGATCGTCTCACTTTTACGGCGCTGTTCCTCAGCCGTCTTTGCCTTCGTGATTTCCTGCTTCAGCCGGTTAGCAATAGAAAGAATATCTTCCGCAGGTTCATCAGTTTCATTATCTGCGTCCAGAACCTCCAGAGCGTCGTACAGCTCTTTGATGGTTTTATTTCTGATCTTGATATCGCCTTTTAGCTGTTCATTGATCTCAAGATTTTCTTTAAGGCTTACATCCATCGTAAATTCCAGAAATTCACGATCTCTGGTATTCTGTTCGTAGGTATTTTGAATGGCTTTCAAAAAATCGACCATATCTGACGACAAGGCTTCTTCACCCAGATACTTCTTGATTTGTCTTTTCAGATGGGGATTTTGGATATCAGTCTCAAAACTCATTGCAAGCTGTTATATTTCTTTATAACTGGTTAAGGTAAGAGTCTGATTATAAAGTTCGCAGCTCTTTCGTTCCATCTCGGTAGAGATCTCCCCATATGAATAATAGCCCGCTATAACCGGCGTGCCTGCTAATGTATCTGCAACCATAGTAATTTCTTCATCTGTTCTGTGTTCTAATACCAGTTTTCGGCCAACACAGCTAACAATAAAGACAAAATCATGATCTTTTTGTTGCTCCTGAATGATATCGGTGGCTTCTTCAGCGGCATCTATCAGATCTTCGAGTCTTGTTCTCATCAATTTTACAGTTGCCCCTTCGGGCATCATTCCTGCAAAATTTAGAGATTGATCTTTTTCATTAATCGAAAGAATGGTTCTTACTAATGCCGGATCATCGCCAGATTTCATACTCAGTGGAAACAATAAGGCACTACCCGGAAGTTGTTTGGCTTTGGGACCAAGGTATCTTTTGTAAAGCCCCAATGCATTCTGCCCATCAATTTCGTACACCGTATTACCTTCAGCTTTTGTGATCACTCTACACTGTGCAAATTCCTGCCAACCTCCCCGAGCTGAAGTATGCACCTTCAACCGATCACTATAGAACCCAATCCCGACCACATTTCCGGGAGCTAAATCTTTATTCAGTCCCACCCAGGTTTCGTTAAAATCTATTCCATCACCAGCCAATCCCCCTGAAATAATAACCTCGGGATCAACTGCTTTCGTAATCCCGTCCACCAGCGTTGTGCCGTTCACAAACTGACCATCCGAAAAGATCAGAATGTGTTTCAGGTTTTCCGAGTTTAGTTCGCGGGCCAGCGTGCTTCCAAGATCTTCACTATTTTTATGATCACCGACTTTTAGAATGGAGGTCTTTAGTTCGGTATGTTCGAAAGACAATGCGGTCAGGACTAAAGAATTTTCTTTTACTCTGGCCTGAGCAATTTCTCCGGCTGTACTGGTAGATACAATCGCGGCATTCGGGTAATGGTGAATTATATCCTGTAATAACTTTCTGTTTTGCAATAACTTCTTTGAGGCAGTAATTATAACCAGCTGTGCTTTTTCTTCCTCAAAATCTTTGTCCCTTGATACCGTTTTCCATGCTTCATCAAGGTTCATTATACGTTGTTCAATAACCATTTTCCGGAGTGGTACTAAGTGACAAATTTATTATTAAAGTTATTTAATCCATGGGACGATAATCTGCCATGGATGTACGTTTTTCTGCCAACAAAAAAAAAGCCCACACGGGGTCAACCGCATGGGCCTGAGTTTGTCTAACTTAGTATCATATCTGGTAATCTATGGAGTAGCGTACTCCAATTTCTGGTACAACCTGACAGGAAATCTGTCCGTGTAGCTGATTAATGAATGTTTGAACCAGCAACACATCGGTATCCTCTCCCGGGTTATTCATATCAATAATTTCACCTGAATTCACCACTAAGATCAGTTTTCCGATATTTCCCGACTGAAAAGATCGTATGGTAATTCTTGGTGACTCAGCTCTTTTGAAAGGCTTCTTCAGGATCTGATTAAGCAATTCATAAAAGAGCAATCCGAAAGGAATAGCCTGAGCTATATCCAGGTTGTAATGGTCAATTTCTTCAATGGTTCTGATGCCGCTATTTGCCATCAGTTTATCAATGATGTTGGAGATCAGATCACCGGTATCTACCGTAGTAAGCATTTCGCTTGAATACGCTTCTTCATGAACCGAAGCTAGTGCAAAAACTCTGTTTTTGATCGAGTTTATGTAATCAGGTCCTTTTGCAGGATCACCCAGTTCAAAGAATGCTGAAATAATAGCCAGGTTATGTTTTACCCGGTGATGTAATTCTTTGATCACACTTTCTTTTTCCTTCTCAACGAGATCTAAACGCTCTCGTATTATCGCTTCGAATTCATTTTCAATATTCTCTTTACGCTGGTGGAATTTAGTGTATTGCGTATCGATCGCATCCAGTAATTCTTCTCTCGAAAATGGCTTCGTCAGATAGTCATCTGCTCCCAGTTTCATTCCTTTTCGCAGATCATTTCTGTCGCTCAGTGCCGTCAGAAAGATAAAGGGAACCTGTGGTGCTCCTTCAATCCTTCTGTACTCCTCTAGCAGAGTATGGCCGTCCATTACGGGCATCATTACGTCACTGATCACGATATCGGGCTGGTCTGTTTTAAGCTTAGTTAAAGCTTCCATTCCATTTTCCGATTCGCTTACCTCGTATCCTTCCAGGGTGAGAAAATCCATGATTCCCTCTCTGATGGCTTCATCGTCTTCGACTACCATCACTTTTTTTATTGCAGCATTCATTATTCTGTTATTTAGTTACTCCTTAAGCTATTCACCTAGTGGTATACTGATGGTGAATGTTGTACCCTTTCCTATTTCTGAATCCAATTCTATGGAACCTCCTAAAGCTTCCACCGATCTTTTTACGATGGTCATACCAAGTCCTGTGCCTTCAATTTCAAATACATCTTTGGTTCGATAGAATGGCTCAAATATTTTCTTTTGATCTTTTTCTCTAATACCCATGCCTTCATCCCTGACGATGAAGATCAGATTCTGCTCATACTCTGAAAATGAAATCCTGATACGGGTATCATCCGGAGAGTATTTACCCGCGTTGTCTAATAAATTATTTAGTATGTGACGGAATAACCGTTGGTCTGTTTTAAAAGATGGATTTGATACTTCCACAGAAAGTTGAACTTCCCGATCTTTTAAGCGGGTTTGTTTTTGATCTTCAATGATCTCCTCCACCAGCTCCCGGAGATTAATCCATTCAAATTCTGCAGAAAGTTTACCTGCTTCCGCTTTACCCATCAATAATACTTCTTCTAGCAGATCTATTATCTTTTGAGAAGCACTAAGAACACGTTTATTCAGCTCTGCCTTTTTGTTCTCATCCAGTCTGTTGGCATAGGTATTCATCAGCTCAGAGCTTGAAACAATGGCCGTTACAGGAGTTCGTATCTCATGAGAGATCATGGAGATAAACCTGTTCTTAAGGTCATTCAGTTCTTTCTCGGCTTCAAGCGATTCCTCTAACTTGATCTGTGCCTGTTTGATCCTGGTGATATCGTTCATCACACCGATGTATCTGATCACCTTGCCCTGATCATCATACACAGGAAATCTTTTGTTTGCGATATATCGGGTACTTCCATTATCCGGATCGATATATTTCAACTCAAAAGAATCTTCATCTTTCATTAAGGATTCTTTCAACTTACCGAGGTCATCAGAGTGAACATTCTGAGTAAACAATTCCGGATTCTCTTTTATCATATCCACTGAGTATCCGAACATCTTCTGAAAAGCATTATTCATGTATTCCACGCTCATGTCTGCGTTTCGCACATAAAAGACCTCATCTATGGTGTCAGCGATCTGACGGAACATCTCCTGACTCTTTTCAAGCTCTTTATTAGTTCTTAAGCGTTCAAAAGTCAGGCCCATGTTAGAGGCCAGCGACGTTAATACCGCTACTTCATGTTCCGACCATTTATACTCGGAGGTACAGTTATCGAACCCTACAAATCCCCAGAACTTACCTTTAATAGTGATTGGCACTACAAGTATTGAGATGATATCCTGGGGTTCAAGAATCTCCCGCTCTTCCAACGGGAAATTCTTCACTAACCCATTAATAGCGTCCCCTTTGCTCAATGTGTACATCCACCGGGGAATACCCAACTCAAGGGGTACTGCCTTCAGATCTTCATTGTCGATCTGAGGAACGATTGAGTCTTTAGCCCATTCAAGTCTTTGCGTACAAAAAACAGTCTTTGTGTCTTCATCAAAATAATTCTCGAAAACATATACCCGGTCAACATCCGTTGCTTCTCCAATGAGTTTGAAAGCCTTGTATAGTGCTTCATTCACATCATCGTTAGATAGCAGAATATGATTCACATCTGCAGTCGCTCTCAGTAATTCATCCCGGCGTTGCAGTTTTGTGATCAGTTTTTGTTCATCTATGATCTCATTAAACAATATATAAACCCCTGAAAAGTGCCCTTCATCATCGAAATACGAAATTGAATCGATCTTTAAATTAAGTCGCTCGCCATTTGCTCGGATCACTTCCACCTCATCAAAGAATGTAGGTTTCATGATCATACCGGAGAGTGCCTTATCTGTTAATACCAGATGCTCATACACAAGTTCACGGGCATTTTTCCCCATCAGATCTATGGATGGGTCCAACAAATCATTCCCAAAGTCATTGATGTCTGTAACCATTAAATGCTCAAGAATATACTCTCTGCCATCTGATTTTACCCAGGCTTCGTTCAGATCAATCGGTAGATCCATTTCAAAAAGTATAACTCCTTTGGAAGGGTGATCCTTCATTAGTTCGTAAAAGGAGGTGCTAGACATTTCTTTGTGATTAAGTACAGACATAACTTTATTCGTTTTGTTGATTCAAAGTTCGGGAGATCCCGGAACTCAGATTTGCCAACCAGGTGCGTTTCTCTGCCATTGGGTTAGAGATTTTTTATACAAATTGGATGCTATACTCCTGAATATCGAGCAAAAAAAATCCCATGCCCTCTCCAGGCACGGGATATAACTTCAATACGTAATCTTAACACTTAGTTTATGAAAAAAGGCGTTTTTTCAACTCTGAAGCTGCTGTAATTTGCAGCCACATCAATTTGATCGTGCGTTAATGTGGAGTCGAATAATATTTCTTCGATATTTGAACCCGTCATCAATACTTCTTCAAGCTCGGCCATGGCAGCCATAAATTTCTTCTCGCCGCTCACTCTTTTGGCAAATTTACCGGCATCATCATTACTTCGCAGTACCAGATAGACTCCTGTGGTATTTCCGATCTCATCAAACGTATAGTAACTCATTTCAATTTTAACGGGATTTTTTGAACCCGTAACCGGAGATATCACAAAATTTTTGGTTCTGTTTTGGCGCACTATTAATTGCTCCAAAAGATCTGATTCAATTCGAAAGTATTTGAATTCAACTTCAGCAAGTGACCGATCAATGAAAGTTTCTGTATCTGAATTTAGTGTGTAAGCAGCCTGATCATTCATTTCATTTACATGAATGAAATCGGCCAGATACATAGAATCAGAACCATTCAATCTAAGTTGTTGCTCTAAAGCCGGATGCCAACTCAAATAGATCAACCCATGCTGTGGATAAGTGGCTTTTAGTTCTTCAAATGTAAGTCCGGATGCGAAATTATCTTTGATCATTGTCTTGTTTTTTTATTCTGACCAAAGTTCGAAAGTTTTCAGGAAGGGAATCTGCCAGACAGGTACTCATTTCTGCCAAAATGCGGAAAATCAGCCAAATCGCTTTTTATATGCCTTAGAGAAGTGTCTCGGGCTTTTAAACCCAACTTTGTAAGCCGCTTCAGATTTTGTTTTAACCTGATTACCCGACAATAACTGATGAGCTCGCTGTAATCGAGCTTCCCTAATAAATGCCGCAACAGGCTCTCCGGTTAGCTCTTTCACTTTACGGTACAAATTGCGTTCACTTACATTCAGATCGGCCGCAAGCTCAGTAACTCCAAAATTAGATGATTCCATTTTCGAAGTCACTACTTTATACAAGTCTTTCATAAATTCCTTGTCTTCATCATAGGTATCCTCTACAAATGACTCAGACAATAAATTCTGCCAGTTTTTACTTTTAAACTCATCCCGGCTTTTTAAAATATTACGCACCTTAAAAAGCAATTCCTTTGAATTAAAAGGTTTGGTGAGATAATCAACCGCCCCGGATTCCAGCCCTTCCAGCATATCCTGTTCTTCTACTTTTGCCGTGAGCATTATTATTGGGATGTGTGCGATCTCAGGATCTTTAAGTACTTCTTTCACAAAAGTAAACCCATCCATAACCGGCATCATCACATCACTAACAATAATGTCTGGGGTTTCTTCTTTTGCAGTTTCAAGTCCAATCTGACCGTTCTCGGCCTGCAGGCAGTCGTACCCGTACATAGAAATAAGCTCTACCACCGATTCTCTTACTGCTTCATCATCTTCGACAAGTAAAATAGTGTACTCCGCTTCAGCCATAGGTGGAATCTTCGTTCAGATTGTATTGAAGTAATATTTTGAAACTAAGAGAACTAAACATTTCTCACAAAAATATAGTGTTATCATCGGCATAATTTTAAAAAACTCTAGTCCATTTCCTGATTTGTTTTCGATTTATTACTCACAATTTCATAATAATTTCCTGATATTAGGAGTCTGTCAATCAATCTGAACGATAAAATTCAATCAATAACTATTATGAGCGCCAAAGAAAAGATTATTTATACGTATACCGATGAAGCTCCGGCTCTTGCAACCCATTCCCTGTTACCTATTATTGAAGCCTTTACCAAAGCTGCCGGGGTTAAAGTGGAAACCAGAGATATTTCTTTATCCGGCCGAGTTATTGCAAATTTCTCTGATTATCTCACAGAGGACCAAAAACAGAACGACGCGCTCGCTGAGCTAGGTGAACTGGCTAAACAACCGGATGCGAATATCATCAAATTACCGAATATCAGTGCCTCCATTCCACAGCTTGTAGCCACTATTAAAGAATTACAAGGCAAAGGATATGCTCTCCCCGATTATCCTGAAGAGCCAAAAAATGAAAAAGAAGAGGAGATCAAGTCCCGCTACGACAAAGTAAAAGGTAGTGCTGTAAACCCGGTATTACGCGAAGGAAACTCTGATCGAAGAGCTCCGAAAGCAGTAAAAGAATTTGCTAAGAAAAACCCACACCGCATGGGAGCCTGGAGTTCAGATTCAAAAACCCATGTATCAACCATGGGCGAAAATGATTTTGCGACCAATGAAAAATCGGTAACTGTGTTGGATGATGGTAACTTCCGAATTGAACATGTGTCTGAGGATATGGAAGTAACTGTTCTTAAAGGAAGAGCTCCCATGTTAAAAGGTGAGATCATTGATGGAACTTTCATGAGTAAAGATGCTTTGGTTGCATTTCTGAAAGAACAGATCGCAGATGCCAAAGAGAAAGACGTACTTTTCTCCCTTCATATGAAAGCAACCATGATGAAAGTATCTGACCCGATCATTTTTGGGCATGCCGTGAAGGTATTCTTTGAACCGGTCTTCGAAAAATATGGCGATACATTAAAAGAACTCGGAGTAGATACCAACAACGGTTTAGGGGATGTTTTTGCAAAGATCTCTACCCTGCCGGATGAAAAGCGTAATGAGATCGAAAATGAGATCAAAGCTTGTATCGAAAATGGACCTGATATGGCCATGGTCAATTCAGATAAAGGCATTACCAACCTACACGTACCAAGTGATGTGATCATTGATGCTTCTATGCCTGCGATGATCCGTAATTCAGGTCAGATGTGGGATAAGAACGGCGATACCAAAGACACAAAGGCAATTATCCCAGATTCCAGCTATGCGGGTGTTTATCAGGAAGTGATCGATTTCTGCAGAGTGAATGGAGCTTTCGATCCATCAACCATGGGATCGGTTCCAAATGTAGGATTGATGGCTCAAAAAGCCGAAGAATATGGTTCTCATGATAAAACATTCGAAGTTCCTGAGGATGGTACCGTTCGAATTGTGACTGACAACGGACAGGTAATGATGGAGCATAAAGTTAAAAAGGGTGACATCTGGAGAGCTTGTCAGGTAAAAGATGCCCCCATTCAGGATTGGGTTAAACTGGCAGTACGTCGGGCAAGAGAAACCGGTGTGCCTGCCGTATTCTGGCTGGATAAAAACAGAGCCCACGATGCTCAGCTTATTAAAAAAGTGAACACCTATCTGAAGGATCATGATACCAAGGGCCTAGAGATCAAGATCATGTCTCCGGAAGAAGCAACTCGCTATTCTCTGGAACGAGCAAAGGAAGGAAAAGACACGATTTCGGTGACCGGTAACGTGTTACGTGATTATCTCACCGACCTGTTCCCGATCCTTGAACTTGGCACAAGTGCTAAAATGTTATCGATAGTTCCACTCATGAATGGAGGCGGGTTATTTGAGACCGGTGCCGGCGGATCTGCTCCTAAACATGTTCAACAATTTGTAGAAGAAAACTACCTCAGATGGGATTCTCTGGGAGAATTTCTTGCTCTGGCTGTTTCCCTTGATCACCTCTCCGCTACCTTCGATAATCCAAAAGCAAAAGTATTATCTGAAACACTGGATGATGCCAATACCAAATGGTTACAGAATAACAAAGGACCAGCACGTAAATTAGGCCAAATTGATAACCGTGGCAGTCACTTTTATCTTGCCTTATATTGGGCTGAAGCTTTGGCGAATCAGGATTCAGATGCTGAACTGAAAGAACGTTTTGCACCAGTATTTAAAGCGTTGAGCGATAATGAGGAGAAGATCAACGAAGAGTTGATCTCAGTTCAAGGTTCTCCTGTTGAGATCAACGGTTATTATAAACCTGAAAAAGCATTGGTTGATACGGCAATGCGACCAAGTTCAACGTTGAATGAGATCATTTCAGCCGTTTAATAACCTGATCATTTTTGATGATACTGAGCCCGGTCGTTAGATCGGGCTTTTTTTATATCTGTACACCTTCTTTCCCGGAAAACAATCGGATCTGACAGGAGGTCCATGGATCGTTTTCTATTTTACTTTTTAAGAATGCTTCACATTTCATTCAAATGATTTATGTTATATGATGTCTAAAAATCATTTACTCCTATGAAAGCTATAACTCCAATTCTGCTATTTCTATTTATTTTCTTTGTCTCCTTCAGTTCTTGTAATAACAAAAAAGAAGTAAAACCTGAAACCGCTGAAATTTCCGCACCAGTTTATGATCTGGTTAAAGCAGAACAACTGGTAAAAACCTCCTGTTATGCATGTCATGCTCCAAACACACCGGAGGAAAGCAGGCTTGCTCCTATTTTCGAGGCCATTAAACGTCGATATAACATGGATTATCCAACCCGGGAACAGTTTGTAAATGCCATGGCCGATTTCGTAGCTAATCCCACAACCGACAAAGCCATAATGTATAGTGCTGTAGATCGGTTTGGTCTGATGACCCCTCTTCCGTTTCCCGAAGAAGATCTGAAAGCAATAGCTACCTATATATATCAAAATGAAATGGAGAAACCGGAGTGGTTTGAAGAGCATTTTAATAATGATATGCAACAGATGAACAGGCAACGACGACGAATGGGGCAGCAGAATAATTAACGATGTTATAACAAGTAACATCATATTATGGGGTTTACTACTTTTCGGAAATTATTCAACCACTTGGGAATTTTATGAAGAAAGTATTACCAATCCTTGCCTCTGTGATCATTATCGGTCTGATCGCTAATTGTCAGTTTAAAAGTGAGCCTAAGCCTGAAGCCAAACAGGTTGACCCTGCAGCTTATACCATGAAGGGAAAAGAACTGGCTACAGCTACACAAAAAGTGCTTGGTGGCAATTTAAAAGCAGCCATTGAATCTAAAGGAACAGAACACGCCCTCGAATTTTGTAATGTAAAAGCCTACCCACTCACCGACAGTATGGCTGTTGCACTTAATGCTGCCATCAGTCGTGTATCTGATCAACCCAGAAATGCTGCCAATACCGCAAATGAGGATGAACTGGATTATATCACACATGCCAAAAAAGTACTTGCTGAAGGTGGTGAAGTAACGCCGAAATTAGCCCAACTGGGAGATAAAGTGGTTGGCTATTATCCGATCATTACCAATCAATTGTGTATGCAATGCCATGGCAATCCTGATTCTCAAATCAAGGATGCTACCTTAGCAAAGATCAATCAATTGTACCCTGCTGACGAGGCAACCGGATACAGTGAAGGCGAACTTCGGGGCATCTGGGTAGTCGAAATGGATATTGACGGAGAATAAGATCAGAATGGGGTTGATTCAGTATTGAATTCTTCCTCAAACCGGAACCAATGATCTAGTTGGTTCCGTAATTCTTCATTCATTTCGTATAACTCTTCCCGCTCATCGTAGGGTGTTTTCATTAACCGGATCCTCATTCGGTCTTTCAGCTCAATCTCAAGGGTAAACCATTCTTTGTTGATCAGGCCCCGCTCTGCCAGCGCTTTCCCTGAATCGTAATCGGATAATATGAATCGTTCTATTTCACTGAATGAAAGAGATCGACGCATTATTCTGAAATAGCTGAATATTCGTATATATTCCGAAAATTTGTATCGGTCCCCATCAAAATGAAATTCCCGCCTGGTAAAGAGCCGGATTATAATAGCGGCCGCAAAGATCCAGAGGAACATAGCAAAGAAAAACCCGAGTAATAAACAGGCAAACAATGCCATAAAATCGATAAGTGTAAAACTTTCTTCTACACTTAGTATTAAAAGCGGGGCTTCGTATTTCAGAGTGTATCGCATTTTTTAATATATACATTCACCTGCAACACACGTAGCTTTGAAGTAAAAGTTTTATTCTACCTTCAGATTTTGCCAGAAAGAAAAGCCATCATTCGATCCGGTATTTTGTGGTCCTGCTGTGCCTCGTCCACCTTGACCTCCTTTTCCGGAACGAGGAGTTCCTCCTCCCATTCCTCTTCCGCTTCCTCCTCCTTGCGGCCTTCCATCTCCTCTATCAGGTCTCTTTATTTCCGGAGTTTCTATCAAAAAGCCATAAGTATCGTTGTTATTACCGGACGTATCGATCAGGTATTTGGGGATCTTGTATTCTATCATCATCACCCCTTGCTCGGTGATGGATCCATGAGCTTCAATGCCATGATATTCATAGACCTGATCCATATAGAGTTCTTGTTGGTCAATGTCATCGAATTTAAATAAAACGATGTCTTCATTATTTATGGATGCTCTGTTTCCCTTAAACATTAAGTCTCTGTCAAAGTCTCTTGGTGCCTCAAAATTTCGCTCTCCGTTTACCGGCATGCTACTAACAGGAAACTGAATTCCTCGGTCCTTCTTCTTTTTTCCTTTCGCATTCCACCAAATAGTTAAACCACGCATTTCGATCGCTCTGATATCTGTGGGATCAACGGCCTCCAGCATCACATAAATAGCATCTTCTGTGTTGATAAAAGCATAACGAATTCTGTCGCGCATCTTCTGCGTCCCGTCTTCTCTCCAATCATTCAACTCACCATCTACCTGTATTTGTGCTGATGAGACCGGGGTTATGATTGTATTTCTTTTACTTCCGCAAGCAGTTAAAAACAGGAGTATAAATAATAGTAATGTCTTCATTTTTCTCTTTTAAATTAATAATACCAGTAACTAAGACGCTTGATCTTTGTAAATAGTTTAAGCTTAGTTTTTTTATTTAATAACTAAATTGGGTTATTAATTTAAATATAACCAGAAAAAGTTATTATTGATTTTCGCATATAACCATATTAAGTTATATCACTTATAATAACTAATTTCAGTTATATGATTGCAGTACTATCTGGTGATATCATTCAGTCCGGTTCACGATCAACCGTGGAACACTGGCAGAATGAGTTAAAGAACATACTAACAGCACTACAGACCAAATATTCATTATTAGGTTCCGGGGCACAGATCTTCAGGGGAGATGGGTTTCAGCTGGCTACTGATGAACCCGAACACTCATTATTGATGGCAATACTGATAAGGTCCGGTTTACAGAAATCGGAACTAAAACTGGATGCAAGAATTGCTATCGGACTTGGAACATACGATCAGTTGCGGGATAATATCCTGGAATCGGATGGGGAAGCGTTTAAATTATCCGGCCATCTGCTCGATCAACTCAAAAAGGAGAAACTAAAACTGGCCTTGTCCTCTCCTTTCAACGCTTTGAATAATGAAATGGATGTCACCCTGAGATTACTTGGTATCGTAATGGATAACTGGTCGCAGGCAGATGCAGAAACTGTATGGTTAAGCTGGTATGAGGAACTCAGCGCCAAGGAAATTCAGGCACACCTGGACATTTCACAACCAGCCGTTTCTAAAAGAAAATCGAGTGCACGTCTGGATGAAATTCAGTTACTTATCAAGCGGTACCAATATCTAATCCAGCACCTATGACCCCATTCGAAGAACTCCTGATAATGCTTGTTTTCGCACATCTGGTGGGTGATTTCATTTTCCAGCGAACAGAATGGGTCATTCAGCGACAAGAGAAAAGATGGGCCTCTCCTGAGCTTTACCTGCATGGGCTGTTTCATGCGGTATTGTATGAATTGGTCTTTTGGTACCATTCCGTGCTGGAATTCTGGTATTTGGGAATCATACTTGGGTTGGTTCATATACTCATCGATCCATTAAAAAAACAATCATATAAAGCACAGACACTCTGGTTTATAGGAGATCAGCTGGTACATTTAGCACTAATTACGGCTGCTTCATGGTATATATTTTCAGCATCTGCTGATATGTTTTGGCATTCCATTCATCTAGACTGGAAAATAGCCACCGCCTATCTGTTTCTGACGAAACCAGCCTCTATATTCATCTCTTACTTATTACCGGCCAGACCCAGTACATTAGAGAAAGAGACCAACATAAAGGGACTGGGATCAGAGAAAGCTCAAAAAGGCATCACAAATGCAGGTGAGTTCATTGGTATTCTTGAACGATTACTCACACTCACTTTTATCCTGCAAAGCGCGTGGATCGGTATTGGCTTTTTGATCACCGCGAAATCTGTATTTCGATTCAGTGACATTCAACAATCGAAACAACGCGAAGAAACTGAATACATCATGATAGGTACGTTGCTCAGTTTCAGTATCGCCATCTTATGTGGGATCTTACTTATTTAAACCTGCAAAACTCCGGTTTTAAACTCTTCGATCACCGGATTATGATCAGCGCATTCAAGAGCATTGGAAATCTGCTTTCTGGTATCTTCCGGTTTGATGATCGCATCTACCCAAAGCCGGGCTGCAGCGTAACGAACGTCGGTCTGCCGGGTATATCGCTCTGTTATTTCCCGGGTGATCTCAGCCTGCTTTTCCTCATCCACGACCTCCCCTTTTTTCTTAAGAGCAGAAAGTCTGATCTGTGCCAGCGTTTTTGAAGCTGAAGCTCCACTCATAACGGCAATATTCGCCGTTGGCCAGGCAAACATGAACCGGGGATCGTAAGCACGACCACACATTGCATAATTACCGGCTCCGTAACTGTTACCAACCACCACTGTGATCTTTGGCACCGTTGAATTGCTCACTGCATTCACCATTTTTGCGCCATCTTTTATGATGCCGCCATGCTCACTTCGTTTTCCGATCATAAAACCGGAAACATCCTGCAGAAATATGAGTGGGATCTTCTTTTGATTACAATTCATAATAAAGCGGGCTGCTTTATCAGCACTGTCGCTGTAGATCACTCCCCCTATCTGCATCTCTCCGTTCTTTGTTTTCGTTACCGTACGTTGATTGGCTACAATTCCCACACTCCAGCCATCAATACGGGCATAGGCGGTGATCAACGACTGTCCGTATCCTTTTTTGTACTCGGTGAGAGACCCTTCATCCACAATACAATCGAGGATCTCAAACATATCATAGGGTGAAGTTCTCAATTCCGGAAAGATCTTTGCGATCTCAGTAACGTCCTTTTTTGGTTCTTTTGGATCAATCCGGTTAAAATTTGCCCGTTCAAAAGGTCCCAACTTATCCACCAGATCGCGGATGGTATCCAGACATTCCTCATCGTCTTTCATTTTATAATCAGTAACCCCGGATATCTCTGTATGAGTTGTAGCTCCACCCAGAGTTTCATTGTCCACATCTTCACCAATCGCCGCTTTTACCAAATAACTTCCGGCCAGAAATACACTTCCTGTTCCATCAACAATAAGTGCTTCATCACTCATTATCGGCAGATAGGCTCCCCCTGCCACACAACTACCCATAATGGCAGCGATCTGCGGAATTCCTTTTGCTGAGATGACCGCGTTATTTCTGAAGATCCGACCAAAGTGTTCCTTATCGGGAAAGATCTCATCCTGCATGGGCAAATATACCCCGGCCGAATCCACCAGATAGATCAGCGGTAAGTGATTTTCAATAGCAATTTCCTGAGCCCGCAGATTTTTTTTCGCAGTTATGGGGAACCAGGCACCGGCTTTTACCGTCGCATCGTTGGCTACGATCATACATTTTCGGCCGGCTATCATCCCCGTCCCGGTAATTACTCCACCGGCAGGACATCCATTTTCTTCTTCATACATTTCATATCCTGCCCATAAACCCAATTCAAAAAACTCAGTATCCTTATCAATAAGTCGTTCAACCCGTTCACGAGCTGTAAGTTTGCCCTTCGCATGATGACGTTCAATTTTTGATGCTCCACCACCCAGTTTGATCTCATTTTCCTGACGTTGAAAATCCTGCACAAGATCGTGCAGCCAATGATTGCTTTGATTTGTACTCATAGGTTAGATTGCGATGTTTTTGTATACTAGTGACCAACAAAGATGCGTTGAAAATAGGAATTTTACGACAGCATCAAATTCACAAACATCACGATAGAAAAACTTAAATCGTTCCACATGCGTATCAAGCTCGTTTTACCTCTTCTGTTTCTCTTAATTGTACAAAGTGCTTACGGCCAGCGCAGAGCGCGACAAACTGATTTTGTGAGTCTTATAAACCGGGCAAGCGCTCCAAGGATCTTTATTGACCACATTGTACTTCCTGCTGATAGTAACCGATCGGTAATGTCGGTTATTTTCAGGTTCGACAATGATTTTCTCCCCTTCAAAAAGATCTCTCCATCCGATGATTTTGAAGTACCCGCCGGAAAAGAATATTACGTCACGGCACGATTGAATTCAGATGTGTTTAAAGGAAAAAGTAAACAACGGGGCAATCCTGAAGTAGTTTCCAGAGATGCCTGGATCGACACCTTATTTACCAACACATTTGAAGAAACCGAATCCCGAAAACTGTATGCCTCAGGTTCACTTTCTTCCACACTCGATCCCGGAAATTATTACTACGTACTACAGCTTAGTTTGATGGGAAATCCGAATGAAAGGAATTCAAACCGGCGGGATGTTGTAATCCCGGATTGGACAAAGAAAGAGACCGGAGAGATCTATCTGATGGCAGATAACCTCAGCAAAAATAATGCAGTACAAACGGAACTACCGTTGCTGAATATGGAAGACAATGTTCCTTTCGGCAAAGACTTTTTTGCCTTGATCCGAATCCCGGATTATGAACCATCATCGGAATACAGCATCAGGATATCAAAAGCCAGGGCTAACCCGAAAGATACTACCAAAGCTAATTCCGTGTATGAGGAGAGCATCGATGTCAATGATATCCAAACTAATGTATTACCCCAACTTATGGATGGTGAGAGACCCGTTATCACACTAAAAACCACATCCGAGTCATTTACCTATGCACTGGTTAAGATCCCGAATACAACGTTTGAGAATTCTGCTTATGTGATGGAAATTTTGGGAAATGAGAACAAGGTGATCGCCAAAACATTTTTCAGATCTTACTGGCCGGATATGCCTGCGAGTCTGTACAATCTCGATGTGTCTTTAGATATGTTAAAATACATCGTAAAAGAGGAACAGCTTAAAGAATTGAAAACAGGTAATGCCAAAGAAAAAGAAGCCAAATTCAGGGAGTTCTGGAAGTCAAAAGACCCAACGCCTAACACAGTATATAATGAACTGATGGCCGAATATTATCGTAGGATCGACTATGCATTTAAAGAGTTTGGGAATCGTGGCAACCTGAACGGTCAGGACAGTGATCAGGGGGAGATCTACATAAAATTTGGTCCGCCGGATTCTAAGGAACGTCAGTTTCCAACCAATGGTGAAGTGATTGAGATCTGGCAATATCCGAATCGGAAATTTGTGTTTAAAGCACAGTCAGGATTCGGGGATTTTAAACTCATTTCCGCTGAATAATGGTTAGAAGTTTCGCCTAAACCAACTTACCTTTAACCTATGTTGAACATACCGGTTATTGGAATTAGTATAGGCGATATTAATGGCATTGGGCCCGAAATTGTGATCAAATCGCTCTCAAAGTGTGATCTGTCCACTTCTGTGCCGGTAGTATTTGCTCCTGAAGAAGTCCTCTCCTATTACTTAGACAAATTATCCCTCGAACTGGAATATGCAGTTATTACATCCCGTGAAGAACTGAGAGCCGGAATGGTAAACGTATATTCTGGATTCGAACTCAATGAAAAGGTTCAACCCGGCACATTGAATAGTACCGGTGGTTTAGTCGCAATGAGATCGGTTGAAACTGCTATTGAGTGGTGCATTTCAGGCGCAGGTGAAGCTATGGTGACTGCTCCGATCTCAAAAGAAGCGGTAAATCTGGCCGGCTATCACATTCCCGGACATACCGAGTTCCTCGCCGAAAAAACAAATACCGAAACCGTGGTGATGATGCTCGTAAATAAAGGGCTTCGTGTAGCGCTGACCACGGTGCATGAACCTATTCAAAAAGTTGCAGATCTGATCACTGAGGAGCGTATCCTTGAACGACTGCAGATCCTGAATGATAGTCTGATCAATGACTTTTCAATTCCTGAGCCGAAGATCGCCGTATTGGGTCTTAATCCTCATGCCGGTGATGGCGGAGTATTAGGTACTGAAGAGATCAAAATTATAGAACCTGCCATCGAAAAAGCAACCAATAAGAATATAACCGCCCATGGCCCTTTCCCTGCTGATGGTTTTTTCGGGCAGCAATTGCATACTCAGTATGATGCTATTTTGGCTATGTATCACGATCAGGGATTAGCACCGTTCAAGCTTTTGTCCTTTGGGAAAGGTGTTAATTTCACAGCCGGACTTCCGATCATCCGCACCTCACCCGATCACGGGACTGCTTATAACATTGCCGGTAAAGGAATCGCAAATTCATCATCATTCGATCAGGCCTATGATCTGGCTGTTGAACTGGCACTTAAAAGAAGAAAAGAATGAGTACAAAGAGTCCGATCTATTCCAAACTGGCTCCACTTTATGATACCCTGATGGGAGATGTTGATTACGAGTCCTGGGCCGATTTTATAGATGAGATCATTCAAACTCACCACGATGAGGCTGTTTCAGTTCTCGAATTGGCTTGTGGTACCGGTTCTTTGACTTTATCGCTGGCTGAATTGGAATGTTACGAATTAACCGGCACTGATCAGTCTCCCGAAATGATCGAAGTAGCCAAAGATAAAGCAACTGAGTTTGAGGTTGACGCTGAGTTCTTCCCCATGGATTTCCTCAAGTTCACCACCAGCAAAACCTACGATGTTATTTTCTCTGTTTTTGATAGCGTGAACTACCTCAAGATCTACGATGATATCATTACGATGCTGAATAATGCACATGAAGCACTAAACGAACATGGGATCCTGATCTTTGACTTTTCAACTCCGCAAAATTCTATTGAATCCGTCGATTATTTGAATGAAAATGAAGGTGATACCGGGGATTTTCGATATCATCGTGTAAGCAGATACGACCATAACGAACGCATCCATTACAACGAATTTGAAATTGAGGAATTAGATACAACCACCGGAAAGGTGACGAATACCTATTTCGAACAACATACGCAGCGGGCATATTCTCTGCATGAGATGCTGTCAATTGTGGAACAAACCCCCTATCATCTGGAAGCCAAATACGATGGCTTCACCCTAAACGACGCTACCGAAAAAAGCACTAGAGTAACCCTGGTATTACGATGTCAGAAAACACAGTAATTGAACTAAATAACGTATCGCTTAGCTACGAAAACCGACAGATCCTGAGAAATGTAAACTTTAAGCTCAGGAATGGAGAATTTTGTTATCTGATCGGTCCTACCGGTATCGGTAAAAGCTCTGTTTTAAAATTATTATATCGTGATGTAGTCCCTGATTCCGGTTCTGTTCGTGTTACTGATTTTCCGGTCAATAAGATCAGCATGAAACAGGTTCCGATGCTACGCCGACGTATGGGGATCGTGTTTCAGGATTTTCAATTATTACAAGACCGAAACGTGTTCGAAAACGTCGCTTTTGCACTGCAGGTAACCGGTGAAAAGCCAAAATTCATCAAACAAAGAGTGCTCGAAGTATTAGGAATGGTGGGTTTGAGTCACCGACGAAAGAATATGCCAAGCGATCTTTCGGGCGGTGAGCAGCAACGGGTGGTCATTGCCCGGGCTCTTGCCAATGAACCACGAATTTTACTTGCAGATGAACCCACCGGTAACCTCGATCCTCGCGCTACTCAGGAGATCATGGAGATCATGAAAATGATCAATAACCGCGGTACAGCCATTTTACTGATCACTCACGATTATGCGGTAGTAAAAAAGTATCCATATCGTACTGCCCGACTTGTTGATGGCAAAATACAGGATCTTACATGGAAGGGTGATAAATTGGTACCGATCCAGAGTCCGGTGTAACGAACCTCTCGTTACTTAATGCTTAACACCCCCGCAACATATTCGCATCTGATAAAAACCAAAGCCCTTGAAATCGGCTTCGATGCGTGCGGATTCTCCGAATCTCAACGATTGGATACTGAGGCTGAACGACTTGCGGTTTGGTTAGATGAACAGCACCATGCGTCTATGGATTGGATGGCAAAAAACTTTGATAAGCGTATTGATCCCGGCGTGCTGGTTCCAGGAACCAGATCTGTGATATCATTATTAGCCAGTTATCATCATCCCTCTCACCGGTCCTCCCTCACTGAAACGGAAACTCCTCAGATCGCAAAATATGCTCAGGGAAGAGACTACCATAAAGTGTTGAAATCAAAGATGAAGATCTTGTTCAAATACATTCAGGAATTGATCCCCGGGACAGATGGACGTTTTTTTACTGATTCTGCCCCGGTATTGGATAAGGCATGGGCGGTTCGTTCAGGCTTGGGATGGGTAGGTAAGAATTCCAATATCCTCAATAAAAGGTTTGGATCATATTTTTTGCTCGGTGAGATCCTCATCAACATACCTCTGGAATATGACAAACCAACCACCGATCATTGTGGTAACTGTACGGCTTGTATCGATGCCTGCCCGACAGATGCGATCTATGAACCATACAAGATCGACGCGAATAAATGTATCTCCTATCTTACGATCGAACACGACGGAGAAATTGATGAAAAATATCACACAGATATTAAAAACTGGGTGTTTGGATGTGATATCTGTCAGGAAGTGTGCCCCTGGAACAGTAAGGCCAGATTAGCTCAGTTTGCAGATCTCCACCCCCGGCCATACGTGCTAGATGCGGCAGATCGTCATTTTAACGAACTCACAAAACCTGAGTTTGAATCATTATTTGAGGGAAGTCCGGTAAGACGTACTAAATTTGAAGGTTTTGAACGGAACCTGAAAATTGTACAAGAGAATCTACAACGAATGACCGACGACGATTGTATCAATTAAGAATTAAAAATGAGTCCAGTCATCGCTAGGGATGAATATCCCGTGGCGATCTCCTTGTTTCGAAGACAATCCCGAACTTCTGGCATATATACTGAGACCACTTCGTTGTATGCACTCCTCGTGAATGGAACGGTTTAGTTTTGAGTGTATAGTTTAGAGTTTTGAGTTTAACGCTTAGCATGTGAATAGCCGGAATGAGTCATCCAGAAGAAGGAGCGAATGCAACGACTGAAGGATATGCACAAACTATGATCTGGCTGGTTCTTGGTCTTGGCAGACTCTTCGCTCCGCACTGAGTGACTGAAAAAGAGAACAAGTCAAATTATAAAAGTCATCCAGAGGGAGGAGCGTATGCGACGACTGAAGGATCTGCAAAATGCGAATCTAGCTGGTTCTTAGTTTTGGCGGACTCCTCGATTCCTCGGAGTGATTGAAAAAGAGAACAAGTCAAATTATAAAAGTCATCCAGAAAGAGATCAACGAAGCTTTAGCGTAGTTGATGGACTGAAGTATCTGCCCAACGTGGATCTAATTGGTTCTTTTACTTGGCAGACTCTTCGATTCGCTCTGAGTGACTCAATTAAAAAACTCAATCCTCAAAACTGATTCTAAAACTTATCTTTCTTGTCGATAAGGGCTTTGTACAGAAGCTCGCGGGCACGGAAGATATGGGCTTTCACTGTACCAAGCGGTAGATCTAAAGCTTCAGCGATCTCATCATAGCTTAATTCTTCCATATGGCGCATCTGTATTACTTTACGATACTTTTCAGGAAGATTTGCGATGGCATTTTGAACGATCTCTTTTCGCTCTTGCTTCATCACGGGGGCATCCGTAGAGAATGAAGTATCAGGAAGTTGAACTTCCATTTCTCCGTCTTTGGTTTTAACCGGATCATTTATGGAGAAAGTCTGAAGCTTCTTCTTTCTCAGGTAATCGATGGTGTGATTCGTAGCGATCCTGTATAACCAGGTCGAAAACGCATATTCGTTACTGTAGGAATCCAGATTCTTGAAAGCCTTCATGAATACTTCCTGCACCAGATCTTCGACCATCTCTTTTTCCTTGATCATTTTTCTGATATGGAAAAAGATGGGTCTGTCGTATTTGTCTACCAGTTTTTTATAGGAAGCCTCGTTACCGCGCAGCGCAGCAGCGACTAAACCATCGTCCTGAATGCTACTCGCTGAGGCATTCTCGCGTGGTGATGATGATATATCTTGTTCAGTACTTTCCGACATGCAGACAAAATTTTCGTGGCTTAAAATACAAAGCTTAGACTAAATGAAAATTTCATTTTTCATCTTTTTTGGAAAGTAGTAACGCTCCATGCCGGATCCCCCCGGTAGATGCATAGATCTCATCTACTCTGAAGTGTTTCATAAATCCTTCCAAGATCAATAATCCGGCTAAAAATATATCCTCTCTCCCTTTCAGGAATTTCGGGCTTAACTCCAGCAATTGTTCATACGTGTGCAAACTAAAGATCTCTATTCCTTTACTCAGCTTATCACATTCTATCCTATGGCCATTAATCATCCGGGTATCATATTCGTCAAGCTGCATATTGATCGCTGCAAGCGAAGTAACGGTACCCGCTACTCCCACTGCTTTAACCTTTCTGGGAATCTTCATTTTTTTGGATGAGAACTGAGCTTCAATCTCTTCTCTGCAGTGTCGTATCTCTTCCTGAAACGGAGGATCATGGTGCAGGAACCGCTCTCTGAAGCGAACACATCCCATATCAAAAGAAAAGAAATCCTTCACTTTTCCTTTTTCCCCGAAGGCTATTTCGGTACTTCCACCACCAATATCCAGAACAAAGAATGAATCACCGGGATCCGTGTCGATCACAGAAATAGCTCCTTCAAATGTATGACGGGCTTCTTCTTCTCCACTCAGTAACCGAACTTCAAATCCGGTCTCTTCTTTTACCAGATCCATGAACTCTTGCTTATTGTGGGCATCCCTAACCGCACTGGTAGCTGTTACAACTACTTCCTCAATAGTTGGGTAATGTTCTTCTAGTATTCGCTTATAGCTCAGAATAGCATCGATCACCCGTTGCATACTTTCAGGTTGCAGTACTTTATTTTCGTCTACTCCCTGCCCTAAACGTGGAATACGTTGTTCTTCATCGATCACCTTAAGCACGTTCCCTTGCACATCAGCTACAAGTAACAGAACAGTATTGGTACCTATGTCTATAGCGGCTCTCATAATTTAAATAACATCGCTATCCATTCCTGTTGTTGCCGGGTTTCCAGATGTGTTAACGACTTAATACTATCCAGACCCAGTATAGTTTCTTCATCAGCTTCCAGTAAACCGGATAAAAGGATTGTACATCCTTCCTTTGCATAAGTCAATAGTTCGGGGATCAAACTCATCAATGCATTCCGGTTAATATTTGCCAGGATCACATGATAGTTACTACCCTCCGGAATAACCTCGGTGGAACCCAATTCAACTTCAAAAGAATCAATCTCATTGAGTTCCATATTTTCTTCTGCGTTCTCTTTGCTCCATTCATCTATATCGAAGCCAAAGGCGGATGCAGCCCCGCATTTAATAGCAGCAATGGATAATATTCCAGTGCCGGTTCCTGCATCCAGTACGATATCACCATCGTTTATGATCTCAGGGATCCATTCCAGAATCAGTCGTGTGGTAGCATGATATCCGGTTCCAAAAGCCATTTTCGGGTCGATCAGGATCTCCGTCAGGTCATCATCCGTATTCTCAGGAGCCCAGGTCGGACGTACATAGAATTTTCCGATCCGTTGAGGCTGAATGCTCTGCTCCCACTTTTGATTCCAGTTCTGTGGTTGAATGAGTTCTTCACTTACAATATGAACGTTTTTCCCAAACCGGATGAGTATCTGCTCCAACTCTTCTCGTTTGGTGTCATCAAATTGTTTAGCCTGAACGGAAGCGATCAATTGATCCCCCTGTTCTTCGAACCCTTCGAAATCCATATCAAATAATTCAGCTATAAGAATTTCCTGATACTCTTCTGCTATCGAAATCGTAATCTGGAGATAGTCCATCAGATCCTGTTATAAATTAATTCGGCAAGTACCTCGCCTACCGCCTTTAAAGTTTCTTTACTGATCACCGGCATATCGTCGCGGTGAGTGTGCCAATGTTCTGCAAAAACGATATTACCATCTTCTCCCCGGCTGTGATTGATCACATCAATTACAGGAATATCGGTATACTGATCTATGATATAGTGATCATCCAGTACTCCGGCTCCCGGTTCATTCAAAAACAAGTGCCCGTATCCTTTATCCTCCGCAATGCCCCACAGTTCATTCACCAGATTTGGCGCATACATCATAGAATATTCCTCTTTTGGAAATTGTGCTCCCTTTGCACCGACCATATCCAGTAATATGCCAAAACGAGGTTTATAGCCCGGAACAGGAGGATTCTGAGCCCAATATCTGGATCCTATAAAATATTTTTTGATATCACCGGATGTACCGTAATCCTCTCCATCAAAAAGCACGATATCAACACCAACCGGTGGTGGGTTATCCGCCATCAAACGGGCAAGTTCCAACAGTATGCCCACTCCACTGCCACCATCATCGGCACCGGGAATGTAATCGGCGGTTTTAACGGTATCCATATCCGCTCTAGGCCGTGTATCCCAATGCGCACACAGCATGATACGGTCTGTCGCTGAGGTATTGAACGCGGCGATGATGTTTGTAAGCTTCATATCACCGGAATAGCCTTCGGCTGTAAATTCCTGAGGGAAAACAGATTGATCACCCGCATAATCCTTCAATTTAGCCATGAGATATTCCCTGGTTTCAGCATGACCGTAAGTATTAGGAACTCTTGGGCTGAAATTCACTTGTGTTTCAATAAAGTAGTAAGCCGAATCGGCAGAGAAAGTCGGAACATCCCGATCCCTCGAAACAAACTGAAGACCATTATTTTCCGTCTGTTTACAGGAAATGAATAAGAGGATTGATATAAACAGGATCGTAATTTTATTCATCCCTGTGTACCATTTGAGCTGAAGATTGATTTACCGGCATTACAATAGTGTCCATAATATTCACATGTTCCGGGCGATTGGCCGTGAAAAGCACGATCTCTGCAATATCATCCGCAGTTAAAGGATCCATCCCTTTATAAACGGAATCGGCCTTATCCTTGTCGCCATGAAACCTGATCACACTAAATTCTGTCTCCACTAATCCCGGAGAAACCATACTTACTCTGACTTTTGTACCGTGCAGGTCTTTTTTAGTGGACTCAGTGATTGCTTTTACAGCGTGCTTGGTTGCGCAGTAAACTACGCCTCCCGGATAGGCTTCATGTCCGGCAGTTGAGCCGATATTGATGATATGTCCGGAATTCCTGGCTTTCATCTTTGGGGAGATGAGGCGGGTAATCGTTAGCAATCCTTTTACATTGGTATCGATCATTGCATCCCAATCATCAAAATCAGCATCAAAAACGGGGTCGGTTCCACGTGCAAGTCCTGCATTATTGATCAGAATGTCGATGTCATCATCCAGGGTCTCTACAAATTGCTTGCACGCATTCCGGTCTCTGATATCAAATGCCGCAGTACCGATAAGTACTTCAAATTTATCAGACAGCTGATCCGAAATTTCGGAAAGCCGGTCTTCTCTACGTCCGGTAAGGATCAGATCACACCCTGCTTTAGCAAATTGTTCAGCACAAGACAATCCTATCCCGGAAGTTGCACCAGTGATAAGTACTGTTTTACCCTTCAGGCGGTTCTTCATGATTCTCTGTTTTAAGTGAAAAGTTGAACCGAATTAAATGATGATCAATCCAGCATTTCTACCAGTCGGGCAGCATTCAGGATCTTACTTTCCTGAAATGTATCTCCCATAAACTGAATCCCGTAAGGCATTCCATTAGAATGAGTTCCTGCCGGTACACTAACACCACAAATTCCCGCAAGGTTAGCGGAGATGGTATATACATCATTCAGATACATCTGCAAAGGATCATCGATCTCAGAGCCGATATCGAAAGCGGTGGTTGGTGCAGTCGGTGTAACGATCACATCAACCTCTTTAAAGGCGTCGGTATAATCCTGCTTGATGAGTCTGCGCACCCGCTGGGCTTTTCCGTAATAGGCATCGTAATAACCGGCACTCAACACATAGGTACCCAGCATGATCCTGCGTTTCACTTCCATGCCAAATCCTTCGGTACGTGATTTTTTATACAATCGGACCAATGCGGAATCCATGCGCTCTAACTCAGCCTGAAGTTCTTTCTTTTCAGCTCCGTCCGCAGCTTTGATCGCCTTTTTCAGATCTTCTTCTTCCGCTTTCAACTCATCAAGCATGGCATCTTTATCCGTGCGGTGACCATATCGGATACCATCAAAGCGAGCTAAATTACTGGAAGCCTCTGCGGTTGCTAAAATGTAGTACGTAGCAATACCATATTTGGTATGAGGCAGATGGATCGGTACCAGTTCAGCTCCGTCATCTTCTAATTTCTTAAGAGTAGCTTCGATCCCTTCTTTGATCTCAGGATCCAATCCTTCACCAAAAAATTCTTCCGGTACTCCAATCCGAATATTTTTGGTTGGATTCTGAACGGTTTCAACATAGTTACCCACCGGTTCCCGGGACGAAGTATTATCCATTTCATCAAATCCGGCGATCACTTCCAATACCCGGGCGGCATCCTCAACATTATGTGCGAAAGGCCCTATAGAGTCGAAAGAAGATGCATAAGCCACCAAACCATATCGCGAAACACGACCATAAGTAGGTTTAAGTCCAACCACCCCACAATATGAAGCCGGTTGTCGGATAGAGCCTCCGGTGTCGGACCCCAGACTTGCGTTCACCATATCAGCGGCAATGGCTGCTGCGCTGCCACCCGAGGAACCTCCTGTTACTTTCCGGGTATTACGCGGATTCTTTGAAGCGCCATAGCGACTGTATTCCGTCGTAGAACCCATGGCGAATTCATCCATATTCAAACGGCCCACGATCACGGCATCTTCTGCCTTTAGCCGCTCGATCACTGTAGCGTCGTAAACACTCTCAAAACCGGCGAGTATATCCGACGCACAGGTCGTGGGTTTTTCACGCTCACAAATTACGTCTTTGATCCCCATCACAGCACCGGCCATCTTGCCTGCGGTGCCACTCATGATCTTTTCCTGAACTTCATCAGCCTGCTTTAATGCCAGTTCAAAATCGGTATACACAAAGGCATTGATCTCCACATTCTGTGCATCAATTTTTTGCCGGCTGGCTTCTACTACGTCTCTGAGTTTTAATTCTCCTGAAAGTACTTTTGCTCTTACCTCAGCAATCGATAAAGTGGTCAAATCGGCCTCTTATTTGGTTTTTTCTTTTTCTTCGTGATTAATTGCGTCGTCAATATCACGGGAACTTTCTTCGATTTCTTTCTTTATATCCTTAGAAGCCTGGCGAAATTCTTTGATACCTTGTCCAAGACCACGGGCCAGCTCAGGGATACGTTTCGCACCAAAAAATACCAGTACGAAAATAGCGATGATAATTACTTCTGTTGTTCCTATTCCATTAAACATAAAAATAATCCTGTGTGGATTTTGTTGATGTATTTGTGCTAAGATAGCAATATTTTCGGCACGATTTGAGCACAAAAAAAATTAATTGAATACTTGAATTTTTAGTCCGTCAAGTGTTTAATGTATCAAAGCTTTAACCCAAAGATTATAAATCAAAAAGGAAACTATGATTTGGACCGTTGAACTAGCAGCAGCCTTAGACGAGGCTCCATTTCCGGCAAGCCGGGATGAACTGATAGAATGGGCTGAGCGTAACGGCCTGCCTAATCAGGTGATCGTGAATCTCGAAGAACTTGAAGAAATTGATGAAGGCGAAGACACTATTTACGAAGGTATCGAAGATATCTGGCCTGATTACATCAGAAAAGAGGATTTTTTCCATAATGAAGAAGACGAAGGTTTCGACTACGACGACGTTTGATCTTCTTTAATCCACAACTTTTTTGCAATAAGGCTGTTCTCTCTGCGCAGCCTTTATTTGTTTATTCCCTTTGAATCTTTCACACCTCATTAAATGTAAGCCGTTCATTCCGGTAACACTCATCCTGTTACTCGCATCGGCTTTATTGGCTCCACTTCACGCTCAGACCGAGAGCACAGATTCAACTTCTACCGAAAATGTGATCCGGAGAGTACGGTTTTCGGGAAATAAATTTGTGAAAGACCGCACACTGGAAGATCTCGTGCGCACAAAAACCAACCGGGAATTTCTGGCTATACCCCGATTTACGCCATGGTACTTTATCAATAAGTTAACTAACGGGCGGCTGGGTGAAGAACCTTCCCTGCTCGACCGGCAGGTTGTGATCAACGATATGGAGCGAATTGCTCTGTATTATGAATCACTCGGATTTCTGGATGTTGAGGTTGATACCACTATTGTAGAATACCGTAAAGATAAGATCGAAGTATCTTTTATCGTGGATGAAGGCGATCCCTCCCGTATTCAATCCATTGCGTACAGTGGATTTCCGATGCATAACCAACCTGAAATACGCCGGCAATTCTTTCTGTCCAGCCCGTTAACGCGACGGTTGATTGATGATTCAACATTTACGGTTGACCGACAATACAATACTCAGGAGTTGAAAGACGAACAGAACCGCATCATCACCTATCTGAAAAACAATGGATACGCCTCATTAGAACGGGACAGTGTGATCGCTTTTGTAAAGCAAGACTCAGCACATCCCAAAAAACTGGATGTGATGTTTAATATAGTTCCGGGTAAGGTGTACCGTTTCGGGGATGCTGAGATCAAATTAGCCGATGCGAACGAACCCGACATGTATACCGACCGGGACACGCTCATGGGCGCGCCATTCACTGTAGATTCTGCCAGGATCTATCTGGCTAAAGAACCGGAAACCGACACAAAGTTTGCTCTGTTGAGTGATCAGATCCTTTATAAGCCCGGCGACATCTATAATGAAGAACTATATCTGCAGACCGTTAAAGAGTTTCAAAATCTGGGGATGCTCTATACCCGAAGATTCGGGCAAAGTGCCAACAGCGTACGTCCTGATTTCACCAAGTCTGAGATACCCACCTATTTTGATCTGGAGACGCTGACCAAGCACTCCATTAGTACCGAATTCTTTGGGATGAAACGATATGGATTCGGTACCGGTCTTGGAGTTGATTATTCTAACAACAACGTGTTCGGTAAAGCAGAGCGACTTACTATTGGAGCTAATGCCAGCTTTGAATTTGTGAGTGCCTCTACCCTAGACCGGATCGCCCCGAATGATACCGTGCAATCCCAGTTATTCAGGAGTTATGAGATCAGGGGGGAGTACTCGGTACCACGACTTAACTTCCCTTTTGCCTTCCTGGATAACCGGCCATTTTTTACCAGTGCGCTAACCCGATATACTCTTTCGTACAGCCGTTCTGATCAATTGACCTTTGATATTAATTCCGATCTCAGATTCAACTATCGCTATGAGGTTCAACATAATAAGAGATTCACCTCTCTCTTTGATCTGATCGAATTTGACATCATTGATACCAATCCTTCCGAAAGTTTTAAGAACAATCTGATCCGGGAATACGGCGAGAATTCTTTTGAGTATATCCGGATCCTTCAGGATTTTGAGCCTCAGATCTCATCCATCATTCGCTATACATTTCGCTCTCAAAACACGGATCTGATCAAAAGAAATTTTGGGTATTTCAGTGAATACTCTGCCTCGGTCGGCGGGAATATTCCTTATCTGGTCGATCGGTTAATTATCACTCCGGATACGTTGGAAAGTGATCTTCCCTCTTTATTCGGTTTAAGTGAAAACAGCCTTACCTACACACGATTTTTAAAATTCACGGCAGATTACCGCAAATACATTCCGATCTCGAATAATGCAGTATTTGCGTGGCGCTTATTTGGCGGTATCGCACATCCGTTCGGGAAAAATACTTCCATCCCGTTAAACCGCAGGTTCTTTGCCGGCGGTAGCAACGACATTCGTGGATGGCCTCCATTTCAGCTCGGTCCCGGTGCTATTGCTACCGATAACGTCTCTATTAACGGTGGTGAGATCAAACTTGCAGCCTTTACCGAAGTACGCCAAATTGTTCTCAGAGATCTGATCGGGGCCGACTGGCATGCAGCCTGGTTCATTGATTCGGGAAATGTATGGTATGGCCCCCGTAATGATTTCAGCAACGAAAATAATCAGGATCAGTTAAGCCTCGGACGATTTAAGCTGGATGAATTCTATAAACAGATCGCCGTCGGATCCGGACTGGGTATTCGTTTAGATTGGGAATATGTAGTAGTACGATTCGATTTTGCCTTCCGGGTTCACGATCTTCAGTTAGGTTGGTTTGAGAACTGGCACCCCAATTTCAGTTTCGGGATCGGACATTCATTTTAACATTCAAGTGATGGATATGCTAAATAAGATCAAGCGTTTTAAACAACAATCAGATATCGTATTCAAGTCACGATTCTTAAAGAACCTGAATCCGGCTGAGCGCTATGAGTTCCTCCAGCTCTGCCATCGCAGAAATTACAAAGAAGGCGAGTATGTGTTCTACCGAAATGATCCGGGAACCGGAATGTACTTTATCGAAAAAGGCACGGTCGAACTCACTATTAAAGTGAGCGATAAGCAAGTTGAAGGCGAAGACGAAAAAGAAGGATTCTTACTCGAATCCCCCGATAGTTTCGGTGCCCTCTCCATCGGGTATGATCTTCGCAGACGCTCTTCTGCCCGGTGTACCACGGAATGTACCTTACTTGGTTTTTTTAAACCCGATTTTGAAGTGTTGATGGAACGGCATCCTCAAATAGCCGTTAAATTTCTGCAGACCTTATCGAATATTGCCTTGCGGCAATTAGAACGGGCCACGAGTAAGATCGAAGAATTATCCGACGAATACACCGCTGTTAAAATTGAATTTGAAGCCTATTACGAGGAATCAGCTAAATAAATGAGTTTAAAAAAAGGTCAGGAATGTACGCTTACCATCGAAGGAGCTGCATTTAAAGGAAAAGGTGTCGGTAAAATTGATGGAATGGCTGTTTTTGTGAATGGCACCATGCCCGGAGATACCGTTCGGGGACGCATCATAAAACGCAAAAAGAATTACCGCGAAGCTAAATTACTGGAAATCCTCGAACCAAGCCCCGATCGCATTGATCCAAAATGTCAGCACGCTAAAGTTTGTGGCGGGTGCAGCTGGCAACATGTCCCCTATCAAAAGCAGTTGGAATACAAAACCCAGCAGGTTACAGATCATATTCGAAGGATCGGAAAACTGGATACTCCGGTCCACCCTGCTATCGGGTCTGATAATAGTTTCTACTACCGCAACAAAATGGAGTATTCCATCAGTACGCGCCGGTGGTTGACCGAAGAAGAAGTACGAAGTGATGAGTTTGTGGATGACTCAGCCTTTGCGGCAGGCCTCCATGCTCCCGGACGATTTGATAAGATCCTGAACCTGAATGAATGCCATTTACAACGCAGTGAGTCGTTCGAGATCCTTCAGTTCGTTAAGAATTATTGTATCGAACAAGGTATCGAGCCTTTTAATATCATGGAAAAAGAGGGCTTTCTCAGGCATGTGATGATCCGTACATCCTATCATACCGATGATTTTATGGTGAATCTGGTGACCTTCCGTGATGAACCGGAAACCATTCAGAAGTTATCCGATGCTTTGCTAAAGGCATTCCCTGTGATCACCACCATCGTGAATAATGTGAATGATCAGCATAATCCAACGGCAGTTGGCCGATATGAAAAGGTGATCTTTGGCCCCGGTTTTATTGTTGATAAGATCGGTGACTTTGAGTTTAAAATTCACCCAAATGCCTTCTTTCAAACCAATACCCATCAGGCTGAACGATTATATGACGTAGCCCGGAATTTCGCAGACCTGCAGGATGGAGAGATCGTTTATGATCTGTATTGTGGGGTTGGAACATTAAGCCTGTATATGAGCCAGAAAGCCAGTAAAGTGTTGGGCATTGAATTAGTGGATGTAGCCGTTGAGAATGCCAAATTCAATGCTAAAGAGAATGGTGTAGAGAACGTTTCTTTTATTCGCGGCGATATGAAAGATGTGTTCACTCAGGATATGGTGGATGAATTTGGTGCTCCTGATGTACTCATTACCGATCCCCCGCGTGCCGGCATGCATCCGGATGTGGTAGCACGACTTTGTGTATTGAAAGTCCCTAAAATGGTATATGTGAGTTGTGATAGCTCGACCATGGCCCGTGATCTGCAGAACCTTTCCGAAGTGTACGACGTGCTTGAGGTTCAACCCGTCGATATGTTTCCTCAGACCTATCATGTGGAAGCGGTGGCGAAGTTGAGACTTAAGTCAATTAAGAATTAAGAATGTTTCGATGATCAATGGGAATTAGTCATCCAGAGGGAGGAACGTACGTGACGACCGAAGGATCTGCACAACGTATTTCTAGCTGGTTTTTGGTTTTGGCAGACTCTTCTTACTCGACATCACAGGACTGAAGTCCATGCTCACTTATGTTCCAGACAGGTATTGAACTTGAAATCGATAGGACAACAACCACGGGCATAAACAAGCATAGGTTTTAACCCTGCGTTTATGATTATAGGGTTCTACTTCATTTGCAAATATAACTTACCAGAGGCATACACACTGAGATCACTTCGTCGTATACACTCCTAGTGAATGGTCTCGATTATTGAAGGTGAAAAGAAACTTACCTCCATCTGACGGATTTCCCGTCTGATGGATTGAATGGGCTTAAATTCATAACCGTCAGACCGACCCCAGCGGTCAGACGGGAAACCTTGCACTCACAATCGAACCAGTCATCCAGAGGGAGGAACGCAGGTGACGACTGAAGAATCTGCACATCGTGGTTCTTAGTTTTGGCTGACTCTTCGCCCCGTATGCACGGGACTCTGAGTGACTGTTCAATTAAGAAGGATTCGATGATTTACCTGCACTCTTTAAAAAAGGAGCCTCCCTCTCCTGCTGCAGGAGAGGGAACGAGGGAGAGGTCGTTATTTTAAAAATTCCCTTAACTAGTTTTACACAACCCTGAATCCCCTCTTCAGAGGGGACTTTTGTGATTTTACTACAGTCATTTGTCTTTAAAGAGATCACATACCTGAGCGAGAAGTAAGGATCTGCACATCGTGGGTCTTGTATTTGGCAGACTCTTCGCTTCGCCGCCTCCGGCTTACTTGCTCTGAGTGACTCGAAAAGAGAAATAACCAATTTAAAAAAGTCATTATATGGTGGTAGCAGACCTCTCTCTCACCCCTCGATAAGCTCGTGACTCCGAGTGACGGTTCAATGGGGTAAAAAAAGTTCATACAGCTCAGCTTTGGTGAAAATTCTTATCACCGATTCTTCATGGAAAGCTCATCATTACAGAGTATTATTGTGACTTGTAAACCAAATTACAATGTTCCATGAATCCGTTTTATATGTCGATCAGACGCCAACCTATCTTCCTATTAACTTTACTAATTATGCTGAATTGCGGAGCCACAAACAGCTCCGGCGAAGATCCGGTACTTTCTGCCAATGAAGTGGTCATTCAAATGGGTTCCGGTGTAAATATCGGCAATACCTTTGATCTGGATAGTCATGACACCTCTCCTGCTCTAAATAAACTGATCATCGACACCTATATTGATGCAGGCATGGATCACATTCGAATCCCCGTTACCTGGATGGATGGCTATTCGGGCGATCATCTGGCAGATGAAGCCGGAAATATCAATTTCTCTCACCCACGCTTCAAAGACCTGGAAAACGTTGTTGATTACGCACTTTCAAAAGGTCTGTATGTAACCATCAACACACACCACGAACACTGGCTTTTTGATTCGTATGACGGATCAGATGAAATAGATGCTGTTTTCAGCAACCTTTGGACCCAAATTGCTACTCATTTTAAAGACTATCCTCAGAGATTGATCTTTGAAGTATTGAACGAGCCACAGGGGAATTTCGGAGAATGGGGAGGTTCTGTGGTACCGGGAGACGCTCGGGGAATTGCTTTAACCCGACAGATAAATAATGTTGGATACCATGCGATCAGAGCCACGGGTGGGAATAATGAACAGCGTATCATTCAGATCGGTGTAAACGGAATGGGAAATCATTCTCAATTAGACGATGTATACCCGACTATCGCTGAATTACCCGGAAAAGGCTCCGACCCCTACTTAATGATTCAGGTTCATACGTATGATCCATGGACCTTTTGTGGTCAAACCGGAAGAAATTCAGAGTATCCGGGTGAAGCTTCGATCGTACAATCCATAAAAAAAGTTACCGGACATGCATCACAACTTAATGTACCATTGAATTTTGGTGAATGGGGAGTTGGAAGAGATGATAATAAACCGGAAAGAGATACCGACCTCGTTCGAAATCACTATAAATTGATGCGACAAACGATCCTGGCCGAGGGTGCCGCTCCTACCGCCTGGGAAGATCGGGGCTGGTTTGGTTTGATCTCGGTGGATGGTGGTACCGTGTCTTTTACTAATAACATTTTACCAACAATGATGGAAGACTAACGGGATCATTAGTCTACATACAATGGTTCGTGAAAAATTGTAATCGGAAGCCCTTCCCAAAAAATTGTGAATAAATGTTGGTGTATCTTTGTAGTTCACTTCATTCACTCACTCAATGACCTCCACTATTCATCAAAAAGAACACAACCGTGGCTTAATTGTCGGTTTACTCGGCATCCTTACCGCCTTCGGTCCACTCTCGATCGATATGTACCTGCCAAGTCTTCCCCATATTGCGGAAGACCTGAATACTTCTCTGGGGAGCGTGCAGTTCTCATTATCGGCATTCTTTATCGGACTGGCATCCGCTCAATTACTGTATGGCCCTTTTACCGACCGAGTTGGAAGAAAGGTCCCGCTTTATGTGGGAATGACCATTTATTTCATTTCTTCGCTGGTTTGTGCCTTCGCTCCAAATATTGAAACTCTGATCATTGCACGGGTATTTCAGGCTTTAGGTTCCAGTGCCGGGGTAGTGGTAACCCGGGCAATCGTAAGCGATTTATACGACCACCGGGAAGCAGCCCGGATCTATTCCGTTTTGATACTCATCATGGGAGCCGCTCCTATACTTGCTCCGCTTTTAGGAGGACAGATCGCTATAACACTGGGCTGGAGATATATTTTCATAATTCTGGCCGCTATTAGTTTGATCTGTTTAATAGGCATCATCTTTCTACTTACCGAAACCCATGTAAAGCCGGATCATCCTAACAGAAAGATCCTTCGCACCTACAGAAATATTCTAACTCACCGTAAATTTCTCAGAAATACCTTTGCCGGCGGAATTGTTCAAAGCGGGTTGTTCGCCTATGTGACGGGCTCCTCTTATGTTTTCATTGAACTGTTTGATGTACCGCCTGAGCACTTTGGCTATGTGTTCGGAACCAATGCCTTTGGCCTGATCCTGTTTTCCCAGATCAATGGCAGGATCCTGAAATCCAGAAACCCCGATCAGGTATTGAAAGTCGTATTTCCGGCAGTTGCCATCATTGGATTGATCGTGATCATAGCCGGATTTCTGGCCACCGAATTATATCAGATATGGATCCCAATTTTCTTCTTCATGTCCTGTCTGGGCATGACCTTCCCGAATACCACAGCAGAAGCATTATCTGAAGAACGAGCGAATTCAGGGAGTGCCTCAGCTTTGATGGGAACCATCCAATACGGACTCGGAGCCTCAATTTCTGCAGTTATGAGTTTATTCCATACCGATTCTGCGTTACCGATGGCACTGGTTATGGGGGCAACGGCCTTTATCGGAGCTTCTGTTTATTTCTTTGGCAAAAAACCCATTCTAAATCCCCGGTAAATAAACCAAACTGGAATAAGACTACATCACATAGTATCAGGTATGTGCAATCTCTTCAGCATTCTTCAGAAGAATATATACCTGATATAAACTCATTGAGTTTAGTAGTTGAAAGTGCTCTTACCAATCGTTCATCAGCCGTGTATAAGACCGAGTTAGTGACCATTGCAGTTGCCAGATAAAAGGCATCATACAAGGTTAAGGGTAAGCTAACTGATAATTCGAAAGCCAGATCGGAAACCTCTTTATATGAAACTGAATGAAATTGAAACTTCGAAAGAAGTGATCTTTTAGTCTTTGCTTCGTCCTGACTGATCTCTTTAATTCTCTTTTTTTTGGAAATGATCGCATCGATCTCAATACTAAATAGATCCGGTTCATAAACGATGTCGGCCTTATTCAATAATGAAACAGCTTCATCACTACCCGGCTCCCGAAATAGCCATTTCGCTACTACCGAAGCATCAAATACTACCCTGTTCACCGTTCCCGATCCGATTTTATTAATTCGGTACTATCCGATAACGTTTTATTTGCTGCTATATATTCATCCTGTACTTCACGCACAAGATCACGGAATTCGGATAGATCGGTATGTGTGTACGACCGGATCATTTTGTGCAGCTCACTTTGGAGGGAGTGATTATTATCAGAGGCACGTTTTTTAAGTGCATTAAGAGTTTCCTCATCAATATTTCTGATCAATATGTCCGGCATTGATATCAATTTAATTTATATGATATCAATACGATATCATTTTTATTCATTCTAATCAAGGCATTTTAATAAACCTTCCGATATGCATTTTAACAAACATTTTTAAAGGTTTTAGAACCACTTATACAACTGCAACACAACATCAATTTGAAACAGAATCAGCCTGTAATGGTGTACATTTTACCATTGGCATGAATTCGATTTACGAGCTATAATCCCCTATCCTCACAATTACATGAATTACAGCTGTGCGAATCGAACATATTGCCATTTGGGTTCAGGATCCTGAATCAGTTAAAAACTACTATTCCAGATATTTCGGAGCCAGTATCGGTAAAGAATATCATAATCCGGCAAAGAACTTTCGTTCCTGGTTTCTTTCATTTCAGGATGGAGCCCGTATTGAGCTGATGCATAACCCTGACATCCCGCTCACTAAGAATTCAGCCTATCATCAATTTACCGGACTCGTTCATTTTGCGGTTTCTGTAGGATCAAAAGAAAAAGTAGACACTCTCACATCCACATTAAAAGAAGACGGATTTGAAATTCTGGACGGCCCCCGCACTACCGGAGACGGCTATTATGAAAGCGTGGTCCTCGATCCTGAGAATAATCGCATTGAGATCACCATCTGATTCCGGAATCCACCGTTAAAGTCACAAAAGTTACACTCAATCTAATTCCTTCATAATAAGTACATGTTGGAAGGTTACCCTATCTACAAATAACTACCATGGAGATGTGAGCTCTCCTTCTATATCTATTCAAAAAACCTATAATAGAAAGCGTAATAGGGGCAACCCGCTCTCCACAAGTTCTTAACTATAAATTGTCACACAACATGGGAACTGCAGACGACATCAGGAAACTGGTCGAAAATCGCAATAAAGCACGTTTGGGAGGCGGTGAAAAACGAATCGCATCCCAGCATAAGAAAGGTAAAATGACAGCGAGGGAACGCATCGAATTCTTGCTGGACGACGGAAGTTTTGAAGAATTCGATATGTTCGTAACCCACCGTACTAAGTCTTTTGGTCTATGGGATCAAAGGATCTTATCGGATGCGGTGGTAACTGGTCACGGAACCATTGACGGACGTTTAGTCTATGTGTTTTCACAAGACTTTACGGTATTTGGGGGATCACTTTCAGAAGTATTCGCCCAAAAGATCATTAAAGTAATGGAACAAGCCATGAAAATGGGGGCTCCGATCATCGGTATCAACGATTCCGGTGGGGCTCGTATTCAGGAAGGTGTTCGATCACTGGCCGGATACGGTAATGTGTTCCAGAAAAATATTGAAGCATCCGGGGTTGTACCTCAGATCTCAGCCATCTTCGGTCCTTGTGCCGGTGGAGCCGTTTACTCCCCTGCCCTCACCGATTTTACCATGATGGTGGAAAATACCAGTTACATGTTCGTAACCGGACCAAAAGTTGCCAAAACCGTTACCGGTGAAGACATCACCGTTGAACAATTAGGCGGACCGGATGTACACGCTACAAAATCCGGGGTAACCCACTTCGTTCTTGAGGACGAAGAAGAAGGATTATTACTCATTCGAAAACTGATGAGTTATATCCCTCAAAACAATCTGGAAGAAGCTCCGCTCACTCCTACCGACGATCCGATCGATCGATTGGATGACGAATTGAACAGCATCATCCCGGAAAATCCACAAGTTCCATATGATGTAAAAGACATCATCTACACCATCGCCGACGACGGGGAATTTCTGGAAGTTCATCGACGATATGCACAAAATATCGTAGTTGGTTTCGCCAAATTTAATGGAATGAGTGTAGGTATTGTAGCTAATCAGCCTAAATATCTGGCCGGTGTGCTCGACGTGAATGCCTCCCGGAAAGCAGCTCGGTTCATCCGTTTCTGTGACGCTTTCAACATTCCGATCGTAACTCTGGTTGATGTTCCCGGTTTCTTACCCGGCTCACAGCAGGAGTACAACGGTATTATCGTTCACGGTGCAAAATTACTGTATGCCTATGGTGAAGCAACCGTACCTAAGATCACCATTATTCTTCGCAAAGCGTATGGCGGAGCCTATGATGTGATGGGTTCTAAACACCTGAATAACGATATCAACTATGCATGGCCATCCGCTGAGATCGCTGTGATGGGCCCCAAAGGTGCTACCGAAATTCTCTATGCGAAGGAGCTTCGCGAGATCGAAGACGACGAAGAACGGGCTAAATTTACTGCCGAAAAAGAAGAGGAATACAAAGATAAATTTGCGAATCCTTACGAGGCAGCTCGTTACGGTTATATTGATGACATCATTGAGCCACGAAATACCCGATTCCGCATTATCCGGGCACTGCAATCTCTGGAGACCAAGAAAGTGCTGAATCCGCCAAAGAAACACGGAAACGTTCCGCTTTAAGGAGGTTACCCTATGTATTTCTTTGAACGACTCACCCAATTTGATCTGTCTCTGATAACCGGTGAAGAGATAAACATCATGTTTATCGGTTATCTGATCGTGTTCATCGTTCTTGCTGCCTTATACATCGTATTTCTGAATGTACCTAAAGTGCTGAATTTTGTTCTCACCACAGGAAAGTCACTCAGAAACAGAGGAAAGAACAATGAGAAAAAGTTAGAAGCAGTTACTGAATCTTCGGTTAAGGTTAAAAAAGCTGCCCTGACCGGTGCAGAAAATGCGGCAATTACCGCGGCAATTCACCTTTTCATCAATGATAACTTTCATGATGATGAAGATGCTATTCTAACTATTCAAAAAGTATCCAGACGATACTCACCCTGGAGCTCAAAAATTTATTCCGTAACGAATTACAGACGGTAGAAGAAAATGAAAAAATACGAATTCGAAATTAATGGTAACCCATACGCTGTTCGCATCAAGAGTTTTGAGGACAATGTAGTGGGTGTAGAGGTAAATGGTACTCCATACGAAGTGGTACTGAAAGAGGAAGTAAAAACAAAGAAAACTCCTCGGTTGGTCCGGGCTAAAACCCCTGCCACCAAAACACCGCCAACCGGTAAAAGTGCAGGCAGTAAACCTGCTCCTGCCCCATCAGCCGGAGCCACTGCAATTAATGCACCCCTACCCGGTAAGATCCTTTCTGTGGCGGTAAAAGAAGGTGACACTGTAGAAAAAGACCAATTGCTACTGGTAATGGAAGCCATGAAAATGGAAAATACCATCAACTCAAGTGTTGCTGGTACGGTAAAATCTATCAAAGTAGCAGCAGGTGAATCGGTTCTTCAGGACGCGGTTCTAATCGAAATCGAATAACCCCTGTTGCAATGAAAGGTTTAGAGAATTTTTACCACTACACTGGTTTCTACAATGTAGAGATCGGGAATATATTTATGATCGTTGTAGCCTTGTTCTTTTTGTACCTGGCTATCAAGAAAAACTATGAACCACTGCTCCTTGTCCCCATCGGATTCGGGATCATCATCGGTAACATACCTTATTTACAGGATGCCGGTTTAACACTCGGTATCTATGAAGACGGCAGTGTGTTGAACTATCTCTATCAAGGGGTAGTAAAAGGGGTTTATCCTCCACTTATTTTCCTGGGGATCGGGGCAATGACCGACTTCTCCACCATGCTTTCAAACCCAAAGCTGGTATTACTCGGGGCGGCTGCGCAGATCGGTATCTTCGGAACCTTCTTTGGTGCTATCGCTTTAGCGTTCAATACCGGAGAAGCTGGTGCAATAGCCATTATTGGTGGCGCTGACGGACCAACATCCATCTTCCTGTCCTCCAAACTGGCTCCGCATCTGATCGGATCCATCGCGATCGCGGCTTATTCATACATGGCCCTGGTGCCTGTGATCCAGCCTCCGATCATGAGATTGCTGACCAACAGTAAGGAAAGAGTGATCCGGATGAAGCCACCCCGCGCCGTTTCTAAGACTGAGAAGGTGCTGTTCCCTATCATCGGGCTTTTACTTACCACGTTCATCACCCCTGCAGCGCTTCCGCTACTTGGTATGTTGTTCTTTGGTAATCTTCTTAAGGAATCGATGGTAACCGAACGATTGGCTGAAACAGCCCGGACCTCGATGATCGATATCGTAACGATTCTGCTGGGAGTTACGGTTGGTGCTTCTACACAAGCCTCCACCTTCCTTACTCCGGAATCGATCCTCATCTTCGTATTGGGTGCTTTCTCCTTTATGGTAGCGACAGCCGGAGGTGTTTTGTTCGCCAAATTCATGAACCTGTTCCTTAAAAGCGACAACAAGATCAACCCGCTGATCGGTGCCGCCGGCGTATCTGCCGTACCCGACAGTGCCCGGGTAGTTCATCACGAAGGATTGAAATACGATTCTTCCAATTATCTGTTGATGCATGCTATGGCTCCAAACGTAGCCGGAGTGATTGGTTCAGCCATTGCTGCAGGTACTTTGATGAGTTTTCTCATGTAGATTTGATCATAACACATCAATCTTAATAAGCCGGATGCCCTGCAAAAGCATCCGGCTTTTTTTATTTCTCGATATCTTTCATAAGCTTTTTCTACCTCAATTTAGCTCAGATTCCATTACTTTCAGTGATCGGTAATTTTTAAATAAAAAGTTTGGAGAATCATGAATTACAGAACACTGGGAAAGACCGGATTTGAAGTTTCAGAAGTATCGTTAGGAACCTGGCAGGTTGGCGGAACCTGGGGATCAGGATTCGATCACGATCTTGCACAGGATATTTTAAAACAATCATTTGATGCCGGAGTAAATTTCATTGATACCGCTGATGTGTATGAAGCCGGTGAAAGTGAAAAAGCCGTGGGTAAATTCGTGAATTCCGTCAGTGACCGTATTTATGTAGCTACGAAATGCGGGCGACAGATCAACCCTCACGTGAACGAAGGCTACACCCCGGAAGCACTTCGCGGTTATGTGGAAGATTCTTTGAAAAGACTTAATCTCGAAACCATTGACCTGATACAGCTACACTGTCCGCCAACCGAAGTGTATTACCGACCTGAGATCTTTGGCGAATTTGAACGACTGAAAGCGGAAGGAAAGATCCTGAATCTGGGGGTGAGTGTGGAAAAAGTGGAAGAAGCACTGAAAGCAATCGAATACGAGAATGTAACTACGGTTCAGATCATTTATAACATGTTCCGTCAGCGCCCCGATGATCTGTTCTATGAGCGGGCCAAAGAAAAGAATGTAGGAGTTATTGTAAGAGTTCCGCTGGCATCTGGGCTACTTACCGGAAAATACAGCCTCGATACTCAATTTGAAGAAGGTGATCACCGTCATGGTAACAGAAATGGCGAATGGTTCGATAAAGGCGAAACCTTTGCCGGTGTTCCATACGAGGTTGGACTAAATGCAGTAGAAAAGATCAAAAAACTCTTCCCGGAAAAAGAAAATCTTGCACAGGTAGCCATCAAATGGATCCTGATGAATGATAACGTATCGGTGGTCATTCCCGGAGCATCAAAATCCTATCAGGTAGATTCAAACATGGCCGCTTCTGCCCTCCCGGAATTATCAGAAGAGCAAATGAGTGCGATCAAAGAGATCTACGAAGAAGATATCAAGCCACACGTCCATCATTTGTGGTAAATGTGTTCAGGGTTCGGGTTGATGTTGCTCCGGCTACTCTGATTTAAATTCCCTTAGACGGATTTAGTACGTTTGATGGACCATGCTTTGGAATCAAAATTCAAACATGGAACAGTCACTCAGAGTCCCGTGCATACGGGGCGAAGAGTCTGCCAAAATTAAGAACCACCCGGATCCATGTTGGGCAGATCCTTCGGTCGTTGCATACGTTCCTCCCTCTGGATGACCAATTCCATTCACGAGGAGTGCATACGACGAATTGATCTCAGTGTATATGCCACAAGATCGGGATTGCTTCGCTCTACTGGCAAATGAAGTATATCGTAATAATTACAAGCGCAGGGTTAAAACCCATGCTTGTTTATGCCCTTGCTTGTTGTCCTATCGAATTCGGGTTAAACACCTGTCTGGAACATAAGTTAGCATGGACTTCAGTCCTGCGAAATTTAGTAACAAGGTTGATCAGGATTGTGCAGATCTTTCGGTCTTCACCTGCGTTCCTCCCTCCGGATGACTCATTCCGGCTAATCACAGGCTAAGCGTTAAACTCAAAACTCTAAACTATACACTCAAAACTCTAAACTATACACTCAAAACTAACCCGTTCCATTCACGAGGAGTGCATACGACGACGTGATCTCAGTATGTATGCCACAAGGTCGGGATTGCTTCGCTCCACTCGCAAATGCCCCATTTATCAGTGAATCATTTTTAATTAGTAATTGAAAAGTCATTTGCCCTCACTTTTTCTATATTCCGAAGTATAACTAACTACATAAATACAGACGATTTAGATGAAAAGATCCCTCTTCCTCCTACTTGCCCTTCTACTTTCGGCATCAAATTCTTTCGCTCAGGATTCCCTCAGTGTAGATATGCTTGCAGACATAATGTGTAAATGTGTATTACCAGCCTCTGAGGACGAGGATTTCGACGAAACAAAACTGGATGAATGCGTTTCAGATAAAGCCGGAATTTCAACGGAATTCATGCAACTCTCTTTCTTCGACAGCACAAAAACCGAGACTGAAAATGAAGCCCATTTTCAGGATGTGATCATGCCTGAATTAATGACTAAAGTGTTTACCAAGTGTCCTTCTATCATAAAAGTGTTTATGGATGAAGCTAATGATGAGGCTTCGGAATCTCTTACCACTGCTCAGGCCGCCTACGAAGCAGGTATTCAATATATGGAGGCCAATGACTATCTGGCGGCAATTTCGGCATTCGATCAGGCGCTGGAATATACCGACGATAAAGACGCCTTTAATATGCGTGGGTTATCGAAGGCCTATTTAGGAGAGTATTATTCCGGATTAAGCGACATCAATAAAGCCATTGAGATGGATTCTACCTTTTCGAATGCACGGCAAAATCTTGGCTTCATCAAAATGAAGATCGGTGACTATAAAAATGCCATTAAAGACTTTGAAATTGCTGTCCGGCTGGACTCTTCAAACTTCCATGCTTACAATAATATGGGCCTTTCCTACACCTATTTGCAGGATTATGACAAAGCCATGGAATTTTTGAATAAAGCTCTGGAGATCATGCCGGATTATCTGGTCGGATATCAAAACCGGGCGTACACCCATATGCAGACCGGTAATTATGAGGCTGCGATCATTGATTACTCAGAAGCCATGAAACTGGACTCCCTGAATCTGCTTACCCTCCAAAACATGGCGTATTCCTATGAAAACCTCGAATTGTATGATAAAGCCTACGAATACTACACCAAAACTATTGATATTGACAGCAGTGTGGCTGCGATCATCAACCGGCGGGGAATTGTCCTTTCCAATCTGGAAGATTATCGAAAAGCATTAAAGGATTTCTCTAAAGCCTATGAACTTGATCCATCCGAGACCACCTATCTCAGCAACATTGCGATTATGTATGAGAACCTGGGGGAATTTGAACCCGCCATAGAACTGTATAATGAAGCTATAGAAAACGATCCTGAGAATCTGAAGCTCATCTATACACGTGGAATTCTCGAGTTTGAAGCTGAACGCTTCGAAGATGCACTCACCGACTTTACGGAAGTACTGAATGTAGAAAAGGAAAATGCAGATATTTACGATTACCGTGCCCGGACAAGAGTAAAACTTGGGGATTATGAAGGTGCGGTTGAAGATTTCAATCAGTCTCTGGAACTCTATCCAAACGACCCGGACATCTACAAAGAACGTGGAGAAGCCCAGATCAATCATGGAAATATCGAAGACGGGTGCTCCGATCTGAACCGGGCCATCCAGCTCGGGGTTGAGGATGCAACGGAACTCTACGAAGCCAACTGTTCTGAAATTGAAGAAGAATAGATCTACAATGAAGTTCTGATCCCCACATGAACCTTTCCGTTACCGGCTCCTTCGTCGGTTGCAACGGCATAACTAAAAGTGAGCCGACCTATTCGGGTGCGGTATGAGATCCCGAATCCCAGTGATTGGAGAAAATCTTTCTGTGAGAACTGTTTATTGACTTCCGTAAATAACTGAGGCCGGTTATAGGTTCCGGCCGCCACGAACCCGAAAATATACGACGAACGATTCAGCAGAAAGCGATACTCCAGATCGCCCCACCAAAGTCCCGATGCATTAAATTGTTCCTCTGAATACCCGCGAAATGAATTCGCCCCACCAAAACGAATGAGATCGCTGTCGGTGAACCTATCTGAATTCAGTATAAATAATTCCGTTCGTACAGCAAGCACAGAACGCTCTCCTACTCCGAAATAGGAACGCAGGCTGCCTTTAAGGTAATTTTGGGTATAGGCATTCAGCGAGTCAATTTCGAGTGATCTGCGGGCACTTCCCAGCATGGCTTCAAATACTAAACCATTTCGTGGAACATCCGGATTGGTAAGAGTGGATATTCTGAATCCTAATTCCGCGAAAGACCTCTTCCCATCCGGCTCAACCAGCAACCCGGAATTGGAACCAGAGGTGGTTTGCGAATTTCCGATACCAAGGATGATCCTGCTTTGTGGACGAACCTGATAATATCCTTTCAGGTCGATGGTTCTCAACTGATAGGTAGAATCATTTTGAAACAGTGAAAATCCGGCTTCTGCTCCCATTGGGATACTTCCCAGCCAGTGTTGCCTCACACCGATGGTAAGCCGGGTATTCTCCGGCCTCAGCCGCTCATAATTTAGATTCAGCCCATTTCCCTGTGCAAGGACATTCCATAACGAAAGATCAAAATCACCAACGATCTGTCCGTTACCACTCTGATCGGGCACATATCCTAGTATACCCTCAAAACTGTTTAAAGCTCGTTCTTCGACCCCCGTTACCAGTACAAAGGCTCCGTTTTCCTCGTATAGGATCGGGGAGGAAACTTCATTAAACAGTTCACTTCCATTCAAAGCGGTCTGAATGACTTGCAGATTGGAATCAGTGACTAATAAGGAGTCCCGGAATCCGGATATTGTTATCAGGTAATCTGCAGAATTTAGCCGGTTTCCACTGAAAAGAAGCTGTTCAGCATAAACGAGAGCTCCTTTTTGTACAGTTACGGATGCATCCACGGTACATGCGAGCTCATCTGTATTCAGATCATAGATCGTGGCTTGTGCAAAATAAAATCCCTGTTCGCGGTAAAGATCCAACTCTCTTTCGATCACCGATTCCAGAATGTTATCAGAATAGGAAGTAGTTACAGGCTTAATGTATGAACCGGCAGGTGGTGTCGAGAAAAGCACCGACCCGAGCTCAAATCTGCATCCCGTACTCCATACCGTATTACCCGAATCGTCATGTTTTTTTACAGCCCTGAAGTACCCGACAGAGTTCAACCAGGAAGCGATCTTTCGATCTGTATCCTCTTCAGATTGTCCCGCTTTATGAAGAATTGAATCAGGAATAATTACCTGATCATTATTTTCATTAATAACGGTAACAGTCTGAGCTTCAACAGGTTGTTGTGTGCATAATACCACTCCAACAAGCAATAGAAAGAGGTAATAACAGTCTTTGAATCTGGTTCGGATCATTTAAGTATTATAACAAATCGGATAGTTTAAATTTCTTTGTTTTCTGAATAAATTTGGCCTGTTTCACTTTAAGCTAACGAATGAAAAACACATACCGAGAACTGATCGAGCAGACCTATTATTTTCCGCAGGAAGGGTTTGATCTCAAAGACGGCTACCTCTCTTTCAATGATGTAGACCTGAAATCCCTGATCAATAAATACGGCACTCCGTTTCGATTATACTACCTTCCCAAGATCCGTGAACAGATTAAAAATGCCCGGGGATATTTTCAAAAGGCGTTCGATAAACACCACTATCAGGGGAACTATGAATTCTGTTATTGCACCAAATGCAATCACTTTAGTCATGTGATACGAACCGCAATGAAAGAGAATGTCTCACTGGAGACCTCTTCTGCGTTCGATATTGACCTTATTGAGCGCCTGCATGACAACGGCCGACTGGATCTGGATAAATATATTGTGCATAATGGGTACAAGACCGATGATTACATCCAAAAGATCGGTCAGTTGATGAATCACGGTTTTAATAATACCATCACCGTGCTGGACAGCGCCAAGGAGATCCCCAAACTGGAAGCACTGAATGTAGAAGGCCCGATCAAGATCGGTTTAAGGGTTTCCATCGAAGAAGAGCCACAAGCCGCCTATTACACCTCCCGGTTAGGCATCAATAAACGGGAGATCATGGATCTGGTGAAGGAGAAGATCCTGGATAATCCAAAATTTGAATTGGTAATGGTGCACTTTTTCGTGGATTCCGGTATCGGCGACAACCTGTATTACTGGGGAGAATTCCAGAAGGGACTCAATCTGTTCACCCAGATCAAAAAGATCGCCCCTACCCTCAATGCCCTGAATATTGGAGGAGGATTCCCGATCAGGAACAGTCTGGGGTTCGAATATGATCATGAGTATATCGTGGATGAGATCGTTAGGAATGTGAAAGAAGCCTGTAACGATGCCGGCATTAAGGAACCGGATCTGTTTACAGAATTTGGAAAGTTTACCGTAGGTGAAAGCGGAGCTGTGATATTTAAAGTGCTGGAGCAGAAGCAACAGAACGACGCAGAGCTTTGGTATATCATCGATAACAGTTTAATGAACACCATCCCCGATGCCTGGTCCATCAATGAGAAATTCATTCTTCTCCCGCTCAATAAATGGGAAAATATGTACAAACGGGTGAATATCGGGGGAATCAGCTGTGATCATTCCGACTATTACAATTCAGAATCACTGAATCAACAGATCCTGTTACCGAGTTTCAAAGACGATGACGAAGAGCCACTTTACATTGGCTTTTTCCACACCGGAGCCTATCAGGACTCCATCAGTGGATACGGCGGCATTAAGCACTGCCTCATCCCTTCACCACGACAGGTTGTTGTGGATGTGGACGAGAATGGTAACATTACCGATCGCCTGTACCGCGACGAACAAAACGCACAAAACATGTTAGATATACTAGGATACAATGAGTAATAAAGGCCCCGTTTCAGATTTTATTTTACACCATTACCGTCATTTCAATGCCGCTTCATTAGTAGATGCTGCAAAGGCTTACGAAGATCAGTTAAACTCAGGAGCTAAGATGATGATCACCATGGCCGGAGCTATGAGTACGGCCGAACTTGGGATCTCACTTGCTGAGATGATCCGGCAGGATAAAGTGCAGATCATTACGTGTACCGGAGCGAATCTGGAGGAAGATGTCTTCAATCTGGTTGCTCACGACCATTACAAACGCATCCCGAATTACCGCGACCTGAGTCCGGAAGACGAGCAGGAATTACTCGACGGTCACTTTAACCGGGTTACCGACACCTGCATCCCTGAAGAAGAAGCGATGCGCCGCATTGAAGATCATCTGGTAAAACGCTGGATCGATGCCTCTGAAAATGGCAAACGCTATTTCCCGCACGAATACTTTTATGATATTCTGCTCAGTGGCGACCTGAAGGATGATTATCAGATCGAACCGAAGCATTCATGGCTGTTGGCAGCCGCCGAAAAGAACCTGCCAATCATCGTTCCCGGCTGGGAAGACTCCACGTGTGGCAACTTCTTTGCCTCCCACTGCATCAACAAAGAAACGGTACCATCTGCGGTAAAAAGCGGCATTGAATACATGATGTTTCTTGCGGAATGGTATCAGAGCAACTCCGATAAAGGGATCGGATTCTTCCAGATCGGTGGCGGTATTGCGGGTGATTTCCCGATCTGTGTGGTTCCTATGCTGGATCAGGATCTCGGCATTGACGCCCCGCTTTGGAGCTATTTCTGCCAGATATCGGATTCAACCACCAGCTATGGTTCATATTCAGGAGCTGTACCAAACGAAAAGATCACCTGGGGCAAGCTTGGAATTGATACACCAAAATTTATCATAGAATCGGATGCCACTATTGTAGCTCCGTTAATTTTTGCGTACTTACTCGGTTGGTAGATTCAACGATCGGATTTATGAGGCTCTGAATCAGGTTCAGGGTCTTTCAGAATCTCCGGCGTTGCCCTGCTGTTTACTCGATCACTTTTACTCATCGGTTTAATTTTCATCTACAGTCGTTGCATCCCTGTTTTTAAACGGGATCAGGGATAATAGAAAATATTGAATTGATCACACCTACTGAAAACATCGCTACTTCCAGAGCTCTTGAACTGTACAGAGCTTTGCTTACACCCCGCAGGATCGAACTGCGGATGCTGAAATTATTACGACAAGGAAAGATCAGTAAATGGTTTTCCGGAATCGGACAGGAAGCTATCTCCGTTGGAGTTACGCTCGCCAGCTCAGAAAATGATTACCTGTTGCCCATGCACCGGAATCTGGGTGTATTCACCACCCGAAATGTTCCGTTCTACCCATTATTCTGTCAGCTTTTCGGTAAAGCCGATGGCTTCAGCAAAGGCCGGGAACGCTCTTTTCATTTCGGTAGTATGGATCATAAGATCGTGGGCATGATCTCTCATCTTGCCGCTATGATGCCGGTTGCCGATGGAATCGCGCTCGCCAAGAAATTAAAACAGGAAGACGCCGTTGCCATTTCGTTCTGCGGGGACGGGGCCAGCAGCGAAGGCGATTTTCACGAAGCACTGAATCTGGCTGCTGTCTGGGACCTGCCCTCCATTTTCATCATTGAAAATAACGGGTACGGACTCTCCACTCCTACCCGGCAGCAATACGCCTGTGAGCACCTGAGTGATCGTGCAGTCGGCTATGGCATGCACAGTATGAATATTGACGGGAACGACGTTCTGAAAGTATTTAACGCCATTGTAGAAGCCCGTAAGATCGCACTGTCCGGTAAACCGGTACTTATTGAGGCAAAGACCTTCAGAATGCGGGGGCATGAAGAAGCCTCGGGTACAGCTTATGTTCCGGAAGACCTGTTCGATGACTGGTCGAAAAAAGATCCGATTCTGCGCTACGAACAGTATCTGGAATCACACCATATGCATTCACAGGAAGACTTTGACCGGATCCGTAAAGAAGTGGATAAAAGCTTTGAATCTGATCTCAAAAAAGCTCTAAAATCCCCGGAACCGGAATTTAATACTGAAAATGAACTGAATGCTGTATTTGCTTCAGCTCCAATAATTAAAACTTCTAATAAATCAGTCAATTCCTCAGAAAAGCGATTTATAGACGGAATACAATCAACCCTTCGTTTTGCTTTTGATGAAGACGAGCAATTTCTGATGATGGGACAGGATATCGCCGAGTATGGCGGGGTGTTTAAGATCTCTGAAGGCTTCCTAGATCGCTATGGTGCTGACCGGATACGAAATACCCCCATTATCGAATCCGGGGTATTAGGTGCTGCGGTAGGATTAGCTCTGGAAGGCTTCAAGCCCGTAGTTGAAATGCAGTTTTCCGATTTTGTGAGCGTAGGGATGAATCAGATCATTCAGAATATTGCTAAAGCTCATTATCGGTGGACTCCCCCACTCAACATCACTATTCGTCTTCCCCATGGAGGCGGAGTCGGTGCAGGTCCTTTCCATTCTCAATCTCCCGAAGGTTGGTTTATGCCCCATGCCGGGCTTAAGATCGTTGTTCCCGGTACGGTTGAAGATGCGCAAAATCTATTGTACAGCGCCTTGCTCGACCCGAATCCTGTGCTCTATTTTGAGCATAAAAAGTTGTACAGGAGTTTAAAGGAGATCACCCCGGATAAACCCGTTTATGAACCTCTGGGGAAAGCAAAAATTCAACGTGAAGGTACGGATGCCACCATTATCACCTATGGAATGGGAGTGCAGTGGGCGCTGGATGCGGCTCATTCCTATTCGAAAGAAGGTATTTCACTGGAGATCCTGGATCTCAGATGTCTGGCCCCGCTCGATCTGGAAGCCATCAAAGCCACGGTAAAGAAAACGAATCGTGTGCTGTTACTACAAGAGCCATCCATTACTATGGGGCCGATGAGTGAGGTTGCGAGCCTGATCAATGAGCATTGTTTTGAACAGTTGGATGCTCCGGTGTTACGGGTCGCCCCTATCGACACCCCTATCCCCTTTAATAAAAAGCTGGAAGAAGGATATATGAATCTGGCCAATCTGGATATTCAGCTTCGGAAATTACTCGATTATTGATTTCTGGTTGCTGTCAAGCATATTCTGAGTCCGTTGAGCGGCTCAACTTAACACTGCAAAACACTCATGGTTTATTCCGCGAAGCGATTGTACATCCTTGAACAAAAGTCATACATCGCTCCTATCATCTTTGATACAACACTACGAAAACACGGAGCAGATACGGAGCAGACACGGAGCTATACCGAAGAAGTCCTGTAGAAAATACAACTAGCTTACTTCGGAATTCCCACATTGGAGCTCTGCTCCAAATCACAATCTGTTTACCACTTTTGAGTGACCCAATCCTTCATCCAGAGTGCAAAGATGGATCCGCTAAACGTTGAACTGGCAAGTACAGACCAACGATTGATGACTATTCTATAACTTAGAAATCCAACTCAAAACTCAACACTAAACACTCAAAACTGCGAAGCATACATTCTTAATTCCGCGCAGCGGTGAGCTCAAAACTTTGAAACGGTCATTGCGAGGGTCGCAGTGAGCGAAGCGAACCGAGCCGCGGCAATCTTGTGATAATAACCCAGAAACAGGTTTTACCACTTTTGAGCGACCCAGTCCTTCATCCAGATCCTTCGGCTGACGGAGAAGCATCTACGGGTGAACAAACTGGTTGATTCCAAAATACGAAGGACCGATGTGCGAGAGACCGATTGATCGATCCGGTCTCCTGCTCAACACTTTGAAGCAGTCATTATATCTGGTTCCGTAGCTCCGCTGCGGAATTCCCCCACAGGAGCTCTGCTCCATTGAACAATCTGTTTACCACTTTTGAGCGACCAAAAGTGGCGCAAAAGTCGCCGGAAGAAATGGAGATGGCGTTATAACCATATGTTGATCGCCTTCCCTGCTCTGAACTACTCCTCCCCATTTCACCAGTAGTCCCGCATTTCTCCCGGAGGTTCATTTTGTAGCTCGTAAATTGAACTTCTTGTTTTTAATTATGTGATGATCTGACAAGAAAAGACCTATGATTGAATAGTGTAGAATCAGCTCAAGCCTCCCATTCTTAATTTTTAATTCATAATTCTTAATTCCGCGAAGCGCCCAACTCAAAACTCAACACTATACACTCAAAACTGTGAAGCTATCCCCAATTCTTAATTTTTAATTCTTAATTCTTAATTCCGCGCAGCGGTGATTGATGCGCATACATAATTCCTTTGTTTTATTTGACATAATTTTATACTCTAGTGTTGCGGACAGCGCAATTCCTTACAAGAAAAGCTGGAATATTATCCGACACAGCAGTGGTTAAAAGTGTCGGATAACATTCC